>OKVG01000157.1_pt1 | contig 71813 bp, 61 predicted proteins | sample 1606981 | NCBI WGS metagenome assembly OKVG01 (sample SAMN03281018, study PRJEB24777) | human gut metagenome | isolation source: fecal sample PR128 from 1 month old male Malay infant, vaginal delivered... | reverse complement strand
TCCCCGTGATTTGTAGTATACTGAATATCCCTATGGAACAATTATAAAAAGATAGCTGCAATAAGCCAACGTTTTTTTCATGACGTTTTGTGCCTTGAGCAGCGCGAAAGGAATGGATATAAAAATGCTGAAAAACCCTGCTTATCACAATGCATTTACACGTTCCGGCAAAATTGCCGGTCGTATTTTATTGATCGCAGGCGGTGCAGAACTTCTGCTTTTGGCGTTTTGTTTCCGTCAGGATCAACTGCTTTTCTTTTTACTGCCATTGCTGATCTGGCCGATTTTTTCACTGGCTCTGATTGCCTTTGTGCGCAAAAAGATCCTCGCCCGGATCTGGATCTGTCCGAATTGTGGCTCCCGGCTTCCTTTGACCTGTTCTCCTTTTTCAGTTATCATTGAATACGTAGCTTCCTGCCCTGCTTGCGGAGCAAATCTGGAGACAGAGTCACTTCCATCGGAAATTCCGGAGACAGACGATGAGGATGGAAAAATATCCGATACAGCAGATCAGTCCATGACGTTCTCCCCGAATCCAGAAGGAGTGGTCAAACCACCTCGTAAATGGCCGGCACTCCTTTCCGGTATTGTGATCATTTTGTACAGTCTCCTGGGACTGTTTATGACACTGTTTTATATGGGGGATGCCCCTTCTGTCGGGATTGCACTGGGAATTGTGATGCATGTGAGCATTCTTCTGTCCGGTATCGCCTTGCTGGTTTGTCGTGCTCCAAAACTGCCGGAACATTCCCGTCCTGTCATTTGTATCCAGGAGCGGCTTTTCGTTTCTGTTTTAGCGTTTATTGTCTGGCCACTGGCACTTTTTCTTTTGTTGATTGCTTTCGGATACTGCGTCCAGCCTCCTCTGGATGTTCCATTTGGTCTGATTATGTTTCTGATTGGACTGGGACTTCTCATCTGCGGGATCTGGATGCTGCTGGCCGGAAAAAACCGCAGATTGTACGTTTTTGAAAACGGAAGTCTGACTTATATGACAAGCTGGGGACGCAAACGTGAACTTCTTCCCGGACAGCGATTTTCCATCCGCTTCGGAGCCAATGACTCCATTCAGTTTTTAAATGCGGACAAAAAGAAAATTTTCGCGATCGAACGTAATATGCGCGGCGTAGACAAACTGGCGGACTGGGTCGAATCCAGAGAGATTCCGCTTGAGATAACAAAGTTAAAAGAACAACAGATTCAGCAGGAAGAAGGAATCGAACCTGTCATTCAATGGCGGGAAGAATATACAACCAGACTTCACAGCCACCTAAAAGAAATCCGACTTGGGAAATGGCTGGTACTGGCACTCTTCTGGGCCGGCAGTATCATTCCGCTTTTCTTTTTCATCGCAGGAGCCTTGAAGTTCAGCCAGACCATCTACCTGATGGCAGCTTCTCCCCTTCCATTGATTGTATATTATCTGGCGTTTGCGCCTGTCCTGACACTAAACGGAAAGCAAAAAGGCGCCACTGCAGAATGGCAGTCTCACCATATCCGCATTTCTCTCCCTCTGGTTTTGCTTCCTGCATTGTGGCTGATGTCAGTATTTCACTACGGTCTGGAGCAAGTACTGATTATGGAAGAAAAATGGTACACACTGGCATTCTGGTTTGGACTTGGCGCAATCTTTATCATCGCCTTTGTTCTTCGCACTCCAAAACGTCTGCGTGGAGAAGGGTTTTTCATGATCGGTCTGTCACTCCTGTTGGTGGCAGAACCGATGATGTATGCCGGTAATTTTGCCCTGTGTGGAGAGGAAACCCACTATCCGGCAAAAGTACTGGAACGAAATATAGAACAAGACGATGACGATGATTCTCTGGAATATTCTTTGACTGTGCAGTTGGATGACGGAACAGCTTTTGAATTTCCTGTTACCGAAGAATTGTATGAAATGGAAGAGTCCGGAACAGAATTTGTTGTATGTCAGAGAGAAAATCCATTGGGTGTGCGGATGCTGGATCTGCACTTGCCGCCTGAAAAATAGTCACAGATATTTTTATAAATGAACTGAGAAATCAAAATTACAATAAGTGAGGAGAAAAAATATGTTCAATATAATAGAATTGTTATTTCCTGTGATCTTCATACTAATCTTTATAATGATTATATTCACTTTGGCAAAGGGGATTTCTACTTGGCATAAAAACAATAATTCTCCCCGTTTAACTGTATCAGCAAGAATCGTTGCAAAACGCCAGAATACCACGTATCACAATCAGCCAAACGCTGGAGATACCTCAGGAGCTCATGGATATCATACAACATCCAGTACTACTTATTATGTCACTTTTCAAGTGGAAAGCGGTGACAGAATAGAGATGTCTGTATCCGGCTCAGAGTACGGAAAGCTTACAGAGGGCGATGAAGGAAAATTGACATTTCAAGGAACAAGATATTTACAATTCAATATGGAAAATTGAACAACAAATACATCATTGAACAGAGAATATTTCAATGATACAATTCTATCCATTAGAATAAATTATTAGGAGCAATACAGAAACTTATGGAAAAAAATACATTAGGTGAAATAATCCATCATTTACGCAAAAAAGCGGGACTAACACAAGAAGCATTGGCGGATGGTATTTGCTCCCCTGTTTCTATCTCAAGGATAGAAAACGGAAAACAAATGCCATCGGGAAAAGTTTTAGAACAACTCCTTGCACGCCTTGGCACAAGCACTTATCAGCTCTGCAATATTTATTATGAAAACGAGTGTCAGTCATCCTTACGCCAAACTTTAGATGAAATCAGTGAACAAGTATCCGCAGGTGAGTTTATTCAGGCAAAAAAGACATTACAGCAGCTTTCTACTGAAAAAATGGACATCGCTAATCTCCAGTACACCAAAATGATTCATGTGGCAATTCGTATGCATGATGGTGCTGCAGACGAGCAAATGGAAGATGAATTAACAAACGCACTCCATCTGACAAAACCCGATATCGACTTCAATGATTTTCGCAGGGAGTTGTTTTCCCCTACGGAGGCTAATATTCTTGTCATGCTAACGGCAGCAAAATATATGGCGGGTAAAAATTTAGAAGCTATTCGTATTGGTGAGGAAATCCTGTTTGCCTTGGAACGCAGCCATAGTCGTCTTTCTGACTATAAGGTCCTTCAGATCAATTTAGCGCATAATCTAAGCCAAATTCTGCAAGATGAGGGACGGTATCAAGAAGCGCTTCTCTATGCAAAAAAAGCAGAGAATCTCAGCATTTGTGGAACAGAACAGTTTCTCCTTCCGGAAATTGAATTTAGTATTGCACAAATTCTTAACAATATGAAAAAAAGGCAGGAAAGTCGTATGCGTATGGAAGCGCTGATTCCCTATATGCGCCTGATTGGAAAAAAAGAAATGGCAGATTTAGTTCAAGAATATTTAGAGAAAAACTTAACAAATGATGTAAATTAAAACTATACATGGCTCGATATGGAAATGCCGCATTCTTCCCTTTACAATTTACTTGTCGAAGGGAGATATCAAGATTATGAAAAAAATAAAATGGGAACACATCCTGCTGTTTTTCTTAGAATTACTAGTAAATATGGCAACTGTAGGTGTCGCAATTCTATTAAACGCCTTAATTGATGCTGCACAAATTTCCATTACCAGCCAAGACGCTCACCATTTACAAAAAGTGTTGTTTATTAGTATTCTCTATGCTGTATGTTTAGGTGTACTGGTCTTTTTGTCAAATCGATACAAAGCCTGCTATATCAGAAAACGTTTACTTGAGATGCGTACTGTATTAGCAGATGGTACTTTGCAATCAAGTATTGCTAACTATGAAGAAACGGGTAATGCGTCATATGTTACGGCATTCAACCAAAATTTTTCTATCATTGAGGAAAAAGTGTTGCAAAACCGTATTTCCATCTTAGACTCTGTCATTTGTATCGTGTTTGCTGTTCTCGTGCTTTTATACATGAATCCACTTATTGCTGTTATCTCCATTGCAGCCATGGCAATCCCAAGCTTATTGCCAAGTCTTTTTACCAAGGTACTTGGCACAGCACAGGAAACAGTCATGAAATCAACAACATCCTACAATGAAACAGTAGCTGATCTTCTAACTGGTTATGAAGTGATAAAAACTTACCATGCAGAGGATGAGATGTTTCATAAATTTTCTAAGACAGCAAAACGATTAGATAGCAACAAAGAACATTTTTCATCCTTGATGGCAAGTGTATATGGTTTAACTACACTTTCATCTGTCGCTGTCCAATTTTTTATCATGGGGTTGGCTGGATTTTTTGCAGTTAAGGGATATATCACCATTGGCAGTATTGTCGCAGTCACTCAGCTTACCGGACAAGTGATTTCTCCTGCCTTCGAGCTTTCTGCAAAGATTAGCGAACTAAAGTCTGCCAGACCTGTATTGGATACTTTGCATACTCTTTCTCATCCTGAAATCCATGAGAAAAAAACAGGACACAAACTCAAAAAACATATTTCACTACGAAATGTAAGTTTCAAGTACGATGACAGAACTATCTTAAAAAATGTATCTGCCACTTTTGAAAAAGGAAAGAAATACGCGATTCTCGGAAAAAGTGGAAGTGGGAAAAGCACACTGTTAAAACTCATTGCAGGATATTATCCAGAATTCGAAGGAAAGATTTGTACAGATGAAATCGCAGCTCTTCCAGACAGACTGGCTATGATTCATCAAAAAACTTTTTTATTCAATGATAGTGTTCGCAATAACCTTACTCTGTGGAAATCATACACAGAGCACGAAATCACAGAAGCTGTTAAGAAAGCAGGACTAAAGGCGTTTATTGAAAATTTGCCACAAGGACTCGATACAATAATCGAGGAAAACGGAAACAATTTCTCAGGAGGAGAATGTCAACGTCTTGCTATCGCCAGAGCTTTGTTAAGTGGAAAGGTTATACTGCTAATGGACGAAGCAACATCGTCATTGGATGAACAAACCGCAAATGCTGTAGAAAACAGTATTTTATCATTGGAAAATATCACATGTATCAGCGTCACTCACAGACTCTCTCCGGAAACCATGCAAAAATATTCAGCAGTCCTGACAATGGACAAAGGAGAATTGCACGAATATGTTCTATGATATTATGCAAATAACTATTATTTCTATTGCTGCGCTTATTGCCATAATTTACTTAAGTATTTGCCAAAAACAACATGCGGAACTATATAATAAGGTATTTGAAGCAGGATTCACACATGACATTTCTGCAGAATCAGTAGAAAAGTATCGAAGAAATTACGTTTTAACAGAAATCATGTAAATTGTAACCTATTGCCTTACAGAATTGATGCAGATGTGCTATATTGAAGATGCAAAAAGAACAACCGCCCATAAGGGGTTGACCAATTAAAGAATGTACATAGAAAATGCCACCCAAACTCGCCAAAGTATCATATCATTCTGAGGGTGGTTTTTCTATGGCTTAAATCATCAGTGACATTAGTGCCAAATATGTATCCTGTAATGCTTTGTATTTACGAAGCAATTAGCATTCCTTATTATTTACATTGTTCTTCTAACTGTTTCTTAAGCTGCTCAAGTTCGCTTTCTTTTTGTTGCAAAAGAACTTCCTGAGATGCAAGCAACTCACTTTTTTGCTTAATAGTGTTTTGCTGTTCCTGAATAGTACTCTGTTGTTCATCGATCGTATCCTGCATTTGATCGATCATATACTGTACGGTATTCTTATCCAATATTTGTAATTCTTTTGAAAACAATCCCATAACTTTCTCCACATTCCTGCAAAGCTCATAAATCTCCCGGTACATAGGAATAAACTTCGGATATTGTTTGATTAGCCGGACGATCATTTCCGGATTATCCTCGCTGAGAAATGTGAGCCACGCATCTAAATCGTTTTTGATACCTTATCGGACAAAGTCCGCCCGCCGCAGGCATGTATTACGGGATGCCCGGATGGGTATACCTTTATTGTGACGGGTTTCCCGATAGATGTCAAGTGGGATGAAAACGAATTCCTGCAGAAGTTCCATATGAAATCCTGTATCTGACTTTTGACAAAAATGGTGGACATAATCCTGCTTGTGCCGTTTCATCTCTCCGGAACTTTTTTCTATAAAAACAATGGTATACACGCTTTTTATATCCCGATAGCTGAATTTCTTTTTCCGTTCATTTTTGGCACGTTTGTATTGCCGGAGCAAAAGATCAGCCAAATAGCATGCGCTGCGTTGTCCGGGAAAGGAATATCCTATTTTTTGCACTTCAATGTTTGCAATGCTTCCATCTTCTAGTTGAACAACAATATCCATAATAAGCAAAGCATTTTCTTCTGCAATTCGGGAAGAATCGTTTGGAAGTACGTGTAAAATACGAATATGCCGTTGTAATATCAGTGACAGTAATTCTTCCAGACGTGAAGGTGCAGTATCCGGATTTAAAATTTCTTTGAAAAAAGAATCGTAAAGTATTTTGACACCCTGCATTCCTGTGCAAAATTGCAGAAATTCTTCTTGTTGGGATTCGTCCCACGAATCAAACAGAAATTTTAATTCAGGGGTAGTTTGAATTTTTTTACAAAGCTCCTCTCGGGTTTGAATCATTGGAAAATATTGTTTTAATCCATTGCTCATAAGCGGTTCCTCCTGATGGTTTGTGAATTAGATTGAAAATTTGATGATTTCATCTGGATTTGTTTTTTGAAAATAAAGAAGAGAACATGGAAATAAAAAGAAATATCCGTTCTCCTGAAATGTTATGAATAAAGTCTAACACGAGGAATATGAAGTGTCCAATAAAAATTTCATAAATAGAATAACACTTCCATTCCTCACTGCTATTTTGCAGATTTTTGTGCAAGATTCCCCATAAAAAATCGCCTTTTACTTTCCTCAAGCAAAAGACGATTTTTACGATTTTCTTTTATTTCACACTCTCTTTTGTAATCAGCTCCACTTCCACCGGGATGGTTTTTTCCACTGTTTCACCCTGCAAAATCTGAATCGCGGTCTCAACTGCTGTCTCTCCCATCAGATTCGGTTTCTGTGCCACAGTTGCTGCCATTTTTCCTGCTTTGACTGCTGCGACTGCATCGTCTGTCGCATCAAAACCAACCACCAGGATTTTCTTGTTTCCAACTGCTTCCACTGCTCCAAGTGCCATCTCATCGTTATGTGCAAATACACCCTGAATTGCGGAATTTGCCTGCAGCATATTTTCCATAACACTCATTCCCTCAGAACGATTGAAGTTCGCGGTCTGTTTGGAAACAACATTCAGCTTTTTATCTGCCACCAAATGGAATCCTTTTCCTCGCTCGATCGTTGCACTGGCTCCGGAAACGCCCTCCAGTTCTGCTACTTTTGCATTTTCTCCAAGAAGTGATACCATATATTCTGTTGCCATTTTCGCACCTTCCACATTGTCAGAAGCAATGGCACAGTCTACGTCTACTCCGTTTACACCGCGGTCTAATGAGATCACTTTAATTCCTCTTGAAACCGCATCCTTCACTGCCGGTGCAACTGCATCGGAATCCACCGGATTTACGATCAGGACACTGATATTTTTTGAAATCAGATCTTCGATATCGCTGGTCTGTTTTGCCGCGTCATCCCCGGCGTCTACCACGATCAGTTTTTCCCCTTCTGTTTTTGCCTTTTCTTTTGCACCTTCACTTAATGTGACAAAGAATGGGTTATTTAATGTAGAGACAGAAAATCCGATACTTCCATTTCCTGCCGCTTCTCCGGATACGTTTTCTGTTTCTCCGTCAATCGTAATCGCATTACAGCCGGTCACACCAAACACCATAACTGCCGCAGCCAGTACACTTACAAATCTCTTCATTCTCATACCGTATTCTCCTCTCTTATCGTCTTCTGTCAGACAATACCGCGATCAAAATTACAATTCCTTTTACCACATCCTGATAATAGGAAGATACACCCAGAATATTCAGTCCATTGTTCAGTACTGCAATGATCAGAACGCCGATAAACGTTCCCCAGATCTTTCCACGTCCGCCATTCATACTCGTTCCGCCAAGTGCTACGGCTGCGATCGCATCCAGCTCATAGCCCTCGCCCAGTGTCGGCTGTGCAGAACCAAGACGGGATAATAAAATCAACCCGGAAAGTGCAGCCATACATCCGGAAATCGCATAAGCTGCCAGTTTTGTGCAGTCAATATTGACTCCTGCCAGATTGGCTGCTTTTGCATTGCTTCCTGTCGCATAAATATGACGTCCGAAAGTTGTTTTCTGCAGTACGAATAAGAAGATCACAAAAATCAGTAAAAACAAGATGACCGGAATCGGAATGTGATAAAAGTTTCCTTTTCCTACCACTTTCAGTGTAAAGCTGTCTCCCAGGTTGGAGATCGGTTTTCCATCCATATAGATCATCGTCAGTCCACGGAACACGGTCATTGTAATCAACGTTGCAATAAAGGGCTGTAATCTGCCTTTTGTTACAAGAAATCCACTGATACATCCAAATCCGGTTCCGATCACCAGCGCCAGGATCATTGCCAGTCCCACCGGCATTCCGCCTGAAATAAATCCTGCACACAATGCCGTCGTCAGAGCAAGTACCGAACCTACAGACAGGTCAATCCCGCCTGTCAGAATGACACAAGTCATACCAAATGCGATGAGCCCGTTAATAGAAGACTGTCGAAGCAGTGATAAGAAGTTCCCCACTGTCCGGAATTCCGGACTGATCGCTCCGATCACAACAATTAACAATACAAGCGCGATCAGCGCTCCCAGATCTTGTATATAATTTGCCGCTTTTTTCTTATTCATTGAGATTTCCTCCTGTCGCCAGAATCATAATATTTTCCTGATTTGCCTCTTCTTTGCTTAAAAATCCTCTCACCAGACCTTCTCTTACTACCATTACCCGGTCAGACATTCCGAGCACTTCCGGCAGTTCGGAAGATACCATAATGATCGCCACTCCCTTTGCGGCAAGATCATTGATAATACTGTAGATTTCCTTTTTTGCCCCAATATCCACACCGCGGGTTGGTTCATCCAGAATCAGCACTTTCGGATTCGTGTACATCCATTTTGCAAATACAACCTTCTGCTGGTTTCCACCGCTTAAGTTATTACATTCATGCTGCGGTCCAAAACACCGGATATGTAACTCCTCGATCCCCTTTTTGACCAGCTCTTTTTCTTTCTCTCTCTGGATCACCCCGTGTCTGGAAATACGCTTCAGATTTGCGAGAGAAATATTTTTCATAATGCTCTCTTCCAGCATCAGCCCTTCTACTTTCCGGTCTTCTGTGATAAATCCGATTCCGTTTTTCATTGCCTGTTTCGGCGTTTTGTTCTCGATCTGTTTTCCATTCAGAAAAATCTCTCCCGTCACATGCGGCATATTTCCGAAGATTGCCTGCATAATCTCCGTTCTTCCGGCTCCCATCAGCCCGGATACTCCCAGCACTTCCCCTGCATGCACTTCAAAAGAAACCTTTTCAAATACGCCCGGACAGGTCAGATTTTTTACTTCCAGAACACGATTACCGATGCTTACGTTCCGCTGCGGATACCGCTCTCCAATCTCTCTTCCGATCATCATTTTGACTACATCATTCATGTCTGTCTCAGAAATCTTCTTTGTGTCGATATAAGTTCCATCCCTCAGGATCGTAATCCGGTCGCACAGTTCAAAAATCTCTTCCATCCGGTGCGAGATATACACAATGGAGACACCCCTTTCACGCAGCGCGTTTGCAGCCTCAAACAGTACTCTCGTCTCACTCTGTGTCAGTGCTGCCGTCGGCTCATCCATGATGATCACCTTTGCATTTACCATCAGCGCCTTTGCAATCTCAACCATCTGCTGCTGTCCTACGGAAAGCTCTTCCATCCGCTGTCCCGGATCGATCTCTACTCCAAGGCGTTTCAAGATTTTTTCTACTTCCCGGCGCATTGCTTTTTTGTCACATACACCGCACTTCTTTTTGATTTCTTTGCCGAGAAACATATTTTCTTCTACTGTCAGATCAAATAACACGTTCAGTTCCTGATGGATAAATACAATCCCTGCTTTTTCTGCTTCTCTGGCATTTTTGTAGCAGACTTCCTGTCCGTCCACGATCACCTGCCCCACATCTTTTGTATAAACACCTGTCAAAATCTTCATCAACGTCGATTTTCCCGCACCGTTTTCTCCCATCAGTGCATGAATTTCTCCGGTACTGAGTACAAATCCGGCATTGTTCAACACGGCATTGTTCCCAAAAGACTTGTTGATCCCTCTCATTTCAATTTCCATAAGCTGTTCTCCTCTCTTAGAAAATACAACCCGACTGTAAAATAATATTTGCATAAGGCGTTGTCTCTCCGGTTCGAATAACTGCCTTGCATGTTTTTGTCATTTTTTTCAGATCGCTGTGCAAAACAAATTGTATCTCTGGTTTGAAACCCGTTTCATGCTTTGCAAAAAATTGTTCGATCTGACGGAGTATCTCCGGATTCTGAAGTTTCATCTCCTCTGCCAGTATGATCTTCTCTACTTTCATATCTGCCCCTACTTCTTCCAACACATCCATAAAAGACGGCTGTCCGAATTTTACGGCCAGATCGATCCGTTCTGTCTCATCCGGGATCGGCAGTCCACAGTCTCCGATACAGATTGTGTCCGTATGTCCCATATAAGACAACACTCTGGAAATATCACTGTTTAAAATCCCCTGTCGTTTCATGCTCTTCCTCCCAGTTTTTCCAATTCTTCTTCGACTTCCTGTGCCATCGGCATTCCGCTCTGTGCCCCGAATTTTTCTGTGGATAAGCTGGCTGCCACATTCGCATACCGAAGTGCTGTCTCCATATCCGCTCCTTTTGCTCTCTGCAGGGCAAATGCACCGTTTAACGTATCTCCTGCCCCGGTCGTATCTGCCACATTCGCTTTTCTCGCCGGTACACTCAAGATTTCTCCATTCTTCAAACAAGTAATCACACCTCTGGAGCCCTGTGTGATGATCAGTTTTTCCGGATACTCTCTTAACAAGTCCTCTGTAGAATACTCCTCTCCAAAAATCAGGACCGCTTCATGTTCATTTGGTGTTACATACGTCACTTTTTCGATCACTTCCAACGGAACGTTTGACGCCGGAGCCGGATTTAACACTACCGGAATCTGATTGTCATAACAGAAATCTACAACATAATACACCGTATCCAGCGGAATCTCCTGCTGCAGCACAACCATATCAAAAGTCTTCAGCTCCTCTTTGATCCTGTCAATATAATCTCTGTCCACTTTCCCGTTTGCTCCCGGAACCACGATGATCGTATTGTCATTTTCTCCGACTGTGATCATAGCAATCCCTGTCGGAACTCCCTCTAAAACCTTGATATGTCCCGTCTCTACACCGACTTTCTTGAAATTCTCCAATAACCGGGTACCATTTGCGTCATCTCCAACACATCCGAACATCTCCACTTTTGCTCCGAGCTTTGCCATAGCAACCGCCTGATTCGCACCTTTCCCTCCCGGAATATAATGAAGGCTGTCTCCTCGAAGTGTCTCCCCTTTTAGCGGAATCCGCTCTGCGGTCACCGTCATATCCATGTTAATGCTTCCTACTACTGCCAGTTTCATTCTGCTTCTCCTTTCTTTTTCGTCGTCTGACGCCTGATCAGCTCAACATCAAATATATTTTCTTTCTGATACGAAATCTCTTCTCCATGATGGATGATCATCTGTACTGCCAGTTTTCCCATTTCTTCAATGGGCTGGGAAATGGTCGTCAGCTCCGGTGTCATTCTCCTGCTGAACTCAATATTGTCAAATCCGACCAGCTGTACATCTTCCGGGACTCTTCGCCCGTTCTGATGAAGCACCTTATAGACTGCCATTGCCGCCATGTCATTGCTCGCCAGGATTCCATCGGTATCCGGGTATCTGCGAATCAGTTCTTCTGCTGCCGCAAGTCCGGCATCGTAATCATAATCACAGTCGATCCAGACAGCTTTTCTTCCATACTTTCTGCACACATCCTCATATCCCTGATAACGCTGCTGCCCGCTGGAAAACTTCATCGGTCCCCGCAGGCACACAATATGCTGACAGCCGCATTCAATCAGATGCTCTGCCGCAAGTTTTCCGCCTTTGTAATGATCTGATTCGATAAATGCGATTTCCCGTCCCTCAGAAAGCTTTCTGTCCATCACGACAACCGGAAGTCCGCATTCTGCAATCTTCTTTCCGGTCCGATCGCTGTTGGTCATGATCACAATTCCATCTGCCTGCATCTGTACAAGCATCTGAATGTTCATCCGTTCTTTCTTCGGATTATTTGCTGAATTGCATAACAGCATCTTATATCCGTTTTGAAAGGCTTCCTCCTCCACTGCTTTGGCGATTTCACTGAAAAATGGATTTTCAATATTCGGAACGATCATTCCAATAATCTTTGATGATTTCTTAAACAATGCCCGCGCCAGTTCATTTGGTTTGAACCCCGTTTCTTGAATAGCCTCAAGAACTCTTTGCTTCTTCTCCTCATCCACATTCGCTGTTCCATTCATCACTCTCGATACAGTAGCAGGTGAAACTCCTGCGATCTTTGCAACTTCTCTGATACTTGCCATCTTATGTCCTCTTTCTTTTGCTGCTGTGAAACTTTTTGAAACCCGTTTCATATCTTGATTTTATTATAGGCATAACTCCTGACATCTGTCAATCTCCTTTGTAGACTTTGGTGGTATTGTATAGATATCTCTCTTTTCTTTTATTCCTATCGCCCAAAAACTCTGCCTTTTTTATGCATAATCCCTATTTTATTTTTCCGCTTCCATTATACTTGACTGTTTCAGTCCAATATTGTAAGATGAGACAAAACGTCAGGGAGGTCAGATATGTTATTTACCAAAGAATGTGATTATGCAATCCGCATCATGCGTGCATTATCTTCCGGAGAGTTAATCAGTGTCTCACGGATCTGCGAGATGGAGCATCTGCCCTCTGCCATGACTTACAAGATTACCAGAAAGCTGGAAAAGTCCGGATTTTTAAAAAGCTGTCGGGGTACCAACGGGGGATATGCGCTCAACTTAAAGCTTGCAGAGATTTCTCTCTATGATCTCTGCGCTGCCATAGATCCGGATATCCTTCTTTTAGAATGTATGAAAGAGGGTTATCCTTGTTCTATGAACAGTCCGAAAAATCCATGTCTGGTACATCACGAATTCTGCCGGCTGCAGAATATGCTGGTGCAGGAAATGAAACAAAAATCTCTTGCCGAATTATTTCGGTAAGTGTTTTTTTGCCTTAATCTTTACTATTTTAGTACAGTTTTATCAAAGGAGGATTTTACAAAATGAATCAATGTTATGGATGCAATACATGCAAAAGCGCAGACAAGCCTCTGGAAGGCTTTATCCGCTCGCTTCCGATGGAAACTTCCCATCACCGCGTGGAAGGACAGAGCACAAAATGTGGATTTGGACTGCAGGGAGTCTGTTGTCGTCTCTGCTCCAACGGTCCTTGCCGCATCACTCCAAATGCGCCGAGAGGAATCTGCGGTGCCGATGCCGATACGATCGTAACCCGCAATTTCTTAAGAGCAGTGGCTTCCGGCAGCGGATGCTATATCCATATCGTTGAGAATACTGCCCTCAATCTGAAGAAAACCGCCCAGATCAAAGGAGAATTAAAGGGTCTGAAATCTCTGGAGCATCTGGCGGAGATGTTTGGAATTACAGACGAAGATGTCTATGTAAAAGCAGAAAAAGTGGCAGATGCCGTACTTGCCGATCTGTACAAACCGGAATATGTTTCTGCAGAACTGATTGAGAAAATCGCATATGCACCACGTATTAAACGCTGGAAAGAACTGGGAATCATGCCGGGCGGTGCAAAAGCAGAGGTATTCAAAGGTGTTGTAAAATGTTCCACCAATCTGAACTCCGACCCTGTGGATATGCTTACCGACTGTCTGAAGCTTGGTATTTCCACCGGAGTGTACGGGCTGACCTTAACCAATCTGCTCAACGATGTTTTGCTCGGACAGCCGGAGCTTCGCCTGGCCCCGGTAGGACTGCGTGTGATCGATCCGGATTACATCAACATTATGATTACCGGACATCAGCACACGATTTTCGTAGATCTTCAGGAACGCCTGATTTCAGAAGAAGCAAAGACAAAAGCGCAGGCTGTTGGTGCAAAGGGATTCAAACTGGTAGGATGTACCTGCGTAGGACAGGACTTACAGCTCAGAGGCGCACACTATACCGAAATATTTGACGGTCATGCAGGAAACAACTATACAAGTGAAGCAATCCTGGCAACCGGAGCGATCGATGCAGTTCTTTCAGAATTTAACTGTACTCTTCCGGGAATCGAGCCAATCTGTGAAGAATTGAAGATCCGACAGATCTGTCTGGATGATGTTGCAAAGAAAGCGAATGCGGAACTGATGCCGTTTGAATTTGAAAACCGCGAAGAACAAAGCAGCATTATTATTGATAAAATCATCGAATCCTACAAGGAACGACGGGGAAGTGTTGCGTTACACCTCATGGAAGAACATGGAAATGACCATACATTAACGGGTGTCAGTGAAGGTTCTTTAAAATCCTTCCTGGGCGGAAAGTGGACGCCGCTAATCGAACTGCTGGCATCCGGAGAGATCAAAGGTCTTGCCGGTGTGGTGGGATGCTCCAACCTGACTGCAGGCGGACATGATGTCTTGAGCGTGGAACTGACAAAAGAACTGATCTCTCGCGACATCCTCGTCCTTACTGCCGGATGTTCTTCAGGCGGAATCGAAAACTGCGGACTCATGACTCCGGAAGCTGCCAAATATGCCGGTCCAAAGCTGCGCGCTGTCTGTGAAAAACTGAACATTCCGCCGGTTTTGAATTTTGGTCCTTGTCTTGCGATCGGCCGTCTGGAAATCGTTGCAACAGAAATCGCCGCAGAGCTTGGCGTAGATCTTCCACAGCTTCCACTGGTACTTTCTGCCGCACAGTGGCTGGAAGAGCAGGCACTGGCTGACGGATGCTTCGGACTTGCACTGGGACTTCCGCTGCACCTTGGACTTCCTCCGTTCGTAACGGGAAGCAAAACTGCAGTCAAAGTACTCACAGAAGATATGAAAGAACTGACCGGAGGACAGGTCATCATCAACGGAGATGCGAAAGAATCTGCTGATATCCTGGAGCAGATTATTCTGGAAAAACGCCAGGGCTTACATATATAGGAGGTGCCGCTATGAGACGAATTATGATCGATGCCTCAAAGTGCGATGGATGCAAAAACTGCACCATCGCCTGTATGCAGGCGCACCGGGAAACACCGGGAACTGTTTATGATCTGGATCTGACGGACATCCGCAATGAATCCAGAAACCACATCGAAAAGCTGCCGGACGGAACCTATCGCCCTATTTTTTGCAGACACTGCGATCAGCCGGAATGCGTGATGTCCTGTATGAGCGGTGCTCTGACAAAGGATCCGAAAACGGGAATCGTATCTTATGATGAAACGAAATGTGGCTCCTGTTTTATGTGCGTTATGAACTGCCCGTTCGGCGTCCTCAAAGCAGATACTGCCACCCGTACCAAAGTCGTAAAGTGCGACTTCTGCCTGCAGGACGGTGCAGAACCCAACTGCGTAAAAGCCTGTCCAAAACAGGCAATCTATGTTGAGGAGGTGTCATTATGATGCATGTTATTATCGGAGTGGGGGCTGCCGGGATCACCGCAGCAAAAACCATTCGCAGCCAGCAGCCGGATGCCTCTATTACCATGATTTCCACAGATGAGCATGTACACTCCCGCTGCATGCTTCACCGTTATTTGAGCCATGAACGTCAGGAAGATACCTTGTCCTTTGTAGAACCTGACTTTTTTGAAACCAATAAAATCGAATGGATCAAGGGTGTTTCTGTAAAAACAGTGGATGTAAAAAACCAGCAGGTTCTGCTTGATAATGACACATCCTGCCACTATGACAAACTCCTGATCACAACCGGTGCAAACAGCTTCATCCCGCCTGTTGGACAGTTCCGTGAGGCAAACAATGTATTCGGACTGCGGCATCTTTCGGATGCTCAGGCGATCCGCCCGCTGGCCGATCAGGCAGCACAGATTCTGATCGTTGGTTCCGGTCTGGTTGGAATGGACGCTGCCTATGCATTTCTCGAGCAGGGTAAAGAGGTTACTGTTGTGGAAATGGCAGATCGTATTCTTCCGATCCAGTTAAATGAAACTGCCGGAACTGCCTATCGGAAATTATTTGAAGAACACGGATGCCGTTTTCTTCTTGGAAAAAAGGCTTCTGAAACGCATATGAACAGCAATGGTTCAATCGACTATGTCCTTCTGGATGATGGCACCCGGGTAGACTGTGATCTGGTCATTGTTGCTGCCGGTGTTCGTCCCGCAGTTGAATGCGTACTGGATACTTCGATCGAAGTAGATCGTTTTATTAAAGTGTCTGACACCATGGAAACCAGCTGTAAAGATATTTACGCTGCCGGAGATGTAACGGGACTGTCCGGAATCTGGCCAAATGCTATGAAACAGGGACAGGTTGCCGCTATGAATATGTGCGGAATTAAAACACTTTACGAAGACCGTTACGCTATGAAAAATACGATGAACTTCTATGGACTGGTTACGCTTTCCCTTGGAAGAGGAACAGAAGAAGAGGGAGATGTTGTTCTCGAACAGGAAGATTCTCACAATTATAAACGTGCAATTTTACGGAACGGAAAATTAGACAGTATCTTATTACAGGGAAATATTGATTATTCCGGAATCTATCAGTATCTGATCAAAAATAAGATCGACCTTTCCGGTATGGAAAAAGATGTCTTCCACCTGTCGTTCGCTGATTTTTACGGAGTGAAAGAAAACGGCGGATATTGTTATCAGAGTCAGACATAAAGTAAAAAGCATTCCTGCATGGATCATTGCTCCTTGGCATATGATTCCCGGCAGGAATGCTTTTTGTTTTATTATCTCGCAGATTCGCCAACTGCAGCTGCTCCGCTCAATCCCTCTTCACTATTTCCCTGGTCATAAACTTCCCTGTCTAAAAGCTGCTCGGATTTTGCGACAAGAACTGCTGCTGTTGCCGCACCTGTCACATTTGCTGCCGTACGCATCATATCAACAACACTTGAGATCGGAACCAGAAGTACAATGATCTCTACCGGAAGTCCTGCTGCAGTAAACAGTGCTGTGGTTGTTACTGTGGAGGTTCCCGGAACTCCTACTGTTCCGATGGAAACGATCAGTGTAAGTACAATCAAAAATGCATACTGACCAATGGAGTACGGAATATCAAATATATTGATGGCAAGTACAGCCAAAAGCGTCGGCCAGATTCCCGCACATGCCGGCATTCCCAGGTTTGCCCCGAGGGCTGCGACAAATGATGCAATATCTTCATTGACTCCCAGCCTGGATACCAGTTGTTTTACGCTGACCGGAATAGTTCCCACGCTGGACTGGGATGTAAATGCTACCACCTGTGCCGGCCAGAATCCGCGGAAAAACCGGATCGGACTTAATCCGCCTACAAACCGGATCAGTGCTCCGTCTATCAGGAACATCTGAATCGCGCAGAGTACCCATGCCAGTACCAGAACTCCCAGAAGCGGAATCAATTCTTTCGCACCATATGTACTTACCGCGTTTGCGATCAGAGAAAGTACTGCAAATGGTGTCAGATCTACGACAAATTCCACTACTACGAACATCAGCTTATTTGCTGAATCAATGAAATTTTTGAATGGCACTGCCGCCTCTTTCTCCCGTTCCTGTAAGTAAACAAGCGCAACTCCTGCCATGATCGTAAAGACGATAAATGGAACGATCTCGCCGTTTGCTGCATGTGAAACAACATTTTTCGGAAACAATCCCACGATCGTATCGAGAAAGGAAGGAACCTCTTTTGGCTCATAATCTGTAGGCAGTGTAAAATTGATTGACTGTCCTACCTTCAGACTTCCCGCAATGATCAATGTCAGCAACGATGCTGTAAATGTATTTGCGACCAGCCAGAAAATACTTTTAAGCCCGATTGTCTTTAATTTGCTGATATTATCCAGTGACGAAATACTGGAGATAATACTTACAAACAGCAAAGGAATAACCAGCGCCGAAATCAGGTTTGTATAGATTCTTCCGAAAACCGCTGTCAGCTCCACATGTCCCTTAAATATGATTCCGATCACGATACCGAATACAAGGGCCAGTATTGTCAGTATTCCGAAATCCACATTCTTTTTTCTTCCCAGATAGGACAGCAGTACAAACAGAACTACTGTAATCGCCACTGCCGCTATCGCTAAAACATCAATATCCATTATTTTACTCCTTTAAATGCCGCATCAAGATCTGCGATCAGATCTTCTACTTTTTCAATTCCGATTGAAAGCCGGATCGTGTTTGGTTTGATTCCCTGATCTAACAATTCTTCCTCCGTACACTGGCTGTGAGTGGTGGTTGCCGGATGAATCACCAGAGATTTCACGTCTGCTACATTTGCCAGCAGGGAAAAGATAGACAGCTGATCGATAAATGCCTGGGCCGTCTGCGCATCTCCCTTAATCTCAAAAGTAAAGATAGAGCCGCCTCCGTTCGGGAGATATCTCTTATATAATTCATGGGTTGACTCCGTTTCCAGTGACGGATGGTGTACAGCCTCTACCTGCGGATGATTCGCAAGATACTCCACGATCTTCAGCGCATTGCTCACATGCCGCTCAACACGCAGAGATAATGTCTCCAGCCCCTGCAGGAAGATAAAGGAATGGAACGGAGAAAGTGTTGCACCCGTATCACGCAGGATCACTGCACGGATATAGGTTACAAATGCCGCACTGCCTGCTGCATCTGAGAACGATACACCATGATAACTCGGGTTGGCTTCTGAAATCCACGGATATTTGCCGGATGCCTTCCAGTCAAACTTTCCACTGTCAACGATCACGCCTCCAATCGCTGTTCCATGACCGCCGATAAATTTCGTTGCGGAGTGAATCACCAAATCTGCACCATGTTCGATCGGCCGGATCAGATACGGTGTTGCAAATGTAGAATCTACTACCAACGGAATATTGTGTCTGTGCGCGATCTCTGCCACCTTCTCCAGATCGATCAGATTTGAATTCGGATTTCCAAGTGTCTCTACAAATATCGCTTTTGTATTTTCCTGAATGGCTGCCTCAAAAGATCCTTCTTTCTCAGGGTCCACAAACGTTGTTGTCACATCGTTTGTGAGCGGAAGAGTATGCGCCAGAAGATTGTATGTGCCGCCGTAGATGGTCTTGGATGCCACAATATGCTCTCCCGCCTTTGCAAGTGCCTGAAATGCATAGGCAATTGCTGCCGCACCGGATGCTACAGCCAGCGCTGCCACACCGCCTTCTAATGCTGCAATACGCTGTTCGAAAATATCCTGTGTCGGATTTGTCAGTCTTCCATATATATTTCCTGCATCACGGAGTCCGAAGCGGTCTGCCGCATGCTGTGAGTCGTGAAATACATAAGAGGTTGTTGCATAGATCGGGACTGCTCTTGCATCTGTAACCGGATCTGCCTGTTCCTGTCCAATGTGTAATTGTTTTGTCTCAAATCCCCAGTTTTTAGAATCTCTGATATCTGCCATTTCTATTTCCTCCTTCTTTGGAATCTGTTTCTTTCTTAATTCCTTGTAATCATATTAACATAGTAGGATTTATTTGTCCAATATAGATTGAGAATATCCTGTTATAGATTTATTTTATAGCAGACTCATTGTTTTGTATGGCTGCTTTAACCGTATCCAGAAACATTTCATGTATTCTGTTGTCCTGATCTAATTCCGGATGAAATGCCAGCCCAAACTGTGTCCCGTATTTTACTGCCACGATCCGATCATCTACTGCCGCAAGAACTTCTACTCCTTTTCCAACTTTTTCAATATATGGAGCTCTTATAAATGTCATCGGTATTTTCCCGATTCCCTTCATTTCCTGTACTGTACGGAAACTTCCAAGCTGTCTGCCATAACCGTTTCTTTTCACCGCTGCCGGCAATGTTGCAAAATAAATATTCCGGTCATTTGTCAAATTTTCCGCCAGAAGGATCAGGCCGGCACAAGTTGCCAGCACCGGCAGTCCTTCTTCGATTTTCTGCTTCAATATCTGATATATGTCCAGCTCTTTCAGAAGTTTTCCCTGCACAGTACTCTCACCTCCGGGAAGGATCAATCCATCAAACGGTTTCATCAGGTCCTCTTTTTTGCGGAGTTCCATACATTCTATTCCCAGGTCTTCTATTTTCTTCCGATGTTCCGCAAATGCTCCCTGTACTGCAAGTACTGCGATCTTCATTCTATCTGCCCCTTTCCGCCATCAAAAGTTCTATCTCCTGTTCATTAATTCCTACCATTGCCTCTCCCAGATCCTCAGAAAGCTCTGCCAGCATCCTGTAGTCTTCAAAGTTTGTTACCGCTTTTACAATTGCTTCTGCCCGCTTTCTCGGATCTCCTGACTTAAAAATACCAGATCCCACAAATACGCCTTCTGCACCAAGCTGCATCATCAGCGCCGCATCCGCCGGAGTTGCGATGCCTCCCGCCGCGAAGTTTACAACAGGAATACGTCCGTTATGATGTACATATTCAACCAATTCATACGGCACATTTAGGGCCTTTGCTTCCTCAAACAGCTCATCCTCCCTCATGGAGACCAGTTTTGCAATTTCCCGCTTCATCATTCTCATATGTCTGACTGCCTGTATCACATCTCCTGTTCCCGGCTCTCCCTTTGTACGGATCATAGAAGCTCCTTCATTGATCCTTCTAAGCGCTTCTCCCAAATCTCTTGCACCACATACAAATGGTACCTGGAATTTGCGTTTATTAATATGATAAACATCATCTGCCGGAGAAAGTACTTCACTCTCATCGATATAATCAATTTCGATTGCCTCTAATATCTGTGCTTCAACAAAATGTCCGATCCTGCATTTTGCCATAACTGGAATGGATACTGCTTCCTGAATTTCCTTGATCATCTTCGGATCACTCATTCTGGATACTCCGCCCGCTGCACGGATATCAGCCGGAATCCTTTCCAGCGCCATCACTGCACATGCTCCCGCCTCCTCTGCAATCCTTGCCTGTTCCGGTGTTGTCACATCCATGATCACTCCGCCTTTTAACATCTGTGCTAACTGCTTGTTGAGCTCATATCTTTCTGCACTCATTTGCTGTACCTCCTCTTAATTGCTATCATTTTTATATGAATACTACATTAAGATTGGCTTTTCTTAAACATCCAGTTTTAACGTTTTTAACCATGCCAGTTTTAAAAACAAAAAAGCTACCGCTATTATTTCCAATATTTTTCTACTTCCTGCTCAGCCTCTTGGAAAGAAAGCTGGAACTTTTCCTGTACCTTTGCACACACGCATTCTTTTTCCATTCCCATTTCCTGTAATAATTCTACAGTTGCCTGTCTTCTGCCTTCCCTTCTGCCTTCTTTCAATCCAGTGTTTTTATAAACCGTAGAAAAGTACTGGTGATCTCGAATCGCACGCTCTCTTGCCTCATATTCCAGACGCTTCTCCTCATCCGCACTGATCCGGTTCAAATCCTCATACGCCTTCTTAATATATTCGCTTTTTTCCGCTGCCATTTCAAATTCCTCCTTGGTTTCTGCATTGATAAACTGAAGCCATTTCAGCAGCTCTGTCTCCGGATACTCATATTTTGCCAGTTTCGGGAGTTCCAATGTGTGGATCTCAACTTTATCACTGTACATCTTTCTCCCCTGATCTGACCAGAAGTGAAAACAGGAGTAATATTCTTCATCTTCAAACATGGTAAAATTCAAAATCCCGATATGAATACATTTTTCTAATTTCTGATAGTCTTCTCCTGGTTTTAATTGATCGGTAAACATCTTCCCCAGATAGAACAACGTGCGTTCTGCCCAGTATTCACTAGCTGTCACCTGAATTTCAATGTCAATCTGCTCCTTGTTATTTAACAAAACCCGTACATCCAAAATTCCCAACTTATCATCTTTATCCTTCTGGCTCAAATGGGACGGCAAAATCCTGCTCTCAACGATTTCTCCCAGATCAATTCCAAGTACCGCCGCCAGAAATGCGTTGCGCACCTCTTCATCTTCCATCAGCTCTTTAAAACAGAAATCTACTTTTGGCTTCATTAAAAATTGTGTTGTTTTTTCCTTCTTCATACATGCTCCTCCTTGGTTTCTGATGGAATTCAGAAGATTTCGATGAGCATGTAACTGTATTCTTAATTTTATTATATCTTTTGACACGATGTTTCACAATCGCAAATACAGACAAACTCCATCTATTCTCTTGTTACTATGCACGGTAACATCTTATCCATCTTTTCTGTGCGTTTATTTGGAAATTATTTTTGAATGGCCTCTTATGCCATATTTGAAAACTGAAAGGGATTCCTTTCAAGATTGGTTTTATTATACTTGAAATTTTGTTGGGACACAATTAAATTTCCATGAATATGTTATAAATTTTTCCGTAAAAGTTACTGTTCACACCGGATGTTAAATATAGGTTCTGAACCGTCATGCTTGCATGTAAGGCAAAGAATCTATATTTAACATCTGGTGGAACCAGTCACCGCCCATACATAAGCAATCTAGCACGAAGTGCGGTACTGGAGTGCGCAAGCACGACGATTGCGCATGGATAGGTGGAGATTGGTGGGAACAGTAACTCCGTAAAAGTTACTATATGTGAAAAGAAACAAGGAAGCTGCACCTTTTGCGCAAACTTCCTTGTTTCTTTTCTCTATAAATTCCAGCGTTTTCCCTGAGATACTCGCAATCGGTTCATAGCTCTCGCCAGAGATGCCTGAGAATGATAATATTCCTGGATGCTCTGTTTCTGGCGGATTCGCTCCTCTGCACGCTCTTTCTGCTCCTGTGCATGACGGATATCAATCTCCTCCGGCTTTTCTGCTGTATCTACCAGCAGTGTCACACGGTTGTTGACTACCTCTGCAAATCCTCTTCCGAGTGCAACTTCTACCCAGTTTCCTTCTTCGATCTCCATACGGGCCATTCCGATCTTCACTGCAATCACCATATTTTCATGGTTCGGCAAGATTCCCTTTTCACCATCCGGCGCCGGAATTACAAGCTTTCTGCAGCGTCCTTCGTAAAAAACCCTGTCACTTGCGATGATTTTCAAACCAAATGTATCCATATGCCACGCTCCTATTCTGCCGCCTCAGCATTTGCCTTTGCAATGACATCGTCAATAGTTCCTACATTGAAAAATGCAGATTCCGGATATGCATCCATCTCCCCATCAATGATCATTTTAAATCCACGGATTGTCTCTTTTAACGGAACATATTTTCCAGGGATTCCTGTAAATGTCTCTGCTACAAAGAATGGCTGAGACAAAAATCTCTGGATTTTTCTCGCACGCATAACAGTTGCCTTATCTTCATCTGACAACTCTTCCATACCAAGAATTGCAATAATATCCTGCAGTTCTTTGTATTTCTGAAGAATTGCGATGACTTTATTTGCCACTTCGTAATGCTCTTCTCCGACTACATCTGCTTCCAGGATACGGGAGCTGGATTCCAGTGGATCTACCGCCGGATAGATACCCTGCTCTACAATCTTTCTGGAAAGCACGGTCGTTGCATCCAGATGCGCAAATGTTGTCGCCGGAGCCGGGTCAGTCAAATCGTCCGCCGGCACATAAACTGCCTGTACGGAAGTGACAGATCCGTTCTTTGTAGAAGCGATACGTTCCTGTAATTCACCCATTTCCGTTGCCAGTGTCGGCTGATATCCTACTGCAGACGGCATACGCCCAAGCAGTGCGGAAACCTCAGATCCGGCCTGTGTAAAACGGAAAATATTATCGATGAAAAGAAGTACGTTCTGATGCTGTTCATCACGGAAATATTCTGCCATTGTCAAACCAGTCTCAGCCACACGCATACGCGCTCCAGGCGGCTCATTCATCTGACCGAATACCAAAGCAGTCTTCTCCAGAACACCGGACTCTTTCATTTCAGACCAGAGGTCATTTCCCTCACGGGAACGCTCTCCGACTCCGGTAAAAATAGAGTATCCACCGTGCTCTGTCGCAATGTTTCGGATCAATTCCTGGATCAGCACCGTCTTACCGACTCCTGCACCACCGAACAATCCGATCTTACCGCCCTTTGCATATGGTGCAAGAAGGTCGATGACCTTGATTCCCGTCTCCAGGATCTCTACTACAGGACTCTGATCTTCAAATGTAGGCGGTTCTCTGTGGATTACCCATTTTTCTGCATCCTCGATCTGTTCTCCATTATCAATTGTTTCACCTAATACATTAAACAGTCTGCCCAGTGTCTTCTCACCGACAGGAACTTTGATTCCTGCTCCGGTGGCTGTTACTTCCATATCTTTATGCAGTCCTTCACTGGCAGCAAGCATCAGGCAGCGCACCTCATTGTTTCCAAGGTGCTGTGCAACCTCCATGATGCATTTCTTTCCGTTATTTTCAACTTCCAGAGCATCCTTGATATAAGGAAGATTGCCGTCTTCAAATACTACGTCAACGACAGGTCCCATAACCTGTACAATTCGTCCTTTATTCATATGCTATTCTCACTTCCTTTTCTGCTTCTGCGCCTTCGCACCGCTGCAAACTTCCGTAATTTCCTGGGTAATTGCAGCCTGTCTGGCTCTGTTATATACGATTGACAACTCCCGGATCAGGCTTTCAGCGCTGTCTGTAGCAGCCTTCATCGCCATCATACGGGCATTGTGTTCACTGGCATATGCCTCTACCAGACATCCGTAGACCATACCAATGACATAGTTCGGAACAATACTGTCCATCACACTGTCTGCGGAAGGATACAGTTCAATTGCTTCCCGATACATATTCAGAGGCATTTTCATACTTCCGAAGTCTTTGGCCTCCAACGGAAGCAGTTTCAATTTTTCCGCATCTGTCTGTACCGAATTCTCCATGCGGGTGTATACAACATACACTTCATCCAGCTCCCCTGCCAGAAACTGATCGATCACCGACCAGCCAATATCTCTGGCACGGTGCATCGTCGGTTTCTGAACGGTATACTGGAAATTTGTGTCAATCTCTACATTATGTTTTGCAAAATAATGCCGTCCCAGCTCACCTACAACAAAGAGCTTGTGAATCCCCGGCTGTGCAAGGATCTCTTCTTCCAGCTTGATAATATTATGATTATAAGCTCCGGCAAGTCCCTTGTCTGCCGTAATTACGATCGAACCGATCCTTTTCTGCTCTGCCGGGATATCCTGGCGGGCATCAAAATAAGAATGCCGGATCTCTGGCACATGGCGCAGGATACGGGAAATCTCACCCTGAAGTCCATAAAAATACGGCTCTGTATCCGCCAGTTTTTTTCTGGCCTGCGTCATTTTTGAAGAGGAAATCATATACATCGCATTTGTGATCTTCATCGTATCTTTTACGCTGTTGATGCGGCTCTGTATTTCTCTGATATTTGCCATATTAACACCTGCTCTTCTTGAATTCCTTTGCGGTCTCCACGATCTTTTCGATCAGTTCTTCTGTCAGTACCTTTTTCTCTTCGATTTCCTGTCCGATTTCCGGATAATCTGAATCGAAATGACGAAGCAGGTCTGCCTGGAACTGTTTGATTTTTGCTTTTTCTATTCCAAGCATCACTTTATGTGTCGCCGCACACAGTGTGATGACCTTTTCATGCAGACTGAGCGGATGATAAAGCGGCTGCTTCAACAATTCCATCAAACCACTTCCATACTCCAGCTGTTCTTTTGTCGCAGCATCCAGATCGGAACTAAACTGCGTGAACACTTCCATCTCGCGGTACTGTGCCAGATCAATACGAATACTTCCGGATGCTTTTTTCATCGCTTTTGTCTGTGCGGCACCACCAACACGAGATACGGAAAGACCTACGTTTACGGCCGGTCTCATACCTGCTGCAAACAGATCGCTCTCCAGGAAGATCTGTCCGTCTGTAATGGAAATTACATTAGTCGGAATATATGCGGATACATCTCCTGCCTGCGTCTCAATGATTGGCAGTGCTGTAATAGAACCGCCTCCCAATTCATCACTCAGACGGCTGGAACGCTCCAACAGTCTGGAATGCAGATAGAATACATCTCCCGGATATGCCTCACGTCCCGGTGAACGACCGAGCAGCAGAGACAATGCACGATAGGCAACCGCATGTTTTGACAGATCATCATAGACGATCAGGACATCTTTTCCCTGATACATAAAATGCTCTGCCATTGCTGTTCCGGCATATGGTGCGATATACTGAAGCGGCGCACAGTCACTTGCTGTAGAAGATACCACAATCGTATAATCCAGTGCATCATTATTCTTCAATGTATTTACAACTTTTGCAACAGTAGAAGCCTTCTGTCCGATCGCCACATAAATACAGATTACATCTTTTCCCTTCTGATTCAGGATTGTATCCATCGCAATGGATGTTTTTCCTGTCTGACGGTCTCCGATGATCAGCTCTCTTTGCCCACGTCCGATCGGGAACATGGCATCGATGGAAAGGATTCCTGTTTCCATCGGTACGCTAACTGATTTTCTGTCAATAATTCCCGGCGCCTCCTGCTCGATCGGACGGTAATCATCTGCTTCGATCTCGCCTTTTCCATCAATCGGAGCTCCCAGTGCATTGACAACTCTTCCTACATATTTATTTCCAACCGGTACACCGGCCTTTTTTCCTGTACGAGTTACTTTTGTCCCTTCTTTGATATCTGTGTCCCGTCCAAAAAGAATGACTCCGATTTCATTTTTCTGAATATCCTGTACCATTCCTTTCAAACCCGTATCGAAGGTAACAATCTCTCCATACATTGCGTGATCAATCCCATAAATAGTCGCAATTCCGTCACCTACAGCAACGACTGTTCCCACTTCGCTGTCTTTGCTCACACTGTCAAAATTTTCTATCTCTTCTTTTAAAATAGAAATAATTTCATCTGAATTGATTGAACTCACCTTGTTCACCTCCAGGTTAATTTTTGTCCTAGTCTGTCCAGACGTCCTTTCAGACTCCAGTCATATTCATCGCTTCCTGTGCGCAGAACAAATCCGCCAAGCAGCGTACTGTCTGTCTGAATCTCAATCCTGGCCTTGCTCGCTTCATATTTTTTACAAAGGAACGCTTCCATATTTTTGAGCTGCTCGTCACTGGGCAGCTCTACACATGTCAATACGGCACTTAAGATCCGATCCTGCTCGTCACAATATCTGTCATATGCAGCAAATATCTCCGGAATCAGATCCATTCTCTCATATTTACATGCCACTTTCAGGAAATTTCTCATTTCCTGCGGAAATACCTTGTCGATCACACGTTCTTTCTTCTGTGCCGGAATTGTCGGATTCACAAACACATCATGAAGCTGCGGTACCTCCTCAAATATCTCTCTTGCTTTCTGTATGGCTTCCTTCGGAACATTCAGCTCATACAACACCTGTGCATACCGCATTGCTGCAGATGAACAGTACATCTGACTAGTTGTTGTCTGTGTCTTCATGAGCTTCACCTACTTCTTCCAGAAACTTATCATATATTTCCTGATTATTGCCTGTCTGTTCTGCCACGATCTTCGCTGCAGCTGTCATTGCAAGTCCTGCGATTTCAGACTGGAGTGCACTCATTGTCTGCTCTCGTTCTACACGGATATCCGCCTTGGCAGACTCGATGATACTGCCTGCCCTGGCATCCGCCTCCTCTACAATACGTTCATACTCTGATTTGGCGTCCTTACGTGCTTTCTCTACGATCCGCACAGATTCTTCTTTTGCCCCGCCAAGTGCCTGCGCATATTCTTCCTTCATCTTCATCGCATCTTCCTGTGCATTCTGGGCATTTTTCAATCCGTCTTCGATCAGCTGACGGCGCTTTTCCATAATGTCGGTCACAGGCTTGATCAAAAACTTCTTTAATAAGAAAGCCAGGACGATCAGGTTAATCATGGTATATAGAAAGTTCATATCAAATCTCAGCACTTCCCACACCCGCCTTTCCTGTTAATTCTATTTGCTTATTTTAAGAAGAATACGATCAGAATACCAATGATAAATCCATAAATTGCAGTTGCCTCTGCAAGTGCACAACCAAGGATCAGGTTCTTGCTGATCTTGCTTTCAGCCTCTGGCTGTCTTGCGATTGCATCCACTGCTTTTCCTGTTGCGATACCAATTCCCACTCCTGCTCCAATACCTGTTAATACTGCGATTCCTGCTCCAATTGCAATAAGTGCTCCCATAATTCTAATCTCCTTTTTATTCTTTTATTTGTTCAAAAATTCCGTTTCTATTCCTGTTCTTCTGTCATAAACAGTGCGGTCAGAAATACAAATACATATGCCTGAATCAGACCATCAAAAATATCGAAATAGAAATTCATCGGAAGTGGTATAATCAGCGGAACAAATGCTTTTAAAAGTTCCATTACCACAAATCCTGCCAGCATGTTACCAAACAGTCGCATACAGAGCGACAATGGGCGGATAAAAATTTCCAGAATCATAATCGGTGCAACCACCGGCACCGGTTTGGCAAAATGCTTGACCCAATGTTTCATACCGTTTTTATGTATTCCTGAATATTCGATCAGGCACATACTCATCACGGCAAGTGCTGCTGTTACATTCAGATCTTTTGTCGGCGGCTTAAAGCCAAGCAGACCAATCATGTTGGCGCACGCCAGATAAAGAAGAACTGTGATCAGATACGGTATATATCTTTTGTTCCCTTTACCGAGGATCCCTTCAAAGAAATCCGTTGCCCAGTCAATTGCAGCTTCCAATGCCAACTGAACTTTTCCCGGGTTTTCTACCTTCAGATTTCTCACCAGAATCAATGATAATCCAACCAGAACCGCCATAATGATCCATGTAACAACCACGGACTCCGAAATTCCGCCGAGAACCGGAAGTTCAAATACTGTTTTACAGTTCAGCTCTTCCATCAATTCTGTTGCTAAATTTTCCGTATCGCTCCCTCCCTTTCCTGTCTCTTTTTTTAATTACTGCCCTTTGGGGGTCTTCCCTTTTCTCTTCCAGGTGGAGGCCTCTTACGAGCATAAAAAAGGAAATTTCATGCTTTGAAATCTCCGTACTATAATCCCTTTTCAGACAGCGTGCCTAAAAAGTTATCTAAATCCTACTCCCAGCAAGTGAGTTTGTCAACAAAAAAAATTTAGGGTTTTCTTTTTCCGATCGCACTCTTTTTTTGTCGAAATTCCCAGTGTTTTAAAATACGTTTTTTTCTTTTTTTAGGAATATTTCAACCTTATTTTACTGACTTTTCGTCATTTTTATTTTATACCATTCCTTTTTCACTAATATACAGTAATTCATTTGCACTTTTTTCATCAAACTTCCATAATATTGTGAAATACCTGTCGTTCTGTTTGTGGAAATACTCTCTGAAACCATAAAAAAAGAGGACTTTCTGCACATAGAAGCACAATTCTGTGTACAAAAAGTCCCATTTCCACCTTATTCTCTCTTTTGAGACTGTATTTTCTCCTTATTTTCAGACTCTTCCAGAGATTGTTCCCTTGCAATTTTAAGGAAATCTCTCTCCGCTCTTTTTCTTCTCGGAATAAATCTGCCTGCAACGCCCTTTCCACGGCTTCTCACATAGAAAAATCCAATCACTGAAAAAACTGCTGCACCGATAAAATTCACAAACAAGTCTTCCATTGTGTCGATCAGTCCGATGTCCAGATATCCGCCCACCCCCAATGGCTGTCCATTGATCATCACTTCCCTGATCTGATCGATCGTCACCGGAATATTTCTTCCGTCCGGATTCAGCATGACCGATGTGATTGCAGAAAGAACCGTATCCTTCTGCATGTCATATCCGAGAAACTGATCCATCCCAAACTCAAAAAACTCCCATACAACTCCAATCGTCATAGAAAAACAAAATGCCACGATCGCTGTAAACACCGGTGACAGATTAAAGACGGTACGCTCACTCCGGTTCAGCAGATCCACCAGAGAAAATCCGATTGCCGCTGCCAGAAATCCATTCAGCGTATGCAGCACCGTATCCCAGAACGGAAACAGCAGATAAAATTCATTGATCTCACCTAATATCTCCGCTGCAAATATAAAAAACAATACGATGATCTCCAGCGTTGTAGGCAGCTCTATTTTAAACGTTACCTGCACAAAACTTGGAACAATCAGAAGCAAAAGTGTCAGAATGCATAAAAATACGTTTTCATAATTCTGATTTAAAACCTGGAGCACCAGCATCACGATCACAAGAATCCGCAAAATAAGATACACCATAAATGAGCTTTTATGTTCCCTGAGTTCCATTTTTATCGCTTCCGCCATATGGCGGAAATAGCCGTTTTGTTTTTTCTCTTTCTTTTCTTTCATTCCCCGCTCCCTTTCTGCTCTTCTGTATCATTTCAAACGATACTTCCATTTCCTTTACACTTAAGAATATTATAGAAAGATAACATCGGGATTGCAAGATTGTTCTGTTGGGGTGCCTTCCTTGAGAGACCTTCTCTTTTTTCTATAGTTCTATAAACTTATACTTCCCTGCACCCAGTCCTGTGACTTTTTTTATGACTTTCGCTGCCTTCATTGCATTCATAACATTTGTTGCTTTGGATTTTGAACATCCTAACCATTCCATAATATTTGCCTGTCCAAATGGTTTGTCTACTCCACTTTCCAGAAATACTCTGCCACTATTCTCAATAAATTTCTCCGTAATCTCTGCTTCCTTGAATAATGGCAAATACTTTTCAAAAGTGTTGCTTACTTTTTCATTGTCATTGCTTACTTTTTCATTAGCGTTGCTTACTTTTTCATTGGCGTTGCTTACTTTTTCATTGGCGTTGCTTACTTTCCTAAACATTGTAACCTTAAATCCATTTCCAAACTCTTCAAATGTCGGTTCAGGTAAATCATACTCTCTACATCTGTTTATAATTCTCGGTATCCCTGTTCCCCATGCCTCTACTATATGCATATAATGAAACGCTTCTGCAATCGCTTCATTTCTGCAAGTAGATTTTCCTAACTTTGCAGTTTCAATATCCAATCCACCATAAAGCATCCCAGGTGATAACACCTCAACTCTGTCATCAAAAATGCTCACCTGAATACAAGACTTATCTACATAACTCCTGTGTACAACAGCATTGGCAATCATTTCTCTAATAGCAGATACTGGAAGTTCATAAGAATCATTTCTATATATCCCTTCGATTTCTGCCCCCATATTAATATGCCTTAAAACAAATTGATATGCTTTTTCCACCTGTTCGTAAATTGGCCCATCAAATTCTTTTTGATCAATAAAAACATCTCTGATTGTTCCCTTAAATAATGCACATTGAATTTTTGATGCTTTACTTTTGTTATCTGTCATCAGATCAAATGCATGTGTCGGATAGAGCGTTCTCCCTACCCTACAAAGAATTCCAAAATCTTCAAGCTTCTCTATAGTCATGTCCTTTGCTGCATTTTTTTCGTCTGTTTTACAGGATATAACTGCTATCTTTTTCATTGTTTCGCAAAGTTTCAATGCCTTTTCTTTGTCAAATTCTCTTCCTATTTCCTGTAGTGAATCATAGGAAATATTCTGGCCTTCCAACTCTAACTCTTTTAATTTTCTTGCGTCAGCAGGTCTGCTTGTTCCATTAATTCGAATAAAAGCTGTAGTCTCTTTTCCTTTTTTCGCAATATAATAAGGTCTGAACTTTCCAGGAACAATATCTATGACAAGTACCGTTTTTTCTTCTATTGTCTGGATTGAAATATCCGGTTCAATCTGTGGTGTACACGCATCTGAAACCATATTAGAAATGGAATCCGACAATTTAAATGGGCTTTGTTCGCCAATTCCATAAACAGTCCCTGTTTCATCCTCAATTCCTACTATCACTTTCCCACCTGTGCTGTTAGAAAATGCAATAATATCTTTTAAAAATTTCTCATGATTACCTGGAATTTCTCTTTTAAATTCAATATTCTTTCCTTCGCCAAAATAGTTCTTATCAATCATGTTCTCACCTGCTTTCTACTATGATAAATTTAACCCTTTCAACAGTCATTTTCTGTATTATTTCCATCAGCAAAGATCTTATTTCAAAACATTGGATAAATACCGGCTGATTGGCCTGAATATTGAACCTTAGATTCTTCTGAACTTTTAAAACTCAAAAGTGCTGCAAGAATACAGCTTACGAATAAATTTATTATACACTCTTTTCCCAGAATAAAGCAATTCATATTTTCTACAAAAACAACAAAACCTTTTTATAAATTATATCTTGCACTTTCTTTTTGTTTTCTCTAAACTGAAACTAAAATAATTGTTACAAAGGAGAATTTCATGCAGCATCCCTTTCCTTATGAAGTCATATACAGTGACAGAAAATCCCTCGCAATTCAGATTACTGCACAGGCGACGGTCCGTGTCCGGGTACCCAAAAACTGTCCTGCCCCGACCATTGATACATTTCTTTACGAAAAGCAAGCCTGGATCCTAAAGCATCTGGACTCGGCATCTCAGCGTCTTGAGCAATCTTCTGAAAAACCTCAGATTTCTGAAAATGACCGGAAACGATACATCCAGCTTGCACGGGATATTTTTACACGCAAGACAGAATATTATGCCCGTATCATGGGCGTCACCTACGGCCGTATCTCCATCCGGGAACAGAAAACCCGCTGGGGAAGCTGCTCCAGCGCCGGAAATTTAAACTATAACTGGCGTCTGATCTTCGCTCCGGAAGAAATCTTGGACTACATCGTTGTACATGAACTCGCCCACCGTCTGGAAATGAATCACTCAAAAGCCTTTTATAATATTGTAGAATCCGTACTGCCCGATTACCGAAAAGCACAGAAATGGCTGCGGGAAAATGGCGGAAGTTTGTGAATATATGTAGCTTTCATAAACAAATCATTGTAGCGCAGCGAGGAAATACACTTGATTTTGGCTGTTAGGCTGTTATATGTGAGCCAATTGGCGAACATATCCAACAGGCGTTACAGCCACTTCAAGGGATTTCTTCGGCGGAGCCTGATTTGTGTTGAAAGCTACATATCTTTTGCGGACTTTTCGCATAAGCTCTCTCACATTTGCTTCCTCACCACCCGGTATTCATCCCCCACCTGATAATACGGGCACTCTCTGAAATCTCCCTGCACAAATCTCACCATCTCATCTTCATCCAGATCCTGCGTACAGACATAGCACTCATAATCGTCATCATATTCATAATTCATGCAGCTTTCGCAGTTTGCCGCTGTTTTTCTGCCTCGCATCTTATACCTCCCCCAGTTCTTTTAACACCTGATATACGTAAGAAACAGGAAGTCCTACGACATTGAAATAGTCCCCTTCGATCTTCTCAATGAATGCGGAAAATCTCCCCTGAATTCCGTAAGCCCCGGCCTTATCCATAGGTTCTTTGCTCTCTATATATTTCTGGATTTCTTCTGTGCTCATCGGATTGACAGAAACTTTTGTTTCCACTGCGTGGCTGATCACCGTTTTTTCTCCGTTTTCATCAAAATCCAGAACCGCAACACCCGTATATACCTGATGTGTATCTCCCTGCAGTGACCGGATCATCTCAAAAGCCTCCTGTTCATCCTTTGGTTTTCCCAGAATTTGTTCTTCATGCACAACGATCGTATCCGCACCGATCACGATCACATTCCTTGCCGGGATCTCGGATGCCACATTTTCCGCTTTCATCAGCGCCAGCTCTTTTACAATCTCCTTTGGAACCGTATTTGTATACACTTCTTCCTTATTGCTGACACGCACTTCAAACGGAACCCCGATCTGTGATAAAAGCTCTTTTCGCCTCGGTGAAGCTGACCCTAAAATTATTTTCTTCATACTAAAAACTCCTTGTTGTACTTTGTTGTTGATAATAACACTTTTCTGCCTGTTATGGTAGACTTTCCATCCGAAAATATCGTATGATAATTATTGTTTACATCAATTATAACCTTTTATTTTGAACTTTTCACAAGGAGGAGATTCTATGGAACATCTCAACGAATACCTGGATTTTATCCGCACCGTAGAGGGGATCAAATCTGTCACCCGCACTGCCTGGACCAAAACAGGACGACAGGAAAGTACGGCAGAACATTCTTTTCGTCTTGCGCTGCTTGCTCTGACTCTGATCGATGAATTTCCGGAGCTGGACGCTAAAAAAGTGCTTTCCATGTGTCTGATCCACGATCTCGGAGAACTCTATGCCGGAGATATTCCTGCAATTTCCAATACGGATCCCCTTGCAAAATCCAAACAGGAATACCTTGATATTTGTCGGATCTTCCAGCTTCTCCCCGAGCCAAAACGGTCAGAATTTCTTTCCCTGTGGAACGAATACAACAACTGCTCCATCCCGGAAGCACATCTGGTAAAGGCACTGGATAAAGCAGAAACGATCCTGCAACACAATCAGGGAAAAAATCCACCGGATTTTGATTATGCATTCAATCTCACTTACGGGAGCCTCCTACTTCAAAGGCGATCCGCGGCTGGAGGAATTAAGAAGCATACTGGATGCAGAAACAAACGTTGTCATAGAGCATACACAAGAAAAGGAGAACCACCATTTATGATTCAAATCATCATTTCACCTGCGAAAAAAATGAATATATGCGAAGAATTTCCCGGCACTGCCACCACACCTGTTTTTGCAGAACAGACAGACCTTTTATATCAGACGCTAAAGCAGATGTCATTTGAAGAATTGCAGAAACTTTGGAAATGCAGTGAAAAACTGGCACTTCAAAATACAAAAAGACTGTGCGAATTTACACCGGCTGACGCTGTCACTCCCGCTGTTCTCGCCTATGAAGGGATCCAATACCAATACCTCGCACCGGGCATCTTTTCTGATACACAGTGGGACTACGTAAACCGGCATCTGAACATTCTTTCCGGATTTTATGGTGTCCTGTGCCCTTCAGATGCTGTCATTCCCTATCGTCTGGAGATGCAGACCAAACTGGAAACTGAGAATGCCACTGATTTGTATCATTTCTGGAACAATCAGCTATATCAGGCATTGTACTGTAAATTTGAGAAAGACTCTCCGAAAGAGCTCATCAATCTCGCTTCCGCAGAATACAGCAAAGCAGTACTTCCTTATCTGACAGAAGACGTACACTGCGTCACCTGCGTTTTCGGCGAGTTCGTTCAGGGAAAAGTAAAGGTGAAAGCCACGCTCGCGAAAATGGCGCGGGGAGAAATGGTCCGCTGGATGGCAGAACACCAGATTCAGACTGCAGAAGATCTGAAACAGTTCACCGGACTTGGATTTGCTTTCGAAGAGTCTCTATCTTCCGGGACAGAATATGTGTTCCTAAAAAAGGATATCTGCCCGGAAGATTAGGCTTTTCTTATTCTGCCTTCATTTCCCGGATCTCTCCGCACGCGATCATAGCGCCGGAGTTTCCGGAAGGCTGGGTTGTCATATCATCCGGATGTGCGTGTATGATAACCGCTCTTCCGATCACATCCTCGGGATGAAACCGGTCTGTGTAAAAGATCAAAAATGCATTTCCGTCATTTGCCAGAAGTGAAGGCATATCTCCTGCATGCTGCGGGTGCATGGCATTTGTCGGATTGTAGTGTCCGTCCGCCTGTGCAAAGGATTCCGCTTTTGTTCCCTGACAGGTTCCCTCATGAATATGAAATCCGTGAAACGCATTTCCGTCAGGCAGATTGCGGATATCGGCTGCCACGATCGTTCCATTGTGAACTCCGAAAAAATATACCATTCCCCGGATTTTTGGAAATTCCGGGCTTCCTTTGATCTCTGCAGCGGCATCCGGAATGGTCTGTATCTCTGAAAACATCTTACCACCTCCCGGATTACCATATGCAGTTTTTGAAAAATTGTTATTCCTGATGCGCTCTCCATGCTTCTTTCAGAATCTTTGGATCTTCAAGAAGACCAAGCGCCCCTTTCGCCATACATTCTGCCACATACAGCATTCCCTTCTGCCCGATGCTCATTCCGGACTGTGCGGCTGCACTCCAGTGATGCAGCGGTGTACCCTTACACATCGTAGCAGCACTGAGCATCACAGTCGGCACGGTATGACTGACTTCCGACACATCCGTTCCGATCGCCAGCAAAACAGGTTGATCTTCCAACGGTTCCAGACCTCCAAAATAATTTCCGTCATTGATCAATCCCGCTTCTTTTGTGATGGTTTCTGCAAACTGCAGTTCTTCTTTTGTATATTCCGGGAGTGAAGTTTCTGTCATCGCCTGATAAAAGGCTTCTGCCAGCGGACGGTTCACTTTCATTTCCTGATTGCTCGTCACAAGCTCGATCTCCACTCTCGTTCCGGTCATCAAAGCCGCACCCTTCGCACAGTCATCCACTCTGTTCGATGCATCCTCTGTCCTGGAACGTTTGGATGAACGGATAAAGTAATTCGTAGAAGCAAAATCCGGCACGATATTCGCCGGTCCGTCTGTGTTCGTATATGTATAATGAATCCGAACATCATCCGCCACATGTTCCCGTAAATAATTCACTCCCACATTCATCAGTTCTGCCGCATCCAGTGCACTTCTGCCAAGCTCCGGATGTTTGGACGCATGTGCTTTGACTCCGTAAAATTTGTAATTCTTCATGTCCTGCGCCTGCCAGATATCATAACTCACCCGATTCCGGTCAAAAGGATGCCAGGTGATCGCCGCATCCAGATCATCAAACACCCCCGCTTCATTCATCTGGATCTTTCCGATGATGATTTCTTCTGCCGGACAGCCATATACCCGGATTGTTCCGGAAAGCTGCGCTTTTTCCATCCGCTCTTTCAAGGCACAGGCTGCCCCTGCGCAGGCTGTGCCAAGCAGATTGTGTCCGCATCCGTGCCCCGGCGTTTTCAGCGGCTGATACGTGCAGACCGGCTCCTGGCCAAGACCCGGAAGAGCGTCATACTCTGCCAGAAATCCAAGTATCGGTTTTCCTGTTCCCCACTCTGCAACAAATGCGGTCTGAAGCCCTGCGATTCCTTTTGTGATACGAAATCCTTTTTCTTCCAGATAGTCAGAAAGACAGGCTGAAGATACGACTTCTTCTTTGGAAAGTTCTGGATGCCGAAAAATGTAATCTGCTGTGTTAACCAGTTCTTCTGTGTGTTCCTGTATCCATGTGTGAATATGATCTGCTGTATTTGCGTCTTTTTCCTCGCCTGTCCATACCCCAAGTCCGCTCCCAAGCTTCTCCCCGGATAGCAGATATTTTCTGGCTGCTCTCTGCAGGCTGGTGTCCTCTGCATAGTTTCGGGGATCCGTCTCCAATTCTCCGAAAATCCTCTCTTCTGCCTCTCTCCCCTCAAAATCAACCGCAACAATATGAAACAATGTCTGGAGCTGCAAAATATTAGATTCCGGCTTCATAATTTCTTTGAGCCCCGGATATAAAAGCCAGGAATGACAAAGATATACCTGCTTCTCCTTCCAGAATTGTTCTGCCTGACGAAATGAATCCAGACAGGCATCAAGCTCCAGCTTCTCTCCCTGCGGGATATGCACGCTGATCACGGGATCTCCTTTGTGAACCGATATCCCGTCTGTCTGTATCTCCCATAAAGACGGGATCCTCTCAAATTCCAGACGCCCAAGCCGAAACAGACTCATATCCAGATGTCTGCAAAACCAGTCGTACTGCGCAATCCCATATTCTCCATACGCTTTATAACAATTTTCACACCACAATGTCAGATCATAAAACGTATCCCGGTAAACCCGTCTGGAAATCCCCTGTTCACAATACCGATCATAAACCTCACAGGCCATTTTTGAAAAACAATATAAAAATACCAGCCGGAAATCTTCTCTTTTTTTCACTGCTTCATAAAACAAATTCACATCTCTAAGAAATAACTCCCGCAGCTTCTCATATTCCCCTTCTGTGATCTCCAGCTTTTCAAGCTGCCGCACAGCGTCCGGCATCAGGGATATTTCCTCCCAAAATTCCAATAATTTCATTGTGCACCTCCGTTTTTTGTTTTCCTCTGTTGATTCTATCTGTCAGCATACTTCATTCTTGTGGTATTTGCAATTCGTTTTACGTCTTCCCTTTCTCAATCAGATATATATACAACATTTTGCACATAATCATAGAAAAATCTACTAAAAAATTGTATAATATATAAAAGTTTATGAAAGAGAGGATTCACTATGAAGCAAAATAATATGTTAGCAATGATCCTGGCGGGCGGACGAGGCACCCGCCTGCATGACCTGACAAATAAAGTGGCAAAACCCGCGGTTTCATACGGCGGAAAATACCGTATCATCGATTTTCCACTCTCCAACTGCGCCAACAGTGGAATTGATATTGTCGGTGTGCTCACGCAGTATGAATCGATCTTGCTGAACAGCTACGTTGCGGCAGGCAGACGCTGGGGACTGGATGCCAAAGACAGTGGAGTCTATGTACTGCCTCCACGTGAGAAAGCAGATTCCAATCTGGATGTATATCGGGGGACTGCAGATGCGATTTCCCAGAACATCGATTTTATTGACACCTACGCTCCGGAATATATTCTGATCCTGTCCGGTGATCATATTTATAAGATGAATTATGATGCCATGCTAAATTATCACAAAACCTGCGGTGCAGATGCCACGATTGCTGTGATCGAAGTACCGATCAAAGAAGCAAGCCGGTTCGGGATTATGAATACCGATTCTACAGGACGTATCGTAGAGTTCGAAGAAAAACCGGAACACCCAAAAAGTAATCTGGCATCCATGGGGATTTACATTTTTAACTGGAAGCTGCTTCGCAAAATGCTGCTGACAGATATGAAAAATCCGGATTCCAACCACGATTTCGGAAAAGATATCATTCCTACGCTGTTAAATGATGGGAAAGATCTTTATGCCTATAAATTTGAGGGCTACTGGAAAGATGTTGGAACAATCGACTCTCTCTGGGAAGCAAATATGGATCTTCTGGACAAAAATAATGCTTTGGATCTCAACGATCCCGCATGGAAGATCTATACGGAAGATCCGACAACACCTCCTCATTATATCGGACCAAACGCCGATATTAAACGCTCTTTCATTACCCAGGGCTGCATGATCGACGGTGAAGTCAAAAACTCCGTGTTATTTACCAGTGCCAAGATCGATACCGGCGCCAGAGTCATTGACAGTGTACTCATGCCGGGAGTGATTGTCGAAGCAGGAGCTGTCGTACAGCGCGCCCTGGTCGCTGACGGAGTGCGGATCGGGAAAAATGCCGTAGTAGGCAGTCCGGACAGCGAACATATCGAACTTGTTGCAAAACGTGTGAAAGGAGCAGAATAATATGAGCAAGGCATTAGGAATCATCAACTTTTCCGGAAACCACATCTGGGTAAAAGGACTGCAGTCTTACCGTCCGATCGGTGCCATGTCCTTCCTCGGAAGATACCGTGTCATCGATTTTCCGCTTTCCAATATGAGCAACAGCGGCATTGACCAGATTCAGGTGTATATTAATCAAAAGCCCCGTTCTCTTACCGAACATATCGGAACCGGAAGACATTACAATATCAACTCCAAACGTGGAAAAGTCCGAATCCTCTTTTCTGAAAACGGAATTGAAAACAGCATTTATGACAACGAAATTGCAGCTTACATAGAAAACATAGAGTGTATTGAAAATACACCTTGCCCGTACGTGATCATTGCCCCGAGTTACATGGTATACTCCATGAACTTTGATTCACTGTTACAGAGCCATATCGACTCCGAAGCGGATATTACGCTGCTGTATCATTCTGTTGACAATGCAAAGGATCACTTCTTAAACTGTGATCTTCTGAATCTGAACCGCCAGAAAGGTGTTCTCTCGATTGAAAAAAACAGAGGAAATGCAAAAAACAGAAATATCTTCATGGATACTTATGTAATGAAAAAAGAACTGTTTATCGACCTGATCAAAAAAGGGCATGATATGTCCTCTATGTACACACTGCCCCAAGTCATCAATATAGAATGCAGCGAACTGGATATCCGCGGAGTTTCCCACCGTGGCTTCTTTGCCGCCATTACAGATTTGAAAAGCTATTACGAAGCGAATCTTTCCCTGCTCGATTTTAAATCCGCCTTCAGTCTGTTTGATGATAACTGGCCAATCTATACAAAAACGACAGATTCCTGTCCGACTCAATATTTTGAGACTGCAAATGTAAAAACCTCTTTCGTATCCAACGGATGCCTGATCGAAGGCACTGTGGAAAACTCTGTGATCGGACGTGGATGCATGATTAAAAAAGGTGCTGTTGTAAGGAATACCGTTCTCCTTCCGGGCGCTTATGTAGGAGAAGACGTTCATGTGGAAAATCAGGTGGTAGACAAGCGTGCAAAGCTCTTACACGCCAAAGAAATTATTGCAAATGTAGACAATCCGGGATATATCAAGAGGAATGATACCGTATAAAGTAAAGCAGGATGCTTAAGGATTTATTCCTTGTCATCCTGCCTTATTTTTTCTTTTATCAAAAAATAATCTGAATTCCATTCGGTTGTAAAATTAAATCTGCAAGTTTTTCGCTGTCCAGAGAAATATGCAGAAAATTTCTGCCGGGAACTTTTATGTGATTATCTCACTCCAAACTGATATATTGTCGTGGTGTCGTATTTTTCTCCTTTTTTCAGTACCGGTGACGGGAAGCTTTCCTCATTCGCCGCATTCGGATAATACTGTGTCTCCAGACAGAAGCCGGAGTTATCGTGGTAGATCATGTTGCGTTTTCCTCTGACTCCCTCCAGGAAGTTTCCGGTATAGAACTGCACACCCGGAAGATCCGTATATACTTTCATGGTAATTCCGGACTGCTCTCCTTCCACCTCTGCAATCTTGCGCAGTGTCTGATCCCATCCATCAATGACAAAGTTGTGATCATATCCCTTGACCAGACGCATCTGATGATAGTCGGATGCCAGCTCTTCTCCGATCACTTTTCCTTTTGTGAAATCCATCGGTGTACCTTCCACCGGCCAAATCTCTCCTGTCGGAATCGAACCGGTCTCTTTTACCGGTGTAAACGAAGATGCCTGCAGTCTTATCCAGTGACGTCTTACGCTGCCGCAGTTATGTCCATTCAGGTTAAAGTAAGTGTGGTTCGTCATATTCACGATCGTTGTCTGATCAGATTCTCCTTCATAGTGGATCTTCAACTCATTTTGATCTGTCAGGGTATAGGTCACGGTAATCGAGAAGTTCCCCGGATATCCCTGGTCTCCATCCGGGCTGTCCAGATGAAAAGAAACACTGTCTTCCTCCTCTTTCACACAATCCCAGAGGCGGAACGCATAACTGTCCGGTCCACTGTGCAGGTTATTCTCTCCCTCATTTTTCGGAAGGTGATACTCTGTCCCATCCAGCACAAATCCGGCGCCTTCTGTCCGGTTTGCCCCCCGTCCGACTGCTGCCCCGAAGAAAGTTCCGTTCTCTTCATAATCCGATACTTTGTCATATCCAAGCACAATATCCTTGCGCTCTCCCGCAAAATCTTTCATCTCCACGGATACGATTGCCGCTCCGAGACTGCTGATCTTCACACGCATTCCCCGAATGTTGCGCAGCGTATAGGCAGTTACTTCTCTTCCATCTTTTGTGGTTCCAAATATTGTTTTTTCGATACTCATAAGCTCTCCTGTCCGGCATCTTTTCTCTTCCCCAATGCCTGTCCTGTTTACTTCATATTGTAGCTCTGTTTTGCCTGCTCCGCAAACACTTTTTCAGGAAAGTGGAATCAGGATCCGCAGTTCAAACCAGTTCTTTTTCAAATCTGTTGTCACAGAACCACCGTATTTCGCCGCCGTACTTTTGATACTCTTCATGCCAAACCCATGAAAGCGGCGATCTTTCTTTGTTGTGACAGGCATTCCGTTTTCAAACTTTAACTGCTCTTCACAATAATTCTCACACCGGATTCTGAGAAACTGTTTCTGCTTTGCAACGGACAGATGGATCAGCCGTTTTTCCTGTTCCCTCAACTTTTCCACACTTTCGATCGCATTATCCAAAATATTGCCAAATAACGCACTGATGTCCATATCTTCCATAAAATTTAATACACTTCCATCCGCCACACATGTCAGCCCAATCCCATTATTCTGACAATACAGGCTTTTGCTCGTAAGAACCGCATCCAGCACCTTATTACCAGTCTTGTTCTGCGCCTCATAAATCTTAATTTCCTTTTCCATCTTTTCCAGATACTCTACCGATTTCTGACTGCCAGCCTCGGATTTTAAAAGTGCGATCTGATGCTTCAGGTCATGATACTTCTGATTAACAATCTCTATGCTCTCCTGAGAAAGCTGATAGTTCTTATATTGCATCTGCAAAATATTCTGCAGCGTATCCACCTCAAATTTCATCTGCAGTTCCCGCACCTGAATATGGTACGCATATAGAACTGCCATTCCGCTTAGATCCACAAGCGTTCGGATGATAAACATCTCTGCCGCAAACTGACTGCTGAACGGAGTATCCTTATCAATATAACTCAGATTACTGACCGCAAATACTGCCGCCGTAATAATCAGAACCGTGAAAAACTCCCTTCGGTTGATATGCATCTCTTTGCCGCCCTTTTGCAAATACTTTTCCAGCAGATATAAAATTCCAAATATCACTGCATACACGATCACAAGGAGCACCCACTGGACACTTTTCACATGATTGATCTGAAATGTCTTCACTGCATAATAATAAATCTGCCAGCCGAAAGATGCGGCAAATTCTCCACTGATAAACGCTCGCGCGCAATAATAGCCAGCCTCGGCAAGTGAAAACTGACAGCACCGGTAAATATAAATCAAAAACAGGGAAACTGAAACCAGCATACACGGAAGGAACAAACTGGTCCTCACCCCGTCCGTAACTTCCATAAATCCCACGATCGCCGCCAGAAATACCAGATGTGTCACATACCGTTTTACACCCCGGATCCGTTTCTCATTCGTGCATGTCACAATGAACGCTGCCAGCCAGTATGCCAGCGAATAATAATATCCCGGAGTATTGATCATTTCCTGTACACTCATCTATTTTCCTACCTCGTTCATAAAATCATTGAGCGCATTTAAAAATGCCTTCTTCCTCGCCCGGCTCACCTGAATACAGTCTCCATTCACGGTCACGTCACTTCCCTGAAAGTTTTCTACAAAATCCAGATTGACCAGATAACATCGATTACACCGGAAGAACCGCTCTTCCTTCATGCCGTCCGCCAGACTTTCCTCTGCATCTCGCATAGTGCCTTTTGTTCTGTAATCCTGATCGACCGTGTGATAGATCAGATCATGGTCCTGCACCTCTACATAACAGATCTCGGAAAGATCCAGCTTCATCATACCGCCCTTCACCGCGATCGTCAGATATTTCTTCTCCCGCTTTTTCAGTCTCGTCAGTGCTCGGTCGATCCGCTGCGTAAACGCAAAATAAGAAACTGGTTTTAATACATAGTCCAGGGCATCCACCCGGTATCCCTGTATCGCATACTGCGGCATATTTGTAATAAAAATAATCACAACTTCGGTATCCATCTTCCGGATTTCTTCTGCAGCCGACATGCCGTCCATAAATTTCATTTCCACATCCATAAGGATAATATCGTAGTCTGCCCGATACTCTGTTACAATATCTTCCCCATCCGAAAATGTCTGTACGCTGATCCTCTCTTTACTCTCCTTCTCGTATTCTTTCAAGTAAGAAAGCAGCTGCTCTGCATACGCCGGATCATCTTCTACCAGTGCAATTCGAATCATTGTTTCGTCTCCTCTCAACTGTTTTTATCGGTTGTTTTTTCTTAGTATACCAAGCCTGTTTTCAAACGTCAAAATAAGGGTGCCTGTAATAAGACACCCTTCACTCTTCTCTATTTTTCCTCTCTTACTGTTCTGAAAAATGAAGAGATAATCGTCATGATAACTGCTGCCAGAGTACATCCCATTCCGATGATCGCACTGGACAAATCCGCCATAGTCTGCGCATTTCTTTCAAATGATAAAATAGTCGCAATGCTGTTCACTCTCAGGCGGACAAAAAATACAAATCCTGCCATCAAAAGCACTCCCGCCAGAATCGGAAGAATATCCAGTACCGGCATTTCCGGCGACTTTTCCTGTCCGGCCACAAAAAGAATTTCCAGAACCACTCCTGCCACAAGACATCCTACAACTCCCCAGCTGATTCCAAGATTGGAAAAATATGCCGTGTTGCAGTTGATCACATAAAATACGATTCCTGCTGTTCCGAGAATTAGTGCAAGCAGCATCAGATAAAAGCCTGCAGCCTGTTTTTTGATAAAATTCATAACATACCCTCCCTTAACTGTTTTTACGTCTCTTGGCATCTCTTATATACATCGCAGCTGCTGCCAGTGTAAGCAGAGCCAACACTGCCGATGTTGCTGTCAATGCATTATCATACCATGTACGCACATCCTTAATCTGTGAAGTCTCATTCAATCCATCCATTGCGTTGGAATTTGCAAGCGCATAATTCTGCCACATCATAACATTTTTCAGATCCTGCATCATAGACGCATCTTTGCTGACCGCCTCTGTGGTCCAGTAATTCCATTTTGCTGTTACAGCTTCCATATTACTGTCACCAGTATTGCAAGTCATCGTTACACCACAGTGTACCGCTTCTTTTAACACACTGTAGTTTGCATCCTGGATAAAGTCTTCTGACATCAGCCCCTGGAATCCCCATTCTTTGCGGAGAATATTCATCAGCAGACCATAATGTGCATTCCCTGCAGTACATCCGATTCTGTTAAATGTTGTCATCATACCAAGTGTCTGTGCATCTTCCACACTTGCCTGTGTTCCACGCAGTTCATTCTCACGTGCTTTCTGCTCTGTCATAAATGTTGCAATACCGGAACGGTTGATCTCTGTATCATTGAATGCAAAATGTTTCGGCGCTATGATACATCCGTATTCTTTTCCTGCTGCAATGTAAGCTGCTGCCTGATATGCTGTCAAAATCGCATCTTCAGAATAATACTCATGGTTTCTTGCATTGTAAGGTGTACGGTGAAGGTTCGTTCCTGCACCCCAGAGGATTGGAAGATTTGACCAGATGGAATAATTTCCGGTCACAGCTCCGTACTCTGCAGCCATCTCTTTACTAAATGTCTGCGCAATCACTGTTTCATTACTCATTGTTCCGAATTTGTAATTCAGATTCTTGTCATCCGGATCGATGACATACGGATCTGCGGAATCTGTATCTGTATTTGCGTACTGTCCCAATGTATAAGAATTAAATCCGTTCGGTCCGTCATTCTGTACTGCCTCCGGAGACACGATCGATACAATTGATTTTGTACTGGTTCCACCAAATCCAGTACGGATCATCGCTTCTTCCAGTGTGATCTGATCAATCAAATCTGTCCATTTTTCATTTGTCAAGTCCGTCTCACCTTTCAGGCTTGCAAGTGTCAGCCCATTGTCCTCGCCAAATGTAACTTCATCCGGATTTCCCTGTTCCTTGATATCTACCAGATCATTTTTCATCACTTCGATCATTTCATCTGTCGCTGTCAGATCCTTGTATGTTTTTGGCCATGTTGCCTTCCAGTCACTTCTTGATAAGTATGTTACTGTATCTGGCATATAGTAGTTCAAATCCATGTCCTGAAGCTGATTTTCTACCGCTGTTCCGTTTTTCGAATACGCAAATGTCTCAGAGTCGAATGTATCCAGTGTCCATTTCTTCACATTTGCTGCATTTCCTGCATCCGTCATTCCGTTCGCCTTTGTCATACCCTGTGCTGCCAGCACATTGTTGACCGCCTCATGAGAACCATTTCCGACTGTAAAATAATAGTCTCCTGCATCCAGGATCCAGTTTCCTTTTGTTCCTGCCGCATTGTCACATGTGCTGTCCCAGCTTGCCATATCCTGCGCATCTGCTGTAATCTCGACAGTAACAGATTCTCCCGGCTGCAGCACACCTGTTTTTTCATAATCCAGAAGCTGTACCGCTGCTTTTTCTACCGCATGTTCTTTATCATATTCCGTATACGGAAGAGACGTATACAACTGTACCACATCTTTTCCTGCCACATCTCCAGTATTTTTTACAGTTACTTTGGCTGTCACTGTCTTATCTTCCAGATTCACATCCAGACTGTCCAGAGTCTGAGAAAATGTTGTATAAGACAGTCCGTATCCAAATGGATACGAAACTTCATCTTCATAGTTCCATGCTTTTCCATTGGAACTTCCGGTCTTGTCAGAAGCATTTCCCTGTCCCAATACTGTATCCGCATATCTTGTCTCGTAATATTTATATCCTGTATAGATCCCTTCTGCTTCTACAATCTCGGAATTGATGGAATATGCAGAATCCGCATTTGTCCACTCATAGTTCCCATAATTCTGCGCTGCAGGAGAGCTTGAGTTATCCACTGCATAAGTATCCGCAAGATGTCCGGACGGATTCACCTCTCCACTGAGTACATCTGCTACACCATAGAAGCCATAACCTCCCGGAAGTCCGACTTCCAAAATCGCATCTACGCCTGTATTGTTTTTGATCTCTTCAATTTCCATGGCACTCGCATTATTCAGCATCACGATCAATTTTCCATTGTTTTCCTTTTTTGCATTGACTGCTTCATCGATGATTGCACGCTCTGTGTCAGAGAGTCCCAGCGGATCCGCCTGATTCAGATCCTGTTCTGGATTCACCCCATCTTCTCCCGGTGTATAGTTGGCATTTTCTCCTGCTGCACGGGCAAGTGTCACAATCATGACATTGTAATCCGTCATACTCTTTTTCCAATTTGGTTCTGCCTCATCCAGCGTTGCTGTCTCAGGTTCCAAACTGGTAAATACTCCAGTTGTAGCCGGTGCTGTTGCACGATAATAGGTTGTCACACCCCATGGAAGAACTGCCTCTGATTTAAATTCTTCCTTTAACCCCTGATACATCTTTTTTAATGTCGGATTCATCTCAAATCCCTTGGATTCAAACGCTTCCAGCATATCTACCGTATCTGCATCCGTTCCCTTATTTTCACTGAGAGTACTTCCAAAATCGCCCCCTTGTACCGGATAATAACTGCTGAATCCAAGTAAAGAGATTTTCTGCGTTTCCTCCTTGGAAAGCGGCAACGCTGCATTCTCATTTTTCAACAAAACAGAGCCCTCTTCATTCATGCGTTCTCCCAGATCTTCAATGGAATCCAGAAGCTCTGTTGTTGAGCTGTAATCCGACTGAAATGTGTAATCCTCTGCACTTATATCTTCAGTCACCATTTTTGTACTCTGAGTGCCCAGAAACTTGTCAATGTCCGTACGAAACCCGTCTATCACCAGAGTCGCTGACATAGACAGCGTCAGTAAAGATGCTGTTGCCGTAGTTACACCGCGCCAGATGCGGCGTTTTGATTTTGTTTGTTTTTCCCGTTTCTCGCTCATAACGTTCCTCCTCTTTGACTCTTTATGAGAACTGGCTTTTTTGTTTTTTTCGAGCCTTCGCTTCTGCTTTTGCTCTCTTCTCTGCCAGTTTCTTCTGATAGCTTGCTTCCTGCATTTCAAAATCCAGGCCTTTTTTCTTACAATATGCTTTGAGTTCTTCGATTCTCGCCTCTTCTGCCATGCGCTCCGCCTCTTCCTGTTCCATGCGAAGTCTTTCTGCTGGTTCGATCCACACTCCTCCGGCTTCTAACACCGCTTTTTTCTGATGCTGCAGAATCGTCTTCTGATCTTCCTCAATATGCTTTTCTACTTTTAAGAAACACATCAGGATTACGATCACCGCATAACAGATGATCTCTGCCCCCAGATAACACAACGCCAGCATGGACTGCACGCCTCCGTTCTGAACTGACGCAGAGGCATCATATCCGGTGGCTGTAAGCAATGCATTGATCAGACCATTCCCCAGTCCTGTCATTCCCACCATGATCGCTCCGTACACAGACATCGTAAATCCATCACTTCGAAATCCATTTTTTGCCTCCAGATGGTCCAGTACATCAGACAAAAGAGCCAGTGTCACATACATTGCAGGAATCGAACCGATTCCTTTTAAGATCACACCAATACATACAATGGTAAAATTGTGAATATCCAGAAAGCTGACCAGACCTCCCACAACCGAAATTGCCAGACCAATAGTCACTGCTTTTTGTTTTCCCAGTTTATTTGCGATCGGCCACGCCAGAACCATTCCGATTGCTGTCGGAAGTCCTCCGATCAGCCCCAATGTTCCCATTGCCGTTCCCGCAGCCGCTTCACTTGTGATTCCGTCAAACATCCAGCGGGAGTAATAACTCATGGAACCGTTCTTTACCAGACCTCCAAACTGGAACAGCAGAAAATATAAGATAATGATCCACCAGTAACCGTTTGACACACAGGCTTTGAGCTGTTTCATCATCGGAAGCTTTTCTTCTTTGATCGCCAGCTTCATATTTTCTTCTGTCACTCGCTCCCGTGTGAAATAATATTCCAGCAAGATCGCCAGAAATGTCACAACACATAATACGATCATCACGAGCCGCCAGTTCTGATAACTCTGTGCGGTATCAATAGCGCCGTCTTTTTCCACAAAGAGAAAACTCTGCAGCAGCATCGGCACTAAAATACTTGCCCCGATTCCTACAGCAGCCACACCGGATGCATTGGAAAATGTTGCCAACATTCCCCGGTGATCGGAGTTTCTCGTAGACAGGGCCACCATAGAGCTGTGCGCTGTGTAGAAAAACGGATACGCTACTGCATAGTAAAAGTTATAGGACAGCGCGATCCAGATCATCTGAGTCGATGGACTCCCATTTTGAGGTGTTAAAAACAACAGCGCGATCGCAATTGTCACAAGGGGCGCCGACAGCAGCATATACGGTCTCGCCTTCCCCTGAGATGTTCTGGTATTATCAATCAGACGCCCTACCAGAAGATTTCCAAGAATCACAAAAATGACAGAAACCATCGGAAGAACCGCTGAAAAAATCCCAAATTTTGCCGTATCCGTCCATCCAAGCACATCCGAATAGTAGCGGTTTAAATACGCCCCGAAGATTGCATTTGAAATAAATGCGCAAAACGGACCGAGAAAATACCCCAGTATCATTTCTTTCGGCTTTACATTTGCCGAAGTGATTTTTGTCCACATCAGCGGGTTGTCAAAAAACTGATTCTTTTCCATTTCGGTCATTCCTTTCCCTGATTGCTTCTTTTAACGTATAAGTACCACTTCCCAATACCTTCTGTGTATTTCCCGGCATCACCAGTGTACATGTTGTTCCGACCGGAACCTGCACCTGGATCGTAAACATTCCATCTTCAATCTTCCACTCACTGGAAACTGTTCCATAGGCTGTGTTGACACTTCCCTTTGCCCATTTCAGATTTCCTCCCGTCAGCGGCTGGATCCGGAAAGAGCGGTATCCGCCCTCTGTGGCCTCGATTCCGGCAATCCTGCGGTACAAAAAGTCTCCCACTGCACCACTTGCATAGTGATTGAAGGAAACCATACCTCCGGTCCCGTCATCTTTTCCCGTGTTGCAGGTGCCGTCCTCCCGAAGTGCATCCCATCGTTCCCAGATGGTCGTTCCTCCGACTTTCATCTCATAGAGCCAGGATGGACAGGTATCCGTAAGGAGCATTTTAAATGCCTCTTCCTCATACCCATTGTCTGCCAGCGCAAACAGAACGTACGGCGTTCCCGGAAATCCGGTCGTAATGTGATACCCGTCCTTTTTCACCAGACGCGCCAGATTTGCCGCAGTCTTCTTTTTATCCTCTCCGGAGAGCATCTGATAATACAGAGGCAGCACATATGCTGTCTGAAACTCTTTCTTTACCGTGCAGTCTGCTTTCATCAAAATTTCCCGGTATGCCTCCCCGGTCTCCTGACTGAGTTTCCGGTAATACTTTGCATCCTCTTCCTGCCCCAGAATATCCGCGATCTTTGCCAGAATCCGGCTGGAATTTGCCATACATGCGGTGGCGGTCCATTTTCCTCTTCCCATCCACTCCCACATGCCGACACCCGGTGCACACCAGTCTCCATAATGATGCAGAAGCTTCCAGATCCTGCGGTGTTTTCCCGCAGAAAACAGCTCTGCCCAGAATTTGCATGCCTTCAGATATTTTTTCATCACCGGATACATCCGCTCTAAAAGCCCTCTGTCTCCGCGAACCAGATATTCCGCCCACGGCGCCAGGATACAGACATCGCCCCAGTGATCCACCGCCATCGGGATCATGATCTCCCACTGCAGCGGTACCCGGACAAGCGGCACCGTAACCGGAATCCCGCCGCCTTTATTCTGCTCTGCCTTCACGTCCAACAGCCATTTCTCCAGAAAACGGCTGATATTAAAATTGTAAGCTGCCGTAGGCGCAAACAGTGCAATATCTCCCGTCCATCCCATTCTCTCATCTCTCTGCGGACAGTCTGTCGGGATATCCACAAAATTGGACTTTGCTCCCCAGCGAATACTGTTCTGCAGCTGGTTGATCAGTTCATTGGAGCAGGAAAAGTTTCCGTTGTCTTCCACATCCGAATAGAGTGCCAACGCGGTCAGTTCCAGTTGATCCTCTTCAATTCCACGCACACCCACATAGCGGAAGCCCATATATGTCATTTTCGGAGAATAGGTCTGCTCTCCATCTTTACAAATATAAACCGCTTCTTGCTTTGCAGTTCTTAATGGTTCTGTATACAACTCTCCGTCCATCAGAATCTCCGCGTGACGAAACTCCACTTTTTGTCCCTGTCTGCCACGAATTGCCGCGTGTATCACCCCTGCAAAATTCTGTCCGAAATCATAAATCAGCATACCGCTCTTTGCTCTTGTAATCTGTACCGGACGAAACTCTTCGTGTGCACGTACCGGCGCTCCATACTGTGCCATGATCTTTGGATGAATCTTTACCTGTTCGAAGCTTGCTTTTTTCCAGGAAATTTTCTCCAGATCCACGGTGGCATCATACACTTCCCCGTTGTAAAACTCTGTCTCTTTATAATTTCCTTCTTCCGTTACTTCCCACTCTTCATTTGTCCCGATTGTCTCTCCCGTTCCATCGGTATACAAAATCCGCAGCTCTCCAAGCAGCGCCTGTCGCTTTGCATACACTCTGTTCCGTCTTTTATAGGTGAAAGAGCCAACTGCCCAGCCACCGCCGACCACAGCAAGCAGCTCGTTTCGATCATTCAGCATATCTGTCACATCATAAGTCTGATACTGCAGCTGATTCCGGTAGGACGTAAATCCCGGTGCAAAATAATCCTGTCCGACTTTCTCTCCATTTAACAACAGCTCATAAATTCCCAGCGCCGTTACGTACAGTCTCGCACTGGCAATTTCTTTTTCACAGGAAAACCTGGTTCGAAATGTCATCGTCTTCGGAGAAATCTTCGCCTCCTTAAACCGATACTCTCCGTCAGTGATCCACCGTCCGGACCAGATTGTATCCATACGTCCCGTCTCAAATTCCGTGCTGGCCCAGGCACGCTCTCCCGCGTCATCCTCTGCTTCCACCCGCACCGTATATTTTGTAAACGGCTGTAATCTGCTGCCCTCATACGGGACTGCAATCTGGCAGTCTGTTTCTTTCTTCCAGTCTCCTATCGAAATCACCGCTTTTTTCAATGTTACATTTTGTCTGTCACTTTCCAGACAATAGGAAACTCTCGGCTGCGGATTATCGGTCACACATCCTGTTTCCATATTTTCTACTGTCAGTCTGCTTATTTTCAGCATTCTTCCACCTCTTCTTTATTTCTTACCGGAATCTGTACCGCACACGCATATTTCCCGTCCGATACCTGTACATTAACCGTCCCGGACTCTCCTGCCCGGATCACTGCCAGCGCCTCTCCGTAATACGTATCCGTTTTCGCAGTCCGATATCCCCGCTCATTGTACGGACATCCGTTTCCAAGACCTAAAAGTTCTCCGTTTTCTACGGTTACTTCCAATGTTCCCCGCTTCAATGGTTTGACTGTCCCGGTTTTATCTGTATACTGCAGCCTCACAAAACACAGCTTTTTTGCTTCCGTCTCTTTTTCTTCCGGAATTCCGGTTAAAATCGTTTCTTTCCCCGCTGTATAGAGCACATTTCTCGCAATCTCCCGGTTCTGTGCATCATACGAAATCGCTTCAATGGTGCCCTCCTCATAGATCACATCAAAAGAAGTTCTGCAGTCATTTTTCATCTTCTTGCTTCCAACCGACTTTCCGTTGATAAACAGCTCCACCCTGTCTGCTCTTGCATACACTTCCACCTGTGCCTTTTTCCCGGAACATCCATCCCAGGACCACGACTCAATGGCATTGCTCATCTTCCATGCCGACGGCGAATGCTTCTCCCCCGTGTGATTAACCGGGCAAACCGCGATCACCGGCTTTTCCATCAGTTCAAATGCCGTCTTCGTATAGGCAGCCTCGGCCAGTGGTTTTCCGGTCAGATCGATCCTTCCACTTCCTGCAGTGATCCATCCTGCTCCATGTGAGAAATCCGGCGCATAATCACTGTATTCCCACGCACCGACACCGACTTCTCCCATATAGTCCATTCCTGCCCACACAAAATCTCCGATGATCCTCGGATGTATTTTCGCCATCTCCCAGAAAGCATACGCGTCAGAACAAAATGTCTCGCTTCCCAGGATCAAACGCTTCGGATATTTTTTCAGATCTTTTCCATAGCGGTAGATACCATAGTTGTATCCTGCAATATCCATATTGGCAAAAGCATCTCTTGTTTTTACATCACAGCCGTGAAGCGTTGCTCCGATCTTCATCGTCTTACTTCCAAGAATCCCTGCCAGATTATTGAAAAATTCACTTCCTACTGCCTTTTTCTTCCCGCCCGATCGGCTTGCTTCTTTCTTCGCCTTCTTGTCACTGTAAACGCCGAAGCCAATGGAACTTAAGAAGTTAAAAAAGATATTGATCCCGCAGGTTACCGGTCTTGTTGCATCCAGACTGTGCAGATATTCTGTCATCTGTCCCGTGAGACGGATTCCTCTCTCCTGGGCCGTCTCAGAAACCTCATTTCCTGTAGAATATAAGATCACCGAAGGATGATTGTAATCCTTTTCGACCATATCTTTTAAATCCTGCTTCCACCATTTTGCAAAGTGATTTACATAATCATACTCCGTCTTGTGTATATACCACACATCCACGAATTCATCCATGACCAGCATCCCCCGCCTGTCACAGGCATCCAGAAGTGCTTTGGAACAAGGATTGTGGGCAGAGCGGATGGCATTGTATCCATTTTCCTTTAAAATTCGAATCTTCCGTTCCTCTGCCTCCGGATAACAGCAGGCTCCCAGCACACCGTTGTCATGGTGGATACACGCACCCCTCAGGATCACCCGTTCACCATTCATCAAAAATCCGTTCTCTGCGCTCCACTCAATCGTACGGATTCCGAATATTTCCTCTGCTTCATCTTCTTCAAACCGCACCCTGCATGTGTATAAAAATGGAAGCTCAGTACTCCACAACTTCGCATCCGGAATTTCCAGCTGCATCTGAAAATTTCCATCCGCAGACTTCTTCACGCTTGCGACCGGCTGCTGACCAGATACCAAAGACTCCCCTTCGAAAATTTCCAGTTCCAGTTCTCCCGATGCAGATGTCTCAACCTTTACATCGATCACTGCCGGATGGATACTGACTGTGGAAATCTTTACCCCATTGATGCCGATATGCTTCTTTGGCAGCATATATAACGATACAGGCCGGTATATTCCTGCTCCCGAATACCATCTGCTGTTTGGCTGATCTGCATTGCGGGCAATGACCTGTATCTGATTTTTCATTCCAAAATGAAGAAACTCATTTGCCTCTACGTAAAAATTTGTATATCCATACGGACGAAATCCTGCTCTTTTCCCGTTGAGATACACTTCTGCATTGCGGTAGACTCCCTCAAATTCAAAGACAAGTCTGAAATCCTCATATTCCTGCGGTACAGAAAATTCTTTCTCATACACATAGTCAAATCCTTCAAACCAGCCGATGTTAATGCCTCCCAGGCTCTCCTGCGTCCGCTTTTCATCCAGCATTGCATCATGAGGGATCGTAACCGGTTTTCCCTTTCCCGAATCTCCGGCGTGTCTGCATGTCCAGCCGTCATTAAATGCAATCTTTCTCATTTCTTCTTACGTCCTTTCCTTTTCCATGGCTGAATCATACCATTTTTTCGCGAACAGTAACGATTTCTTACGTGAACGGTCTGTTTTTCATCGTATTTTGCAGCCCTGTTTTTGTCTATTTTTTATAGATTTATCACTTTTTCAAGCTTCTTAACTATTGATTTTTTAGTATATTTCCTTGTTTTTTGTAATTTTTCAACAATTTTAAAGTTGTTTTTCATGGATTTAAGCTCTTATTTTTGTGTATTTTTAATAATTCAAATCAAATAGATATTCTATAGTGGCTCTGTATTGAAGTATGCTTTTTATCTTGCCAGCGTAAAATAAAAATTTTGCGACCGCCAGACACACATAAAAATATCCATGAGCAAATCAAACTAAGATTTCCCCATGGATATTTTCCCTTACTACTCTTCTGCCAAATACGGTTTTAATATTTCAATCAATTCATAAACTTTTGTTCCAGGTGCTGCTTTAGATGGTAATTTTCCCTCATTTGACGCATTCAATCTTTTTGCATTTCCTATTGCATATTCCATATACGGATGTAAGATTTCATACATATCTTTACGATTTTTCTCATACTCACCAGCGCCAATTTGTTTTAAACACTCCGTTAGCTTTGGCCAATATTCTTCTCGATGAATATCTGACTGCATATATGAAAAATGTAATAAAAACCATAATTCTATACACTGATTAGACCAAACGGCATGAAACGTTGTTTCATCATTACTATCTGCATCACAAAATTGCAAAACAGAATCTATGTGATCTGCCGGAAAATCATCCGTATCATAGACAATCCAAACATGTTTGTATACATTTGAACTTTCTTCCGCACGAGTTTTCGCTTTCTGAAATAAACTAATCGTATTATCACCTTCACCATATACATCTAACTTTATCTTCTCTGGATATTTCTTATTTATAACCTCCTTTATTGAACCAAAATATTCAGGTTCTGTATCTGTTCCTTCTGTTACAATAAGGTGATACTCTGGCTGGATCTTGATAGCTCTATCCAGTCTCTTTTTCATCCATTTTTTATCTAAATCACTTTTTTTCGGAGGTTTTAGGCTCAAATCCATTCACCCCCACTCAACATATTCTGCAAATAAGGATCTGCTCCATACCTACCTTCCAAATACTGCTTGTCAAATGCTGCTGTACTATTCACCCTTTCCTTATCTTCTCGCCGAATTTCATACAAAGAATAAACTTGACTACTATGGTTTTCATCCAATGCTGCAAACCATATTTCATCTCTTCTAAATACTGTATTCTTCATTGTAGCAATATCATGAGATGTAAATAAAAGTTGAGCTCCGTATTTATTGATTTTTTTATTCTTAAACATAGATATTACATATCGCAAAAGCTTAGGATGTAGCTTTGCATCTAGCTCATCAATAATTACCAGACGCCCTTCCTGTAATGCTACAAGTATAACTGGAAGCGCTGCAATTAACTTTCTTGTTCCATCGGATTCATGATTAAAAGGCAATTCATATTTCTCACCTGAAATTGATCGTACGGTATACAACTGCTCTTCCTTATCATCATATCTATAATCCTCTACATCAATGCCCATTTCGTTTAACAACATAATAATCTGATTCTTTGTTTGTTCATTATCAGATACCATAATCTGCAATTCTGCAATTGGGTTCGCATAATTACGAATGATACATGACTCAAACCACTCTTGAACCTCTGTTATCACAGGTATATTATAATTAATTGCCAAAAAAGATAAAAATGGCATTTTCTCATTCACTTTGGTATTTACATTCTCTTTACTTAAAATAGTTCCTAAAGTAAGTTCTTCACCATCACGATAAAAAATACGTGCAGGCTTTTTACCTCCTATTGTTTTTCGATCCAATGTTTCTGCCGATATTTCATCTTTTAAAACAGCTAAATAGTAACGGTACTCATATTTTCCTGTTCGAAAGAAAATTTCAAATTCTGTAGGCTCATCTTTAGATATACTATCAAATAAAAAAGGTTCTGCGACAACCTTTTGCTGCATAATAACTCGCTTTCTGGTACTTCCTAAATCATGAATCGGTCTCACCACCGTTGTAATAAGACAAGATAACGCTCTGATTAAATTCGTCTTTCCTCCTCCATTTGGTCCATAAATAACGCTCACAGGTAAAAGATCACTACACTTATCTTTCACAATCAAATTATCTTTGAATTCCGGAATTGCAGTTGCCTGCAAATCAAAAACAGTTTCATCTCTATATGACTTAAAATTCTGAAACGAAAACTGACATAGCATTTTTATCGCCTCCTTTTTACAGCCAGTATAACACTATTTTTTCCATGTTTCAATTTTTATATTCAATTTCGTAAAAAATATTTTTTATTTTTAATATAAAATTCGTATTTTAAGATTTTATTTTACTTCCTCAAACAAAATACGACAGAAGAGCTTCTTTTTTCGCTCTCCTGTCGTATTTTATCTCTTTGTGCTCAACGCTATTTTTAAAACTCAAATACCGCCACTCCATATGGCTGCAGCGGATATGCGATCGAATACTTCTGACCATCGCATTCTTGCTTCACCGGCTTATATACTTTCGGACGCTCCACACCGTTTCCACCGTATTTTGGATCGTCACTGTCCAGCACAAGCTTCAGCTGCTTTCTGCGCGGCACACCCACCCGGTAATCCGGACGTTCCATCGGCGTAAAGTTGCAGACAAACAACAGATTCTTCTTATTATCTCTGGAGTGTCTCACAAAACTGAAAATACTGCGGAAGGTATCGTCCTTGTTGATCCATTCAAAACCTGCTGAATCCGTATCCAGTTCATACAGCGCCTTGTTGTGTCTGTACAGATGAAGCAGATCACGGTACCAGCTCTGGATCTGTTGATGCGGTTCCTCTGCAAGCAGATACCAGTCAAGCTCCCGCTCTTCGCTCCACTCCCGAAGCTGCGCAAACTCCTGTCCCATAAACAGCAGCTTTTTGCCAGGATGTCCCGTCATAAATGCGTACGCCGCTTTCAGATTGGCAAACTTGTCAAAGCCAAGTCCCGGCATCTTATTGAGCATCGAGCACTTCAGATGCACTACCTCATCGTGGGACAGCACCAGGATATAATTCTCACTGTACGCATACTCCATGGAAAAGGTCATCTGATAATGTGCCCCTTTTCGGAACAGCGGATCTAATTTCACATATTCGGTAAAATCATGCATCCAACCCATATTCCACTTCAGACTGAATCCAAGACCGTCATCCTCCGGCGCACCTGTCACCTTCGGCCATGCGGTAGATTCCTCTGCGATCATCATAGCACCCTGATTTCTTCCCAGAACCACACTGTTCAAATGCTTGAAAAACGCGATCGCTTCCAGATTCTGATTGCCGCCGTACTGGTTTGGCACCCACTGCCCGTCCTGCTTTCCATAGTCCAGATACAGCATCGATGCCACCGCATCCACACGAAGCCCGTCCACATGATAATGCTCGATCCAGAACAATGCATTGGCGATCAGGAAATTCTGCACCTCCGGCTTACTGTAGTCGAAAATCTTCGTACCCCAGTCCGGGTGCTCGCCCTTTCTCGGATCTGCATATTCAAATGTCGGTGTCCCGTCAAAGTCTGCCAACCCATGCGCATCCTTTGGAAAATGCGCCGGTACCCAGTCCAGGATCACGCCGATGCCATTCCTGTGCAAATAATTGATCATATAGGCAAAATCCTGTGGCGTGCCATAGCGGGAAGTCGGCGCATAATATCCGGTCACCTGATAGCCCCAGGATCCGTCAAACGGATGCTCTGCAATCCCCATCAGCTCCACATGGGTATATCCCATCTTCTTGACATAATCCGTAATGGAATGGGCAAATTCACGATAGGTATAAAATCCCTCATCCTCTGTGCCCGGATGACGCATCCAGGAGCCCATATGTACCTCATAGATCGCCAGAGGATTCTCCTTTTGATCCCACTTTTTTCGCTTCTGCATCCACTGCTCGTCCGACCATTTCAGATTGGAAATATCGGTCACTCGGGAAGCCGTACCCGGACGCCGCTCCGCATAATTTGCAAACGGATCCGCCTTAAAAATCCGCTCTCCTGTCTGTGCCTCAATACAGAATTTATACAGATCCCCTTCCTGCGCTCCCGGCACAAAACAAGTGTAGATCCCCAGCGGCTCCTGCCTCTGCATCTCATTCGCCTCAAAATCCCATGCATTAAACTCACCTACAACAGACACACTGACTGCATGTGGCGCCCACACCGCAAAATAAACACCTTCCTGCTTTTTCTGTACGGCCTTATGCGCACCCATCTTGTGGAAAATCTCATAATGCGTACCCTGTCCGAAAAGATACTGATCTAATTCTCCGATTTCGTATGGCTGTAATTTCTTTTGTACGGTTTTCTGTCTTCCCATAATCCCACCTCACAGCTGCTGTTTTTTCGTATAGATTTATTATACTTTATCTACTTTTAAAAAGAAAGTGAAAAACAACAGAATGCCGAAGCAATTCCGTAATTACGGTACTTCTTCGGCATATTGTACGAAAGATGTCGGATATTGTTACTTCCTCTTTGCTTTTGTATACTCGCCATATTTCTCATACTTTTTATAGTACTTTCCATAATATTTTCCACGCTTAGGTTCTACTTTGTTCAAAACAACCCCAAGAATCGGACATCTTGACGCTTCCAGCTTTTCTTTTGCCTCGATAATCAGCTTTCTTGTCATACCACCGGACTCAACTACCATAATTGCCGCGTCCGAATATTCTGCGATAATCGCTGCATCTACAACCATTCCAATCGGCGGACAATCGAAAAAAATGTAATCATAAATATCACGAAGAGATTTTAATGTATCTTTGATCAAGTCTCTGGACAACAGTTCTGTAGGATTTGGCGGAATCGGACCAGCAAATAAAACATGAAGTTTGGAAGTATCGGTTGCATATATCGCTTCTGACAAACTACACTGTCCTGACAAATAATGGGATAATCCCTTTTCCACAGAACCACTTTCCAGTCTCTTCAACAATACTGATTTTCTCATATCTGCATCAATCAGAAGAACTCTCTTTCCAAGTTCTGCGAAAGATTTTGCCAACTGATAAGTGATCGTAGATTTTCCTTCCCCCGCCAAACAGCTTGTCATAACAATAACTTTTTTATCTACGCCCGAAAACTGTATATTTGTACGGAGTGTGTTCAATCCTTCTGTCATACCATACGACAGTTCATTTTTCTTTAAAGTTACTCGCTTCATTGGCTTCTCCTTTTATCTCGCATTTTTTTACTTGCTTTTATAATTTTAGACGGATTTTTAATAAAAATCCGTTCTGCTGTCTGCTGTCCATACTTTTTACTTACATATTCTGCACATGGAAGTAAATCTGGCGCTCGCTCTATCTGATCATGAGCATCAGATCCAATATAATGCACTTGTCCGCTCTGCAGCATCTTATGACAAAATCTCTTCTGCCGCCATCCACTCTTTCCTAACACATTTCCTGATGTAAGCTGAATTTGTGCCCCCATGTGTATCAACTCCTGAACCAACTCCGGTGCTTTGGTCAGACATGGATAACGCTCTACATGAGCAATAATCGGTTGATATCCGGCAGCTAACAGCGCATACACTTGATTCCGTATAATCTGATAACTATGGCTCTCCGAAAACTCCACCAAAACATATTGCGTTCCTATCATGGTGGGACGCAACCCCTTTTTCAGATCATCCACCATGTGACTGTTCGTATGATATTCACATCCCAGATATGCCCGCATTCCGGAACGCGATCTTCTGGTCATCTCATCGATTCTCTTAAACTGCCGTTCAATCTCCGCCTGCGGCGTTTCAAACATCCCCACCCTGTAATGCGGCGTAACAATCACGGCTTGTACCTGATTCTTATATTCTAATTGTAATATCTTCGCTGCATCATACAAATCCCGGGCTCCATCATCAACTCCCGGGACGATATGACAATGCATATCGATCAATCCCTGCATCGCTGACTGCCTTTCTATCAAACACCGACTTTTTTAGAGCAAAAAGAAATCCTCTTCTGATTTAAAATGCAGAAGAGGATTCATTTTCTATGTGTGACTACGCTCTTTTTTTTCTAGATAATCCAACTGCGCCACAAGCTGCTACTACTGCAACTGCTCCAAATAATACAACCATAGAACTTTCTCCTGTCTTAGGAGATGTTGTAGAAGCGGATGATGTGCTCTTATCCACTACAAATGCAACCGGTGACAGAGAGTTAAATGTTGCTTTGATAGTTCCATTACCAGCTTCAGACTTTACAACTTCCCATGCATTTTTAGTTGTGTCGTAATGAAGTACCTCAACATCTGTACCTGCAGTTACTCCAGCAATGTTAAATGTAATTGTTGCAGGGAATACTGTTCCTGCTGGAACTGTAACGTCTTTTACATCTACTACAGACATTGTGTCTTTGAACTTGTCTCCCAGAAGTGCTTTCAGTGTATCTGTTTTTCTCACTTCAGCTACAACGCTCTGGTACTCTGCTGGAACCTCTGCAATACTTGCTGTAATCGGGTTACCGTTTGCATCAACGCTTCCACCTGGAACCACTGTAACGATACCAGATACATTTGTTGATGGTGCAGCAAATGCAGTCAAGCTTACAGATAATGCTAATACTGCTGCAGCTGCAACACTCACTAATTTTTTCAATCTCATGATCCTCTTCCTCCTCGTCATGTAAATTCTTATATATCCTTCTGTAGAATATCACTTATTCTCACCTTTGTAAAGCTTTTTCCATATTTTTTTAAAAAGATGAATATCCCGTACCCTGCCATCATTCCTGTCATGTTCGTAATCAAATCATCAATCTGAAAAAGCCCTCTTCCGGTTATCCTCTGCACCGTTTCGATCACCAGGCTCAGTCCTGCCCCAGTCAGAAGACTGATCTTCCAACTCTGCTGTTTTTTCCAGATACAAGGCATCAAAATTCCTGCCGGAAGAAACAGGAGTACATTTTCGATCAACTGGATCATATAATCCGAAGATTCCTCCAGTAAACTAAAAAATGTCAGATCTACTCTGTCCACAAGTCCCGATTGTCTTGAAAACAGTGTCAAATATGCCACCACAACAGCATAAATTATAAACAGGCTGCTTTTTATCAAAAAAGAAATCCTTCCATACTTTTTCCTGTCATACAAGATCATACTCAGCAAAACTACAGCTGCTGCACCTGCACCATACGGAATATAAATAAATGCAGCTGCGATATCTTTTTGTACATGTTCTAAAATTATCTTCATTCTCTCTGCAACGATACTCTACGATGCTACTTCGTGATAAAAAATATTGATGATCATCTCCTGTAATCCTGCATTATCCACATGAAACTCATCATGCTCTGCTCCTGCCCGCACTTCTCCGGGCACCTTTAAAATCTCAGGATTCATATCGTATGAAGCCGTCTTTTCCATCATATCCAAGCTTACATCAGTTGTAATATAAGGCTGTCCTGCGCTCCAGAACTGACGCAGCATCGCACCGCCGCCATCTTCCGTAGATTTCACCTTCTCCAGAAGCGCCTGTACAAACTGTGTCTGTCTCTCCATACGCTGATTATTGCTTCCCAAAACCTCAATATCTCTGCTTCGGATGTATTTTTCCGCAAGCTCTCCATTCAGTGTTATCGTACTTCCCTGTACAAACAGCGGATCGATCGCCGTATAATCTTCCGGTACAGTAATCTCTACTCCGCCAATCTGATCAACAATCGGAATAATTCCTGCCATATTCAATGACAAATAATCATGAATCGGAATATCGTACAACAGATTCGAAACAGCGTCTCTGGTCAACTGACAGCTTCTGTTCTCTCCATCTCCATATGCATACTGCGTTGCAATCTGCGTAACCTCTGTCGCCATATAGTCGCCGTTCATTCCATAAATCTTCACATCTGACATGGAATCTCTTGATATCTCCAAAAGAGTAGTCGTCTTTTGATCCGGATCCAACACCAGAAGAATCAGACAGTCTGCCTGCCCACTTCGCCCGGTAATATCTTTAACCGTTACCTCTTCATCTTTATCGACTCCCATAAATAACATGGTGCGCAGCTGTGAATTATACTCATATTTTTTTCCATTATATGTAATATAAGAAGAACTGTCCGTACTCTTCTGTGCTGTTTTCGATTTATCTTCTGCCTTCTTTTTGCTGTTCTGCCCCTGGACATAAACAATTCCGGTCATAGCTGCCACAATAATTGCAATAATTGTCAAAATTAAAATCAGCACTTTGGTTTTGTCTTTATTTTTCTTCACTGATCAATACCGCCTCTACTAAGAATCGTTTGTCATCCTGCCCTGTCATACACGTACTAAGTGTGAGAATCCGGCTGTCTGTATTCACAGGAACATCATCCCGGATCACATTGCCCATATTTCTGGAATTGTAGATGGAATCCAGAAACGCCTGTCTCTGATCTGCAAATGCGAAATCATAACTGTGAAGGATATGTCTGTCATCATACACTACAGCTGCAAAAATCTGATAAGTAAGCTTCTTATCCGGTGTATAGATCACAACATTCGGATGCTGCTCCATATAGGTCGAATCCGAATAGTTATGCAGATTCTGGAACATACTGCCATCTTTCATATCGTGTCCGTATATTATCGTATTAAACTCCGTAAATTCCTTTGTATTCCAATTCTCCGTATAAATAGACCCCGGATATCCCTCCTGTCCATCAATCGTATAATTCAAATAGTACTCATTATCCGTAGCACTCTGTGCCACTGGGTAATTGACATTCGTTCCTTCAATCTGAATCCACGCATAAATATCCGGGTTTTTCGCCTGAAGCTCTGCAAAATCAATCGGAATCTCCACATGTGATTCTTCCACTGGTTCTTTTGTCTCTTCTTTTTCAGGTTTGACTACTTCTTTCTGCAGTTCCTCATACACTTTCTCATTCTTGCTTTGACTCAGATAATAATATCCGATATAAAACATACACCCTACGATCACACAAATCAAAATACCAATTAAAATTTTTCTAGATTTTTTCATAAAATTCATTCCTTCCTATGAAAACAAAGAGACATTGCAGGCATGTCCTCTCCCCGGTCCCCTGCAATGCCTCTCTTATTTTATTTCTTATACTGCGGCACTGAATTTCCTCTCTTTTCCTTCGGAATCGATGAAAGGGTATTCAACTTCAGATATCTTCTAACATCTTCTTCTGACTTAATCGTATCATCCATCACAAACAATACTGTAAAGATTCCCGCTGCCAGTAAGGCTCCCAGCAATCCCCCAATCGCCATATTCTTTGCCATACTCGGACTGGACGGACTTTCTGCCTTCACTGCATCTTCTACCTTGCTTGGCTTATCGATCACCATAACCTCTGAAACACGCTCTGCAACCGCATCTGCCGCTGCGTTCGCAATATCAGCCGCAAGCTGGGCATCCTCATTCGTCACAGTCATTCTCATCAGACTCGTCTCCGACGGATTCTCTACCACGATCATCTCTACCAGATCCTCATTGGAATACTCCAGATCACTATAGCCATAATCATCTTCTAATTTTGTCTGAATCTTCTCCATTACCGGACGGCTCTCAGCCAATACTGTAAAGTCTGCGGTAAGCTGCTTACTCAATGTCAAATCTATACCAGACATACTGACAGAATTACTCAGAATATATATGATAGATGTTGCCTGATACTTCGGTGTAATAAACAGTTTTGTAAATATACCCGTCGACACCGCTCCAATAATCAGGCATAGAAATATCACCCATATTTTCTTCCACAATACATGAAATAACTCCAGCAAATCAATTTCTATCTCATCGCTTTTTATCTGTTCTTGCATTTCTATCCTCCCATAGTACATATCAACTTCAATCTGTCCTAGTATAACATATATTTTTTTATTCTGAAACTGTATTATTGAACAAATTTTTAAAAATTTTTCACACTATCATACATAAAAACGTAATTTCTGAATATACTATAATACATCGAAGCTCAGAGAGGTCAACTATGGAACGATTAATCATCGGTGGTATTATCTGTATTTCCATTATCATAATCGAAATTATCTTATACTGTCGGTTAGTAATTGTGTCCCAAAAGGAAACGGATTGCAAAACAAAAGACCATTCCCGTTAGCTCTCTCTTACGATTCGGCACATTTCCTCAAACTGCTCTTCCATCTCCTGTACCAGCCTGAACTGTGTGCGGGCGCGAACCAGATTGTGCTCCGGGTATGCTGTCTTAAAATACGTATCCCCCTGCAGGAAATCCATCAGAAAGCGAATTCCACATTCGAACGTCATCAGTCTTGCGCCCCACGGAAGACTCTCCAGCTCTTGCGGTGTCAACACATCTTTTGCCATCTCCAGATAACCTTTTACATACAATTTATACAAATTGATGTCAAAATGCACTTTATCCAGATCGCGCTCATCCTCCTCTGCTGTAGAAGCACCAAAACGGATGGAATCTCCAAAATCATTGGCTGCCAGCCCTGGCATGATCGTATCCAGATCAATGATACACAATCCTTCCCCCGATTTTGTATCAAATAAAATATTGTTCAGCTTCGTATCATTGTGGGTCACTCGCAGTGGCAGAACCCCCGTCTCCATCTGTCTTGTAAGCACACCGCAGTCTTTTTCCCGCGCCAGCGCAAACTCAATCTCCGGAAGGCACAGATGGGCACGGTTCTTTACATCCCGCTGCACTGCCTGCGCAAATGCCTCAAATCTCCTCACCGTATGATGAAAATCCGGGATTGTCTCATACAGGCTCTCCGCCGGATACTCCCCAAGCTGCTTTAAGAAATGCCCAAAACTTCTTGCCGACTGATAAAACTGCTCCGGACGCTCCACCATCTGATAACATACGGAATCGGTGATAAAATTCGCACAGCGCCAAGGCAGACCTTCGGCATCCTCAAAATACGTCTCTCCACTCTTGGTCTTGATATAAGCCAGTGTTTCACGATCCAGGTCTCCGCCTTCCCGGCGAATCACATCCCGCAGAAATTCTGTCACCCCAAAAATATTCTCCATCACCTGTCCTGGCTCTTTGAACACATTGATATTGATTCGCTGCAGCACATACAGCGGCTTCTCTGTGCCATCCTCCATCGGCATATACACCGCATATGTCTCGTTGATGTGCCCTTCCCCGAAAGGCTTCACATAGCTGCACTGCGGACCAAATCCAAATGCATACAGCGCATCCTCCAGCGCCCTGCTGTCTACACCTTCAATCTTTCTTCGGATCGGAAAAATCACTTCTCCGGCCTCCACCTTTTTCTCCTTCTCAATCGTACAGTTCGCTTTCACCACGCTTCCAAGCCCCACATGTGCACCGGCACATACAACAGAATCGTGATCCACAACCGCACCGCTGTTTACAAGAGCGGCGCGCTCCACTCGCGTATGCGTGTTCACCACTGCACGCTGCATGATAAAACATCCTGCCTCCAAAACTGCACTCGGACTTACGATTGCAGACGGATGCACCATCGCAGGCACCTCGTATCCTGCCTCCAGCAATTTATCCGTCCAGAATAATCTTGTGTAATTATTCCCAAACGCCGCTACTGCCCTCTTATATTCTTCACATTTTGCCGTATAATCGCAGCATTTTCCGATTACATCCTTTCCAAACGCCGCATCATCCAGAAATACGACCTCCTCATATCCCAGTTGGAGCGCTGTCTCCTTTACCATCTGTCCGAAGCCGCCCGCTCCGAGAATCAATAAACTTTTCATAGGTACCTCCCCTTGTGTTTCTCACTTATCCCAATAGGGATACTGTTGAATGTTTCCTTTTGACTTAACTATACGAGGCTTGAAATTCTTCTGAACTTCACTAATTTTCAACACTGTGATTGTGAACATCCAATCATCTCCGAAATCATAATGAAGTGTAAATTTCTGTCCCTTACAAAGTCCAACCTCATCAAGAGTGATATCTGCCGAAGGTTCATCTCCCTCAGGATCTGACTGATATGCATATTCACTATACCTGCGGTTATCCATACAAAATTCATACAAATGCTCGTCTATGAAATCAAATGCTTCCAGGATAACCTGACATAATTGATTTAATGTGCTATTGCCACAGATTTCAATATTTCTGTAAACATCACGTCCTCTACCAGCAGGATATATCTTCATCGAATACTGATTATTCATCATCCACCTCATTTCCAGAAAAATCTCATTACTTGCTTGGTTTGTGTTACTTTAGACTATCGTCTAGCTCCTTTGCATATGCAAATACATCGAACCCCTCTTTCCGCCGCAAAAGATAAACTACATAATTGTTTCTTGTAAAAATGATAAAACTATCACTGTTCTCATTTGTATAACAGATATCTCCTATTCCCAGATCGGGACCCACAGATAAAGTTGGGTTTGTGACCAGGGAAAGCATTTGGACAAGAACTCCTTTTAGTTCTTGTTTGGTTTCACAGACAGAATATCTTCCAACCACTTCTTCGGGGAATGTGATAATTGCATCTGAAATTTTGTCTTGTAAAAGAGAAACGTTTTCAATTGCTTCTGACACATGGAAGTGTGAGTCTATAATCTGTCCAAATCGGTCTTCCCCCGGAGCGGCGTTCAACATAGCCGAGAAAATTTCACATGGTGTTCCATTTTTAATAAGCCTTTCACGATAATAAAACTGTTCATAAGGCTCCGTGATATTCACATATGGAGAGTTTGTATCAGAAAAACTTAGATCAATCGGTACCAAAGGACTGCCCTCTTTATTTATGGCAGATGGATACTGTCCAAAATCTAATTTTAAGCAGGCATCATAAATTCTCATATAATAAGGAGGAGTTTGCATTGTTTGATCAAAATCGACTGCCACTGCGTGAAATGAAAAACCACCTTGAAATGGGTATTGCCAGCCGGATTCATCCTCTCCAATTGGAATAATAGGATTCGTATCAATATAGTTATATACAGATGTCATTTTTGTAACAGATAATTCAACTCCCTGAACACCGCATTCATATTGAATAATAAACGCACAGTCCATACAGTTGATTTGATAGGTTGCATCCGAATCCTGGGATTCTGTTAGGTATGTCCCGGTATCCAATACTACTTTTCGAAAATCTGTAGGATCTGGCATGATATATCTGGAAGCGCCATTAACCGTATCGTATTTGTAATCTGGTAAATTCTGATCACAAATAGAGTCATTTAAGCCTTCAGTTATTCTAGCAGCAATTCCAACTTCTTCAGGGTGCAGATATTTTACATCTTTTGTTTGTCTTTTCTTTCCATTCTGATACAATTTAATGGAAATATCCATAGCATATTCAGAAGGATATGATTTCTTCGAATCATATTCTGTTTTATATTCACAAATCAGTGGGTAAACCGGCTTTTGGTATAGTACATACAGTTTTGTGAATGTGTTTCCCATATATGACATTGTTTTATAAAATAGTTGAGAATATCTCCAGTGTACACAAATCGTATATTTTCCTGTATAATCCGGAAAATCGTTCTTGCTGATCGGCACATCCAGAATAATAGTCTTTATTTCAAGATCTGTTACCGTAAATGTATTGCTTTTAATTTCTACTGCTTTCCCTGTTATTGGATGTATAAAACGCAAAGAAATAGAAGTTTCTGCTGAGGCCAAGTTTTTTAAAAATGCCTGGACGGTTACTTCCATCCGTAATTTTCTTATGTCCTCTCTTACAATTGCAACAACTGCCGGATTTTTTTCTGAATTTATATTTGATTTCCATTCCGGAATTTGGGACTCCATTCCCTGTTTTAGTTTTATGTGGATTCCTCCTGTGGTTCCATCAGATTGATGATTATATTTTATTGATTTTAATCGTAGCTGTAAGTCTTTCAGTTCAGGTGATGGAGTAGGCGGTGGATTTGGTCGATCACCTGTGTCATATTGAATGTCCCTGTCTGATTTTGAACCAATAGATATACACAATCCTTTCGACAATGGATATGCAGCAACAACCAATGACGTACCTGTAATTATTTTTAAAGACATATCGAGTTCTGTATTCCCCCGGAATAACGCCATTAGGAACCGAAAATCATTTGGCATAAAGCTGTTAAGCCATTGCATAAATGACCGCGTAGAAATAGACGGTGTCATTCCCATCAGACGTACATAATATCTTCTTCGTGTAAATCGACGAAATACGGAAGCTGCTCTTTGGTACCATGCAATGCTTCTTGAACATGTATTACACGTTCCTCCAAACAGAATCATATAGCTTTCTTCCAGCATTTTTGCCATCCATTGAATTTGCCATTTTTCATCTTCCGAATACGTCTTCCATTCGGGATCCTCATCTTCCGGGATATAAATCGAAAAAATTTCCGGTAGTTTATCTGCTCTTGCATCTTCCAGATATGTAATGCCGCCACCCTTTCCATAGAACCCAATCTCTTGGCCGCTTTTGATGTCCACAGCACTGTCATTATAGAAAGCATAATTTGCAATAAGGTTAGGATCATAATAGTATGGGGGATTTTTCATATATTTTTTTATCTGCTCTGCCGTTAATGCAGTATCAAATTCAGCAATATATGAAATATAACCTTTCATTGCCGTATCATAATCAGCAGCTTGTCTGTTATCAAGTGATACTCCAATTGCAATTCCTTCCTGTGATAAAACATCCGGTATTTCTTTCAAAGAGAATGCAGTTTCTATTTCTCCAACATAGAGAATAATTTTATCTTGCATTACCACAACACAAAAGTCAGTCCATTCATCAAGTTCGATCGTATTTTCCGAGTAAAATTCTTGGCTTGAAATTTTTACACACAAATAGTATTGATTAGATTCGGTTTGCTTTTGAACTGCCTTTACACAAATCCCCTTCTTGGTTTCCGGAAATTGATTTGTAAAAATCGTCATATTTTCGTTTGTACAATATCCTAAGTTTATTTTTCCCATTATGGTGAAGGAAGAATTATTATTTTCTGCTGCAGACTTATGCAAATAAGCATAATTATTTCCATTCAAACGAAACGCGGGATAAAGTGTATATAAACAGCTCAATCCTTTTGCACATACTTCTATTTTATTTGGTCCTTTATCCACAATCTGTTTCCCGGTAAAATCAAACCATCCCAAAAGGGTACTCTGCTCTGGATTCCCATAGGCTGCAGCAAATACGCTCTCTGGTGAAAGACATACTTTATACAATCGGACGTAAGAAAAGTAGCCTTTAATGCCCTGTCCAATCGTAACCCCTTTCCCAGAAGTCAGTTTTACAGGCTGTGATGCAGTCTTTTTTGTGATCTTATATCCATTCAGATAAAAAACATAAGTGTTTGAATCGAAAGTAACAGTTATAGTCATGAAGCCATCTAGTATTGCACCGGTAATCTCTATCGGTTCACTTTCTTCTGACCCTTTGAAATAAATGGTATCGCCTTCCAGATATAGACACATTCCTCCATCATGGGATATGAGAATCCCATCATTATTTCCGGTAAGATAAAATTGACATTCTGCTGAAAACGCTTGTTCCTCTGTAAAATTAGCTATTTCTTCTATTCGTGCATAATGATTGCCATAGGTCTTTAATGCGCGAAAACTATAAGGACTTCCTGCCATTTGTTTCTCTCCTTACAAACTCGTCTATTTTTTCTAATTCTTTTTTTAATTCGGCATCAATTACTATTGGTGTTTCCCGACTCCTAACCGGGGTATTTACATCACCAACTACGATTCCTTCACATATTACAGAAGGTACTTCTTTTGTATCCAGCTCCAGATTGTAGACAGTATCTACATTTTCTACCCGATAAAGAAAATGTATCTCTTCATATTCATCTTCGTCTGTCAGAACTTTCATTCCTGCATTGAGATCTCGCGCCATAAAAATTCCCTCATTGGTGAAAATTGGATGCATATCACTTATTAAAAGTCGTTTTCCTTTTTCTGTACAAATACAGATCAACTCATCTTCTGGTCCGGAATAGATATTGATAACCTTTGCATATCCATCCCGTGTCAGAACATCTTCTCCCATCCGAATATTTTGAATGGTTTTTTTCGTTCCATCCCTCATTGCAATAAGACTTCCCTTTGCTACGCAGCCAAGTCTCAGGTCAAGCTGCGGAATTTTTTTACAATTTGGCTGAAGATCGTTTTCAAAGAGACTGGATACCTGTATATGCTGCGGTTCTTCGATTCCTTTACAGTAAAATTCAATGTACAGATGGTAATCACAGATATTAGATGATTCAAAAAATTCTTTCGACAGTGTTACTTTCCAGTTTGGATCAAAATGCCATGAAAACCCATTTTCCATACATATAAAATTAAAAATATTATTACTATATTTTCGACTTCCCTTTTTCCAGTCAATTTTTAATACAGTTTCTCTTTCATTGACATTTATAACAGGCCTTTTCGTTTTGGCAAAGCCGCTGCCGGCCATTTTAAAAATAACATTACTTCCATCATATTCTGCTGAATAATCATAGTCAACCTTTTCCGAACTGCCCGGAGTCCGACCATAATAGACGACAATTTTCCCCGTATCCGGGCCACCGGGTTGTTTTGCCGGATCGGTCACATCTATATTTTCTACAAGGGTTTCGCCTTCTAATTGTATGGCAGTTATATTTTTGCTTGATTTTAAGATTGTCTGTGTTTCTTCTTGCCATACCGCTGTCAATTCGATATTAAATTCTTTTGCCGAAAATCTGTTAATATCAACATTTTCTATTATAATATCGTATGTAGCATAACGACTTCCATAAATTGTCTGGTTTCCACTTCCTACAAACTCATTGTTTGTACTCATGACTTTCCATCGTGTATCAATCCATACAGCTCTTTTGGTAAGAGAAACTACTACTCTTCCTCTCACAGATTTTGAATTGCTGTCATAGACTGCCCATGCAATATAAGGATCATCTTCCAGTTTTCGATTTTCCGATAAAATGTTTGGTGCAGATACAGTGCAATCAATCAAAGCGTGAATAAGAGGAAATTCCTCTCTTGTTCCATATAAATCATAAAGTTTCTGATATTCCATAATAATATACTCCTTTTAAATATCATACCGGACATTTAATCCCATATCTTTTACATGGTAATCCTTATCCGGATATTCAAAATGAAACATGTCAAATCCTAAAATAATATTTTCCATTTTTGTCTCAAATGGCAACGTGCTAACTTCTCTGCTTTTGATTACGTACTCCATACTCCAAATTCTCCTTTTAGAACAATGCACCTTATACAATTATGAACACCACTTCTATTTAAATTTTATCACATAGCACTTCATTTTCAAATACTCAAAATGAGTATTCCGGGCAATTTAAACGGAGTATACATTCCATCATAAAAATCACCACTTTCCTTTTTTTATACCGGAAAAGTGATGATTTGGGTGAATATTCCTGTGCGGCAACACCGCAAATCCGGCAGACGGGAAACCGTCTGTCCGGGCTTGCGGAAACCGCTTATGCGAGTTTACTCGCGCAATGTTTTGTCTAAACCATAGACCTCACGCATTGA
>OKVG01000148.1_pt1 | contig 74887 bp, 62 predicted proteins | sample 1606981 | NCBI WGS metagenome assembly OKVG01 (sample SAMN03281018, study PRJEB24777) | human gut metagenome | isolation source: fecal sample PR128 from 1 month old male Malay infant, vaginal delivered... | reverse complement strand
TAGGGGGCTGCCAGTAATAGAAATGTGATTGCCAGACTTTATTCAGTGCACTCTTTAGAGTGCAACCACAAGAGATAGGCCCTTATAGGGCCCGAGCAAACCACCAGTTAAACTGGTGGTTTTGATTTGTCAGGCGCGGGACAGATACTTTATCTGTTCTTTTCCAGTGGAAATCGGGTATAATAAGGGTAGATCAGATTGGCGTAAGGAGGCACTTTTATGGCAGTTACCATTTTAATGGGCAAGGCCGGAAACGGTAAGTCATCCCAATGTTTTAATGAACTGCAGGCTTGGGAAGCGGCCGGCGGCAAGGCGATGCTCCTGGTCCCGGACCAGGCGACATACGGCGCTGAACGGCGGTTGGCAGAACACGCTAAAGGCCGTGGTTTTGTCGGAACGCAGGTCGTCGGTTTTTCCCGCCTGGCCTATAATGTGTTCCAAGAGCAGGGACTTTCTCATGCCTCGTTGTCGGAATTGGCCCGGAAGATTATTTTACAGCGCCTGCTCCATAAGGGCGAAAAGGATTTTTCCCTGCTGCAGACGGCAGCCAGACAGCCGAATTTTGCCGATACGGCTGGCCGGTTTCTAGGGGAATGCCGTTCTTTCTGTGTGTCTTCCGATACGCTTCGCAAGGCGGCTGACGCTGTTTCTAGTACGACCTTGTCCCATAAATTGCAGGATATGGCCTTATTATATGATATGTATCAGGCCTTTTTAAGCGACCATTTTGGCTCGGCCGATGATACCATGACCCTGTTGGCCAAGGCCGTTGACAAGGATCCTTTTTTACAGGGAGCCCGCGTTTGGGTTGATGGTTTTCAATGGTTTACGCCGCAGCAGATGAATATCTTACAACAAATCGAGGCGGTGACCGATCATTTAACGATTACCCTGACTATTGATGCCGACCACCTGTTGCAGCAGCGGCGGGAAACGGCACTCTTCCATCGGGCGTATGAGGTATACCGTGATTTACAGCGCCTCTTTCCGCACTTGGAAACGGCCGTCGTTCCCGAGCCGCCGCCGACGGCTTTGACGGCCTTCCAGCGTGATTTCTTCCAGGTTGTCCCAGCGGAACAGTCGCACCCGGTATCGGCCCTCTCTGTGTGGGAATGTCAGGATAAGGACGGCGAAATCGAAAGTATCGCCTGGGAAATCCTCCGCCAGTGCCGTAAAGGGCGGCGGTTCCGTGATTTTCTCATCCTGGCCCGGTCGAGTGAAATGTACCATAATCGGATGGAACGCATCTTTCGCCGCTACGGGATTCCCTGTTTCAGCGATTATCGGAGACCGATGACAAGTCATCCCGCAGCGGAAGCCATTTCGGCCCTGCTCAGTGTCTTTCGTACACGCTGGTCTCATGAGGCCTTGTTCCGCCTGCTCAAAAGCGACCTCTTTCCCATCAGCCGTCACGACGTCGATGATTTGGAAAACTATTGTCTGGCCTACGGCATTCAGGGCTATCATTGGCTGAGTGGAAAGACGTGGAATTATGGCCGCCGCCATGAAGGTCAGGCCATCATTGAAGAGCGGGAAGAAGCTCAGCTGCAACGGATCCAGGATATTTGCCAAGCTGTTCGGGATATTTTGATGCCGGCCTGGGAGGAAGCCCAAGACGTACATAGTCTTCGCGACTGGTGTACCTTGCTGTACCAATGGCTGCGGACGCTCGGTGTTCCGGAGGCCCTGGCCCGCTGGCAGGAAGACGATGAAGCCGCAGGGCAGACCGAAGCCGGAAAAGAACACGAACAGGTGTGGAAGCGCATCATGGACTTTCTCACGGAAATCGTCGACTTCTGCGGCGACGATGTGACCGATATCGACGAATTTTCTCAGATCATTGAAGGCGGGTTGGCGACGCTCAAATTCAGCCTCATCCCGCCGACCTTGGATCATGTAACCCTTACGTCCGTCGAACGAGGCTATACGATGCAGGCGCCGGTCGTCTTTTTATGCGGCGTCAACGACGGGATTTTTCCCCAGCACAGTAGTGAAGAAGGGCTGTTCAGTGATAAGGAACGGCGCAGTCTGGCGGACCTCGGTATCGTTCTCGGGCCGGGCAGCCGGTTCCGCTCTTTCCAGGAACGGTTCCTGTTCTATTTGGCCGCCACACGGGCCAGTGAAAGCTTCGTCCTTTCCTATATGGTCGCCGACGATGACGGCAGTGCCGTGGAAAAATCGTCATGGATTCATCAGCTCTGTGATAAAGGCTATGTGGCGGATATCCTTCGTCGCGATGATGCGATGGATTTTTCTAAGGAGGAAAAGCCTGTCCTGGCTCTGCCGGCAGGACTTCATTACTTGCCCGGTCAACTGCGTCCGGCCCTCGACGGTCAGACCGTAGACGATACCTGGTGGGCCCTCTACGATTGGGCTTGGCAAAAGGGCTGGCGTCACCAGGCCGTACGGGCTGTGCAGGGCCTCTTCCATACGAATTTACCGGTTACCCTGCCAGCCAACCTCGTACGCCGCTTATTTGCACCCGACGGCGTGCTGCGAGGGTCGGTTACGAAATTTGAACAGTACCGGAACTGTCCCTTTGCTTATTTTTCCCGCTATGGACTCAATCTGGAAGAACGGCGCCGATATCAGTTTGCGGCGCCTGATCTGGGGATGCTCGTCCATGGGGCGCTGCGCATCATCGGTGAAAAGCTGCTTCGGGAAAAGAAGCAGTGGCAGGATATTCCTGATGACGAGGTGCCGGTTATTTGCCGCCAGGCGACGGATGAGCTGGCGCCGCAGGTTCAGCATGACATCCTGATGTCGAACGCCTACTTTTCGCAGATTAAAGAACGGCTCATTCAAACCCTGACTCGTACGGTCCGCCATCTCTGTGCCTTCAGTGCCGCTTCGGGATTCCGGATGACGGGCCTTGAAAAATCCTTCGGCCGGCCCGGAAGTCCTTGGGAAGCCCTTCATTTTACCTTAAAAAGTGGTCTCGACGTCGTCGTTACCGGCCAGATCGACCGCATCGATATGCTGCGTCAGGACGATCGGACCTACGTCGTCGTCATCGATTATAAATCGGGGCGGAAACAGCTCGATATCAGTCAGATTTTTATGGGCCTTGAACTGCAGCTCTTGACCTACATGTTCGTCGCCCTCCTCAATATTGGCGACGGTGCCGTTCCGGCGGCTGTACTCTACTGTTACGTCCGCAATGATAAAGTGTCGTTGTCGTACCGCATCGACGAGGCCGATAAGAAGAAGCAGTACGATGCCAAAGGCAAGCTGACTGGGTTTTACCTCAATGATGGCGACGTCATGAAAGAGTTGGATCGCTCCATGGAGGGCTTTTCGGACTTTTTGAACTTACGATTGAAGAAAGACGGGACCTTAAGTGATCAGTCGAAGTCGATTTACGACGAAGCCGGTTGGAGCCACCTCCTGACCTGGGCTTCTCAAAAGCTGCAGGAACTGGCCGGCGGCATCGGCGATGGCGATATTTCCATTCATCCGGTCATGCTGAAACAGCAGACGCCTTGCCAGTACTGCCCGTATCGGGCCGTCTGCCGCTTCGATCTTTCCATGACCGGCAATACCTACGATGCTGCCGAGAAGGAAGATACGGATGAGATGATACGTACTATTTTTGACAGAGGAGGTGAGGACCATGGCATGGACTGATGAACAGCAGGAGGCCATTGACAGCCGAAAACAAACGCTGCTCCTGTCGGCAGCTGCCGGCTCGGGGAAGACGGCCGTCCTGGTCGAGCGCATTATCCGCCGCCTGTTGGATAAGACGTATCCCATCGACATTACGGAACTCTTGGTCGTTACCTTCACCAACGCGGCGGCGGCCGAAATGCGGGACCGTGTCGGACAGGCATTGATGAAGGCTTTGTCAGAGACCAAGGATCCGCGTATCGAACGGCAGCTGGCCTTATTGCCGTCGGCTCACATTTCGACCCTTCATTCCTTCTGTCAGTACGTCATTCGCAAATATTTCTATACCATTGACCTGGACCCGACCTTTTCCATTGCTGGTCAGGAAGAATTGAACCTCCTGCGCCGTCAAGTACTGTCCGATGTCTTTTTGTCGTACTACGAAGACGAGGAAAAAGCTTCCATCCTCTATCCCTTGGCCGATATGTTCGGCAGTGACCGCGGCGATGATGTCCTGATGGATACGGTGAGCCGCATGTATACCTATGCCCGGAGCCTGGCCTGGCCGGAACATTGGTTGAAATCGTCGGCCATGGCCTATGAAACGGGGCCTGACACGACGATCGATGACCTTCCCTGGGTACAGCCGGTCAAAGATTTCGTGCAGCGAATCCTTAAAAAAGATATCGCCCTCTATGAAAGAGCTTTGTATCATCTGCGCCAACGGGATGATTTTTCGGCGGCTTGTGACCAGTTTTCAGCGGAACAGGTAGCGTTAAAAGCGGCTGCTGGTGAAAAGCGTTGGGATGATCTGAGATGCCGCATCAATGCCGTTGAATTTTCCCGTTTAAAGACGCTGCGCGGCTTAGATGACGACGACAAGGCCATTTGGGAGCAGTGCAAGGCCCTTCGGGACAGCGTCAAGAAAGACCTTACGAAAACGCTGCAGCCCGTCTATTTTTCGGCGTCGTCTGAAGAGTGGCTCGATGGAATCCGGGCCATGAAAACGATCATGGATGGACTGGTCACCCTGACTTTAGATTTTGCCCAGGCCTTTTCGAAGGCGAAACGGGAAAAGGGCTGGATTGACTTCAGTGATCTCGAGCACCTGTGCTTAAAAATCCTCCTCAGCCCCGAGGCAACGCCGGATAACCCCGTGCGTTCGGCGGCAGCCGAAGAACTGAGAAGCCAGTATGAGGAAGTCCTCATCGACGAGTATCAGGATACGAACGGCGTACAGGAATTGATTGCCCGCCTCGTTTCATCCGACGACAATCGCTTCATGGTAGGCGATATCAAGCAGAGTATCTATCGCTTCCGCCTGGCCGATCCGACGCTGTTCATGGATAAATACCGCACCTTCAGCCGCGAGGCCGAGGCCCATCAGCGCTGTATCGACTTAGGACGGAACTTCCGCAGTGTACCACTTGTTCTCGATGCCGTAAACGACGTCTTTTCCCGGGCCATGACGATGGATGCAGCCGGGATGGATTATGGAGAAAGGGAAAGGCTCTATGCCGGTCGGACGGCACCCGATGATCCATCCTGGCTGGGCGGCCCGACGGAAGTCGACCTGGTCGATACATCCGGCGACAATGAAGGCTTGACGGCCTTTGAACAAGAGGCCCGTTTTGTGGCTTCCCGCATCGGCGAACTCTTGGAAAGCGGAAAGATGGCCGCCCGAAAAGACGGGACCTTGGAACCCTTATCCTATCGCCATATCGTCATCCTCGTCCGGTCCATGAAAAATAAAGCCGATAAATTGATTCAGGCCTTGCAGGAACGAGGGATTCCGTCCTATGCCGAGCAGCGAGGCGGCTATTTTGCCGCCGTTGAAGTCCAGGTCATGCTGGCCCTTCTGCGCTGCATCGATAATCCGGAGCAGGATTTGCCCATGGCCGCCGTCCTGCGTTCACCTCTGGTCGGTCTCGATGAGACGGCCTTAGCCGAACTGCGCCTCTGTGGCGACGGGACACTGTGGCAGAATCTGCCGGTCTTTTCCGATTCCCTTGACGATTCGGATCCCTTAAAAGAAGATATCGACGATTTTATAAGTCATTTTGAAGAATGGCGCACGTACAGCCGCCGTCAAGGCGTGGCGGAACTCATTCAGCGGCTCTATGCCGATACGGCTTACGTCGACTTCGTCGCGGCCATGCCCGGCGGTGACCTTCGTCAGGCTAACCTGAAAGCCCTCTATGATCGGGCGCAGCAATATGAAGATGCCGGGTTCCGCGGCCTGTTCCGCTACTTACAGCTCATCGATAAGATGATGGAAGACGGCCTCGACCTGGCACCGGCCAAGGTAGTCAGTGAAAAAGAAGACGTCGTCCGCATCATGAGCATTCATCAGAGCAAAGGCCTCGAGTTTCCCGTCGTCATCGTCGCCGATATGGGGAAAGAATTCAACCGCATGGATCTTCATGAACCGATCCTCTTTCACAATGAGCTGGGCATCGGCCTTAAACAGTACGATTCGGCGTGGCGAATGTTTTATCCGACCCTCATCTGGAGCGGTATCGAAGCCAAACTCCGCTGGGAAGGAACGGCCGAGGAAGAACGGGTGCTCTATGTAGCCATGACCCGGGCTCGGGATCAACTGATCTTGATCGGTCACGATTCCAAAGCGGCCGATCATTGGAGCCGCTGGGCTGACGGACTCGATCCGGCCCAGGGGAATTCATACTTTGACTGGGTCATGCCGACGGTGGCAGCCTACTTTGGAAATGAGGTCAATGCCGAAACGATCCGAGCCGGCGCGTCCTGGCAGGGCGACCGCTGGAAGCTTCGCATCGTCTCGCCGGAACCGGCTCCTGGACTGACAGCAGAAGTGCTGTCCGGGGAACCTAGGTTAGAAGCTCTGCGGCGCGGTGATATGACCGATACGGCCATTCCCGATTGGCTCGATCGCCAGTTATCCTGGCAGTATGCCTTCCCAAAGGCCGTCACGACAGCTGCCAAGTTTTCAGTATCTGAAGTAAAGCGCAAGTACCACGAACTGCAGAGCGAAGAACTGGCGGAAGAAAAGGGCTTGGCCCTTTCACCGGAAGCCATTCTTCCGCCGGAAGCCATTCTTCCGCCGGAGACAGCGGTCGAGAATCCCTTTGAAGACCTGCCGCCATGGCTGGCCTCCGATGAAGATCACGTCAGCGGAGCTCAGCGTGGTACGGCCCTTCATAAAGCGATGCAGTACATCACGCCGGCTGCCGATCATACGGAAGGGTCCCTTCGCCGGGAACTGGCGGCCTTTGTGCAGCGAGGGACCTTCAGTCCGGAAGAATCGTCACTGATATATATTCCAGTCTTAGCTTCTTTTTGGCGGTCTGAACTGGGACGACGGATGGCGGCTTCACCGGAGCTGCATCGTGAATATCCCTTTACGGTCCTGTTAGCCGGCGGCGCCCTGCCGGACATCGAAGACGGGGAACGCTTTTTGATTCAAGGCATCATCGACTGTTTATTCCGTGAAGACGACGGCTGGGTTCTCGTCGACTATAAGTCGGACCGGTTGGAAAGCGATCGTGACTTTAAAGAACGCTATGCCATCCAGCTGGATTTGTATAAACAAGCTGTGGAGCAGATTACCGGGATTCCCGTCCGGGAAACCTATATCTATAGTTTTCATTTACAGCGTGAAATTATGATTTAAAAGGAGGTTTTTTCATGGGTGTTTTTGATGTTGTCGGGCCGGTTATGATCGGACCCTCCAGCTCCCATACGGCCGGGGCTGCCCGCATCGGTCTCATGGCCCGGGAGATTTTGAAAGACGAGCCGAAAAAAGCCGTCATTACCGTCTACGGTTCCTTTGCCAAAACCTACAAAGGCCATGGCACGGATAGGGCCCTCGTCGCCGGCCTGCTCGGCTTTTCGGCAGACGATGTTCGCTTGCGTACGTCCTTCGAACTGGCCAAAGAAGCGGGACTCGATATCGATTTTCATCGTTCCGATGAAGAGGTCCACCACCCGAATACGGTGCGCATTGCCATGACCGGGGCCTCGGGACGACAGGTCGAAGTCCTTGGCGTCTCTCTCGGCGGCGGCAAAATCGAAATTCGTGAAATAAACAGAGCCGACGTCGCTTTAAATGGGGAAGAACATACCTTGATTACGGTCCATCGCGACCAGCCGGGCATCATCGCCCAGGCGACGACGGTCCTGGCCATCGGCCATATCAACGTATCGAATATGCGCGTGTTCCGCAGTGCCAAGAATGCAACGGCGGTCATGATTGTCTGCACCGATAGTGCCGTACCGCCGGAAATCGTGCATATGATTGAAAACATTACGGCCATTGAAAGCGTCGTGACCTTGCGGCCTATTTAGGAGGGATAAGATGTATAAATATGAATACAACAGCCTTCATGACCTGCTGTCCCTGGCTGAAAAGGAACAGACGACGCTGTCGGACATCGTCGTCCGCCATGAAGTGGAATCATCGGAAGTAGTGGAAGAAAAAGTACGGGCTATGATGGACAGCCGCCTCGATGTCTTTCAAGAGTCCATCGATGCCGGCATGAGTGATCCGGGAAAATCGGTCAGCGGCCTCGTCGGCGGCGATGCCCATAAGCTGGCTGAAAGCACGCCGACCCTCTTGGGGCCCTTGGCCCACAAGGCGGCTATCTATGCCCTGGCGGTCAGTGAAGCCAATGCCAAGATGTTTAAAATCGTCGCCTGCCCGACGGCCGGTTCCTGCGGCATCGTTCCGGCGGTCATGATGGCTGCCGCTGAGACCCTCGACGTATCGCGCGAAGCCATGGTAAATGCCTTGTTTATCGCGTCGGGTATCGGCGCCGTCGTCTCTCATAATGCGACTGTTGCCGGCGCCGTCGGCGGCTGTCAGGCTGAATGCGGTACGGCAGCAGGCATGGCCGCTGCGGCCGTGACCTCGATGGCCGGCGGCAGCAACGACATGATTTTACAGGCCTTCGCCCTCTGCTTGAAAAATACCTTGGGCCTGGCCTGTGACCCCGTTGCCGGGCTCGTAGAGGTTCCCTGCGTCAAGCGAAATGCCGTCTTTGCCGTGGAAGCCCTGGCGGCTGCTGAAATGGCCTTGGCCGGTATCAAGAGCGTCATTCCTCCGGATGAAGTCATTTCGGCGATGGCTGAAATCGGCCGGATCATGCCGGTGGCCTTAAAAGAAACGTCCGACGGCGGCCTGGCTCGGACGGAAACGGGAAAAGCTATTGCGGCCCGGCTGGAAAAGGCCATGGAAGCATAAAAAAGAGTGTTGGCAGGGATTTTTGGGCAATGAAAAAAGACTGCCCATACGGCAGTCTTTCCGGCCCTCCCTGTACTACTCCTTTTCCCTGATATCTGCTCGGTTTTGTGCAAGTGCCGGCTGTCCCTCGAGACGGCGGTAAATCATACGGCATAGGCTGGCAGAAATGGGAGCATCCTTAGGCTGACAGGTAAATTCAACGATCAATTCAGCTTCGAAACGATTCAGTTCTACCCAGCGTACCTTCAATGTAAGTCATCCCTTTGCGGTTAATATAGTTCGGTTCGTTACTTCCTATTTTACTATACCGTCCAGCCTTTTACAAGACAGTTTGCGTCCCTCTGAGTTGACAATTTTGAGGTTTATTGCTATGATATATGCCGTCAATTGAACAGGCGATACGGTCCGCAGGGAATCTCTCCGACAAGGAGACTGGCGACTCTGAAACGGTTATCGTCATAATCGTGAAAGAGGGGCTTCGCATTTGCGGGGCCCCTTTTTTGGTTGCCAAAAGACGGAATATTTATGTTATAATGAAGTTGAGTATAACGCAAAGGGGGGAGATTCCATGAATACCTTACCGTTACAGACAGCCTGTCGGCCCCGCTTTTTTTCCTTAACGGATACGAAAAAGATCAAAGGGCTGCACCATGAATACGGACAGGCCGTCCAGCAGTATTTCCACCGCCTTTTTCCTCACCGTCGCTGGCAGGTTTTCCGAGATCCCGTCGGCACGCCGCTGGCCATCGATGTAGAAATCTTGTATCCGACGGAGGAAGAGCCTTTTTACCTGCTTCATACCATGGGCATGAGTGCGTCGCCCATGCGCTATCCGTCGGGAGCTTTTTCGGCGAACGAAGGCTATAGTGAACTGTGTCTCATCTTGCCGGCCCGGTGGCCGTTTCGACGAGAGCGGGGACTGTCACTGAACGATAAGGCGGCCTGGCCGATTTGGCTGCTCATGGAATTGGGGCGCTTTCCCCACGTTCACGACGTGTGGATGGGGTATGGCTTTTTATTGCCCAATCGGGAAAAACCGGAGTCTTTTGCTGAGGATACGGCGCTGTCCGGCGTGGTCATCGTTCAGTTTGAAGGACAGCTGGGAGGCGTGAAGATGCCCGATGGGACGACTGTGGAACTTCTCATGCCCATCCTTTTATACAAAGAGGAAATGGACCTGTGCAGCGACATTGGTATCGATAGTTTAGTCGATGCTGTGCTCGATGAATGCGGCGGTTCTTTCCTGCTCAATAAAGATCGGCCGAATATCGCCCTTGAGGACGATTGGGGGCCTTAAAGAAAGGTGGATTGGACGATTTGATTACCAGTACGACGACGCTCGTTCCCGACAGTCCGGCTGCTGCCTATGATGCCTATCGTCAGGCTGCGTCCGCTGTTTTTCTGGCGGGAGCGCAGGGGTTGAAATATAGAAAAGAGCATTATGAGCTGGTCGTTGATTTATCAAAAGCCGGGCTCAGCTACATTGAAGATGAAGGCGATGAAATCGTCATCGGTGCCATGACGCCCTTATGGCAGCTTAAGATTTCTTCGGTCATTCAAAAATTGGCCGGTGGAGCCGTCAGTCGAGCCATCAGTGATATTGCCGATAAGGATGTTCAGCGTTACGGTACCCTTGGCGGCGTCATTTCAGGGAAAGGGGCTTTTTCCGTGCTGCTGCCGATTTTCCTGTCGCTGCACGTCGACGTCCTGCTTCAGGATAAGGGGCGTATGAGTTTGGAAGACTACCTGCAGTGCCCGCCGATGGGAGAATTGGTTACGGGTATTTCCATTGCCCGGGAAGAAGTGTATACTGCTTATAAGGCCTATCGCCGGCTGCCGTCGGACGAACCTTATTTGGTCGGTGCGGCGTCTTTGCGGGATGATTCCTGGCGCATCGTCGTCGGCGGTCGTCCCGGGGCAGCGGCCATTGCCTGGTCAGCCAGTGATGAATTGACGGAAAAGGGCATGGCTGTTAAGGAAAATGTAGCTCATTTAGCCAGTGAAGAATTGGATTTTGGAAATTTCGGAACCTGCTCGGAAGCCGAACGGCGGAGTTTGACGATTGAAATGGTTCGCGGTCTTATTAAAGCGGCTTCGAAGGGATACAGCCGTCATATTGCAAATTAGGCGTATAAAAGGGGGTTCATTCATGTTTAAAGATAATCGTTGGCGGCGTATGCTGCAGCCTGGCATTACGGCCATTGTAGGCGCCGGTGGAAAGACGACGGTATTAGAGCGTCTCGGTACGTATGGCCACGGCGGCCATCTGCCTATGATGGTCAGCAGCATCGTGCCCATGGACAGCACGCGCGTCGACAATGTCGAACCGTTTGACGTCATCTGCACCGAAGATGTAGAAAAGGGCGAGGCTTTTTGTGCTGAACGAATTGCGTCCGGCCACGTTCCGGCTTGGTTTGCCGGCCTTGATGACCAGGACTGCTATATCGGTCTTGATCCTAAGGTCATCGATGAAATCAAGCAGCGCCATCCGGCTTGGTATATCCTCATCGAAGGCGATGCCGGCCGCGATAAATGGCTCAAGGCGCCTCTGGCTGACGATATCCCCCTTCCGGACAGCTGCGATACGGTCATCGGTGTCCTCAATCTGCAAATGTTAGGCAATGTCATCAGTGGTGAAAAAATAGAAGGCGTCGAAACGGCGGCGGCTATCATGGGACGTCCCTGCGGTGCCGTCATTACGCCGGCCATGCTGGCCAAGCTCATCCAGCACCCGCGCGGCTTATTCCGTGGGACGCGCTGTACGCGCATCCTCTTCTGCACAGGCTATAATTCCGTTCAACACCGCATGACCGAAGCCCTCCTCGACGATCTCGAAGACTTCGACCTTACGGCCAGTGTCCTGGCTGACGGCTATCGAGAAACCTGCACGATACGACAGTATATCAATTACGATAATGTAAGAAAGAAACGGATGTAAACGAATGAAACAAAAAGGAAGATTATTTTTTGGTTGTGTTTTGTGTGCTGCCCTGGTTACCCTGGGCTTTCTATTGAATGTCGACCGCGATGAAGTCATTGCTGCGGCGGAAGAAAGTCACGTTCCTCCGGTAAAAGAAGTCTTTTCTTCTAAACCCGACGTGGCCTTTGTCGGCGACGATTTTTCGTTGCCCTCTGTCGATAATGATAAACCGGTTTATGATAAATATACGACTCGCCAGCGCCAGGAAAAAGGCCTGCCGACGACGTACGGTGGGACGCGGGATTATTACTATGGCGACAACGTCGTGTATCTGACCTTTGATGACGGACCGAACGATAAGAATACACCTCGTATCCTGGAAATCCTGAAAAAGGAAAATATAAAGGCTACTTTTTTCCTGACCGGTCAAAATGTCGCTCGCTATCCCGATGTGGTCAAGCAGATCTATCAATCAGGAAATGCCATGGGCCTTCATTCTTATACCCATGATTATAAAAAATTATACCAGTCTCCGACGGCGTACATCGATGAAATGATGCAGACCGAAGAGGCGATTTATAACGTCATCGGCGTCCGGCCGATTATTTCCCGCGCGCCGGGCGGAACGAAAGGTCACTTTACCGATGCTTTCTGGCCGGCCATTGAACAGCTGGGCTACGTTGAAGTCGGTTGGAATGCCTTGACCGGCGATGCCGACGGGACCGGAAAATCTGCCGGCAAAGCCGTTGAGAACATTAAACAGCAGCTCGAACTGCGGCCGTACCTTCACCGCCATCTGGTCATCCTCATGCATGATGCCTCCGGCCACGGTGCAACCGTTGACGCCCTGCCGGCTATCATTAAGCTTTTAAAAGACCGCGGTTATACCTTCCGCGTCGTCACGACAGCCATCCCGCCATCTTGGTAGAGCATGCAAGGTATGTGTATAAAGTATGTAAAATAACGGCTAGTTAAACGATTATCTACAAGGATTCTCATATCTATACAGAGAATCCTTGTTTTTTTAGCCTTGACAACTATCTCGTTGAGGTATACAATGACGACAACGAATTTTTAAATGAGGAGATCATTATGAACATGCCATGCTTACGTCAGGCAATTGAATACGTCTTTACTTATTTTGGCTGGGGCTACCTGTATTTTAGCGCTGGCTATTTTTGGTACAACGAATTCAATATGACCGATGTAGACATGAGGAGACTTCCATCTGTTCCGTTAAAGCCGGCTCTAGCCGGATAAGCAAGGCGCGGATAACAGGCGAGAAATAAAGCTTTTTAGAAGCAGGCTCATGGGAGCCTGCTTTTTTTTATGGAAAGGGAGGAGACACGCCAATGATTATTGTGTTGAAAGCAAATACGACAAAAGAAGAAGTAAAACCATTAATGGACAGTCTGAAAGCCAAGGGAATGCAGATCGATATCAGTAAAGGCACCCGACAGACGGTGATGGGCCTTGTCGGCAATACGGCCGTCATCGATGTGGAACAAGTCCAAAGCTATGAATTCGTTGATAAAGTCATGCGTGTCGAAGTCCCATATAAAAGAGCCAGCCGTGCCTTCCATCCTCAAGATTCGGTTATCCCGATCGGCAATAGCGGCGTGACCATTGGTGGTAAAAAACTGGCCGTCATTGCCGGTCCCTGCTCGATTGAAACGCCGGAACAGATCGAAGGCGTCGCTTGTGACGTAGCTAAATCCGGAGCCGCTGTCCTTCGCGGCGGCGCTTTTAAACCGCGGACGTCGCCGTACTCTTTCCAGGGGCTGGGCAACAAGGGCCTCGATATGCTGAGAAATGCCGGTCGTAAGGCTAAACTTCCGGTCATTACCGAAATCATGTCGGCCGACAAACTGCCGGTATTCCTGGAAGACGGCGTCGATATCATCCAGATCGGGGCCCGCAATATGCAGAACTTCGACCTCCTTCGGGAAGTCGGCAAGACGAGAAAACCGGTCTTATTAAAAAGAGGACTCAGCGCGACCATCGAAGAATGGCTCATGTCCGCGGAATACATCATGGCTGAAGGCAACCGCAACGTCATCCTCTGTGAACGCGGCATTCGGACCTTTGAGACCTACACCCGCAATACGCTGGATTTAAGCGCCGTCCTTGCCGTCAAGCGGCAAAGCCATTTGCCTATCGTCGTCGATCCCAGTCATGCGACAGGGAAACGCTGGATGGTGGCTGATTTAGCCAGAGCGGCCGTGGCTGCTGGTGCTGACGGACTGATGATTGAAGTACACAATAATCCCGACAAGGCGTTGTGTGACGGGGCTCAGTCGATTACGCCGGCCATGTTTACGGATCTGATGGATTCGCTTCGTAAATTAGCGCCCATTGTCGGACGAGAATTATAAGGAAAGCAGGGAGTGTAATGGATACGGAAGCTAGTGGTTTTAATACGAACGAGACGGTGGCCATCATCGGACTGGGCCTCATGGGCGGCTCCTTCGCCCGGGGCCTGCGGCGCATCGGAACGAAGCATATCATCGCTGTCGATACCGATGAAAAGGCCCTTCAAAAAGCCAAGCAGGAAGGGATGGTCGACGAGGTGTATACGACGGGGAGTACAGCTTTGCGGCGGGCCAGGATGATTATTTTCTGTACGGCGACAGCCGTCATGATTCGCTTTTTGGCGGAGCATAAGACTTGCTTTGCTCCCGGGACGATCGTAACCGACGTGGCTGGCATCAAGGGCGATACGGCCGATGCCATTAAGGCGCTGTTACCGGAAGGCGTCGACTTCATTCCCGGTCATCCCATGGCCGGTCGGGAAGGGAAAGGCTATGCCATGGCCAGTGCCGATATTTTTAATAATGCCAATTATATCCTCGTGCCTATGCCGGAGAACAAGGAAAACCACCTTCTGGCCGTTACCAGTATGGCCATGGCCCTTGGCTGTGCCCATGTCGTTCGCGTATCGCCGGAAAAACACGATCGATTCATTGCCTATACCAGCTGCCTGCCCCACGTCTTGGCGACGGCCCTGGTCAACAGCGAATCGATGGATCCGATGACCAAATACTTCGTGGCCGGCAGTTTTCGCGACGGCACCCGCGTAGCCGATATCAATGCCGCCTTGTGGACCAGCCTGTTCTTGACCAATAAAGAGAACCTCGTACATGAAATCGATTGCTTCCGGAAGGCCTTAACTGATTTTTCGACGATGTTGTCCGATGAAGATGCCGAAGGGATGACCCGATTTTTACAGCAAGCCGCTGCGCGGAGAAGGGACTTAGTTTATGAAACACATTCACGTTGAATTAGGAAAAGATTCGTATGATATTCATATTGAAAATGGACTCCTCGACCGGGCCGGTGATTACATCTGCAGCCTGACCAAGTCAAAGACCTTGGCGGTCATTACCGATTCTCACGTCGACGCCCTCTATGGAAAGCGCCTGGAAAATTCCCTGCAGACGGCAGGCTTTCGGGTCCATCGCTTGGTATTTCCGGCTGGAGAAGAACATAAATGTGCCTCTTCGCTCCTCGACTTATATCAGTCCCTGTCCGATTCGGGGATTACCCGCAGCGACTATGTCATCGCCTTTGGCGGCGGCGTCGTCGGCGACTTAGGAGGCTTTGCGGCAGCGACCTTTTTGCGGGGCATTCCTTTCATCCAGATTCCGACGACCATCATTTCCCAGGTCGACAGCAGCGTCGGCGGGAAGGTCGGCATCGACTTGCCGAGCGGCAAGAACCAGGCCGGTAACTTTTATCAGCCCAAAGGCGTTCTCATCGACCCGACCCTGCTGCAGACGCTGCCGAAACGATTTATCCACGACGGCATGGGGGAAGTCATTAAATACGGCTGCATCCGCGATTTAGAACTCTTCGAACTCCTCGAAGGTCTCGATGATGAAGGGATTTTTGACCACTGGGAAGAAATCATCGAACGTTGCTGTAAGAGTAAAGCCGACCTCGTCGAACGAGACGTCCTCGACATGGGGGAACGCATGATTTTAAACTTCGGCCATACCATTGGCCATGCCATCGAAGGCTGTTACGGTTTTGGCCGTTATACTCACGGCGAAGGCGTCGCTGCTGGCATGTCGATGCTGACCGGCGTCACCGAAGCGATGGGCCTTACGAAAGAGGGTACGACGGCACGGCTGCGCAAGCTCCTTATCCGCTACGGCCTGCCCGTCGACGTCGATGCCTCGGCAGAAGACCTCATCCCCTATATCAGTAATGACAAGAAGATGCGGGGCAATCACATGACGCTCATCATTTTGAAAGAAATCGGCAAGGGAAGACTGCTTCCCCTCGAGGCAGAAGAACTGCCGAAATACATCCGAAAGAAGGTCGCTCCATGAATGTAACCATTAAACCACAGGCCTTGCAAGGGACGGTAGAAGCTCCGTCTTCCAAGAGCATCGGTCATCGCGACCTCATTTGCGCAGCCCTGGCAGACGGTGAGAGCCTGGTCGACAATATCTCCTTATCTCAGGATATCGAAGCGACGTGCCATATCTTGAACGCCCTCGGCGCCAAGATTACACCAGCGCCTTCGGCCCATCCCGGAAGATCGGCGTACCTCGTGCAGGGGGGATTACAGAAACGGCCCGGAACCTTAGCCGTCGACGCCAACGAATCGGGGTCGACCCTGCGATTCCTGGTTCCCGTCGCTGTATTAAGTGGTAACCGCTGTACTTTTTCCGGGCGAGGCCGATTAGCCAAACGGCCGCTGACCCCGTATTACAACCTCTTTGATGAAAAGAGCATTGCCTATGAGACGACCGAAGGCGGCCTACCCCTCACCGTAGAAGGTCGCCTTGAAGCTGGAACCTACGCCCTGCAAGGCGATGTGAGCTCTCAGTTTTTTTCGGGCCTGCTCATGACCTTGCCCCTCCTCGACGGCGATTCGCGCCTTCGCAGCACGACGCCGCTGGAATCGGCGAGCTACGTCGACATGACCATCGATTGCCTGCGCCAGCACGGCGTCGTCATCGATAAAGAATGGGACGGTTCGTACCGCATCGCCGGCAATCAGTCCTACCGGCCGGGAACGTACACCGTCGAAGGGGATTACTCTCAAGCCGCCTTCTGGCTCTCGGCAGGGACCTTGGGCAGGGCCGTCTGCTGCACCGGCCTTCGCCAGCACTCTTCTCAGGGCGATGAAGTCATCGTATCCCTCATCCGCGACATGGGCGGCCAAATCGAGGGCAAGACGGAATTGACGGCCTGCCCGTCGGACCTCGTCGGCCGGGTCATCGACGTCCAGGACTGCCCGGATCTGGTGCCGGTCCTGACCGTACTGGCCTCTTGTGCCAAAGGGATTACCCGCATCGTTCACGCCGGCCGGGTTCGCCTTAAAGAATGTGACCGCCTGCACGCCATGGCCACAGAGCTTAATAAAATCGGCGGCGACGTCGAAGAAGAAGCAGAAGGCCTCATCATTCACGGCGTCGACGGCTTTACCGGCGGCACCGTCAGCGGCTGGAATGACCACCGCATCGCCATGGCCCTGGCCGTGGCCTCCCAGCGCTGCCGTCAGCCCCTGCGTATTGAAGGCGCCGAATGCGTCCGTAAATCTTATCCTGACTTCTGGAAGGATTTCGAGACCTTGGGCGGTATGATTGAAAAGGAGGAAGGATAAGATGAATACCTTTGGACAGACCCTCGGACTTACGATTTTCGGGGAATCCCATGGCGTCTCTATCGGAGCCGTCCTGGACGGACTTCCGGCGGGCGTCGCCATCGACTGGGATGCCGTCAACCAGGAAATGGCCCGGCGGGCACCGGGGAAGAATAAACTGTCGACGACGCGTTCGGAAAAAGATGCCTTTGAAATCCAAAGCGGATTTTTTAACGGTCATACGACGGGGACGCCTTTATGTGCCATGATCCGCAACGGCGACCAGCATTCCCAGGATTACGATCAGCTGCGCCACATCATGCGCCCCGGCCATGCCGATTATTCCGGAAAAATCCGCTATGGCGGCTTCAATGACTACCGTGGCGGCGGTCACTTTTCCGGTCGCTTGACGGCGCCCTTGGTCTTTGCTGGTGCCATCGCCTCCCAGATTCTGGCCAGTCAAGGTGTCGTCATCGGATCCCATATCCTGCACCTGGCCGACGTCACCGACAAGGGCTTTTCGCCTCTCGGGGAATCGACGGCTACCCTGCAGGCCTTAAAAGGGGAAACCCTTCCCGTCCTCGATAAGGAACAGGCGGCGAAGATGGAGGAACGAATCGTGGCTGCGAAAAACGACCTCGATTCCGTCGGCGGCGTCATCGAATGCATGGTCACCGGCCTTCCGGCGGGCCTCGGCGATCCCTTTTTCGATTCTGTCGAAAGCTGTATCAGTCACATGATGTTCTCCGTTCCGGCCGTAAAAGGCATCGAGTTTGGCGACGGTTTTGCTTTGACCGGCCTTCGAGGCTCACAGGCCAACGATGCTTTCTATTACGATGATGGCGTCGTAAAGACCAAGACCAATCACAACGGCGGCATTAACGGCGGCATTACCAACGGCATGCCCCTTATCTTCCGCCTGGCCGTTAAACCGACGTCGTCCATCAGTCAGAGCCAGGATACCATCGATACGGATACGCAGGAAAACTGCCAATTGGTCATCAAAGGGCGCCACGATCCGTGCATCGTCCAACGGGCCGTTCCCGTCGTCGAAGCGGCTGCGGCCTGGGCCATTCTCGACGTCTGGCTGTCGGCGAAAGGGCGGTGTCTGTAATGGAGGATGCAGGGGAGGAGAAGCTGGGTATCGCTTGTTTCGGAAGGCCCGGATCCTATACGGATGAAGCCATGAATCTCTATTTCCATGACCGGGAGTTTGAGGCGGCCTATTACCCTCATTTTGAAGACGTCGTCCAAGCCGTGTCCTCGAGGAAGGTCCGCTACGGCGTCTTGCCCATTGAAAATTCCTCGACGGGCGGCATCACCGATGTCTATGATTTTATCCATCGCTATGACTGCTGTATCGTCGGAGAAAAATACGTCAAGATAGACCATTGCCTGCTCGGATTGCCGGGGACATCCATTGACGAGCTCCGCGAGGTTTACTCCCATATCCAGGGCTTTCATCAGTGTCGGAATTATCTAAAGCGCCATGAAGATTGGCAGCTTCACCCTTATTTCAGCACGTCAGAGAGTGCCGAAAAGGTCCGGGAAATGAAAAATCCCCACATTGGGGCCATTGCCAATCGGACGGCAGCCGGGATGTACGGCCTCGACGTGCTGGCCGAATCGATCAATGACAATAGGCAGAACTATACTCGTTTTTTCATCATTACTTCTGACCGGGAAGAAGTGCCGGGCGCCGATAAAATCACTTTGGTCCTGACGACCCAGCACCGCCCCGGGGCCTTGTATCACGTCTTGGGCTACTTTTTCTACAACGGCATGAATATGACGCACTTGGAGTCGCGGCCCCTTAAAGGCAGGCCCTTTGAATACTTTTTCCATATCGATGTCATGGGAAATCTAAGCGATCCGGCAACGGCTCGGGTGCTTCGCAATCTGGCAGAAAACTGTAACTACTTTAAAATTCTAGGGAATTATGTATCCGACCGAGGAGGGATTTAGATGAAGTTAGGCGTCATCGGAGCCAAGCTGGGCCATACGGCTTCTCCGGCAATCCACGACAAACTGTTTCGCATCTTACAAGTTCAGGACCGATCTCGCTACGGCGTCTTAGAAATGGACCGCAACGACATCCCCAATGAACTGCAGCGCCTTCGCCGTGAAGGTTATACCGGGGCCAATGTCACCATTCCGTATAAACTCGACGTCATGCCTTATTTGACGGATATTTCTCGGGAAGCCCGCATCATCGGCGCCGTCAATACGATTCATTTTACGGACCACGGTACCTTCGGATACAATACAGATTACTGCGGTTTCGGCCGGTCGTTGGCTCATGCCGGCATCTCCGTAAAAGATAAGGACTGTGTCGTCCTCGGGTCCGGCGGAGGGGCCCGGGCCATCATTCAGTATCTCTTCGATTACGGGGCGAAATCCATCGTCGTCGTATCGAGGCATCCCCACTCGAAGTCGGAATTCGAGGCTTTTACGAAACACATCGGGGTCAACATCATCGATTATCATACCTTTGAACTGTCTGGTCGCGGTGATCTCCTGGTCAACTGTACGCCTGTCGGCATGTTTCCCAATATTGACGGCTGTCCCATATCGGAAGGGGCTATCGCCCGATTCCCGGCCGTCGTCGATATCGTGTACAACCCGAAAGATACCTGCATCCTGCAGGCTGCCAAACGCCACGGGGCCAGGACCTTGAACGGCATGTACATGCTCGTCGCTCAGGCCATTGGTTCTGAAGAAATTTGGATGGATCAGGATATTGCATCGAACGTGATTGAACAAATTGCAAGGGAGATGGAACATTATTATGAAAAATAAACAGAACATCATTATCATCGGCATGCCCGGCAGCGGCAAGACGACTTTCGGACAGGCCTTAGCCCAGCGGCTGGGGCGGAAATTTTACGATGCCGACGACGTCATCGTGGCCCAAGAAGGAAAAACGATTCCCGAACTCTTTGCTGTCAGTGAAGACTGCTTCCGCGATGCCGAAGTACGGGCCAGCAAAGCTTTAGCAGCCAAAGAAGGGACGGTCGTCGCCTGCGGCGGCGGCGTCATCAAGCGCTCGGAAAATATTGAGATATTTAAACAGACGGGGATCGTCTTTTTTCTCGATCGTTCTCCCGATGACATCGTCAGCGACGTTGATGTCTCGACGAGACCCCTCTTAAAAGACGGCAAGAAGAAAGTGTACGACCTCTACGACGAACGCATTTCCTTATACCGACAGGCGGCTGACTATCACATTGCCAACGATAGGACGATCGAAGAAGTTCTCGATGATTTTGAAGCCTTGATCGAAAATATTTAATAAATAGAAAACAGCGGTCCCTCATGAATCTGATTCATGAGGGACCGCTGTTTATAGAGGTTGTTGGAAATTTTGTTTACGATACCGCTATTAGTGAAGCGTCCGTAAGATTTGCTGCAGCATGGTGACTTCAATCTGGCCCGGAGCCGATGCTTTTTTGGCAGAGCCAAAGGTCAGGGCTGAGCCGAAGATTTCACCGCTAATACGGCTGACGGCACCGAGTTTACCCATGGACATGGTGATGATCGGTTCATCCGGATACTGCGATTTTACGGCTTCCGTTGCCGACAAAAGGGTCAGGACGTCTTTTGCAGAATTCGGCATGCAGGCCAATTTTGCGACGTCGGCGCCGATCTTTTTCATGCCGATTAAACGTTCGGTGATTTCATCGAAGGACGGCGTCTTGTCGAAGTCATGGTTGCTCATGACGACCGTGACGCTGTGGGCTTTGGCGACGGCCAACGTTTTTTCGATGCTTTCGCGGCTGCGGAAGTATTCGATGTCGACGGCATCGACTTTACCGCTTTCGATGGCGTAGTTGATGAGGTCGAAGTAGTACGCTTCCGGAACGGCTGTTTCACCGCCTTCCTCCTTGGTACGGAAGGTGAACAGGATGGCGCCGTTGGGAAGTTCCCGACGGACAGCGGAAAGTGCTTCGCCGACGGCGTCGAGGGACGTTACGTCCTTTAAGAAGTCGATACGGAGTTCGACGACGTCGTAAATTTTATCTTGGAGATAGCGGCATTCTTGAACGAGTTCGTCGACGGTGTGGCCGACGATGGGAACGCAGATTTTAGGCATTCCGTTATCGAGGTTGACATTGCCAATTTTAACCATATTTAAATCCTCCTATGCAGTGGCTTTTTCTTTCATGACACTATTGTAGCGTACGTAGATGATGCAGGCAATGATGAAGCCTGCCAGAGCGATGGCGGCATCGAGGCCCATGATGCTGTTGATGCCGCTGTCAGCCATATAGCCGGTGATGACGGGAATCGTAAAGGAAGCAATGGAGCCTGTGGTGTAGAAGATACCGGTCATCGTGCCTTTTCCCTTGGGGAACATTTCGGTCATCATGACCAGGCCGAGCTGCATGACGCCGCCAGCAGCCGAAAAGCCGACGATGAACGACAGAATCGGAGCTAACGTGCTCGAAGGCATGAAGTAGAGACCGCTGATGGAAAGGGTAGAAATGAAGGTATAGGCGACGAGCAGGGTAATCGGACGAATCCCTTTCTTGGTGATGATGGCCGTGAAGAAGACGCAGGCCAGGGAGCCGACGGAATAATAACTCATGAGCGAACGGGCAGCCATGTCCGACATCTGAGCAACAGCGGCGCCGTATTTGGTGAGCCACTGGCTGATGAGGTAGAACGTAGCCTGCGAGATATAACCGTAGAGGACGAAGCAAATGCCTTCGAGGTACCACTTGGATTTAGGAATCCAAGAAGCAGCTGCCGTATCCTTGCCTTCTTCCTGTGCTTCTTTTACAGGATTCATAGACGGAAAGCTCAGTTTCATCATGACCGGGATGTTGAGGGCCAAGATAACGGCGGCGACAATGAAGGACCAGCCGTACCAAGCGTGCATAGAAACTAAGATGCCGATGAACAGGGGCAGGAGGAATTGGCCTGCCGAAATGAAGGCTTTCAAGAGAACCGTAACCGTGCTGGCGCTTTCCGGATAGGATTCGATGAGGGCTGGATAGGTCCCGGCATCGAGGAAGGAGTTGGCGATCCCGGCGAGAATGCCGAAGACGCAGGCGACAGCCGATGTCGGACTGAGCAGGATGCCGACGAAGAAGGCAGCGTAGGTAACCATGCCCAAGAGGACAAAGGGCTTGCGGCCGTATTTATCCGATAATTTGCCCGATACGAATAAGACGATGAGGCGGCCGATGCCGAGCATAGAAATGACCCAGGCGACGTCGGCAATGCTGCCCCAGCGAGCTGCCAGGGCATCCATATTTTGGGCGAGTACGATGACGCCAATGCCGTGTACAAAGTAGTTCAGATACAGGCTAAGGCATAAGGGGCGATAGGAATGTGTCTGTTCCATGAATAGATGTCTCCTTTACCTGATGATTAGAAAAGAACGTCTTTAATGAAGTCTACCGGCATTTCTTTGCCTGTCCAAAGTTTGAAGGCAGCGGCGCCCTGATAAAGCATCATGCCCAGGCCGTTGAAGTTTTTGCAGCCGACTTCGTCGCACCATCTCATCAATTTCGTCTGACGCGGAGCATAGACCGTATCCATGACGACCAGATCCGGGCGGAGGTAGGATTTATCCGGAAGAGCGACGACGTCTTCGAGGGGTTTCATGCCGCACGAAGAGCTGTCGATGAGGATGTCGGCGCTGTCCAATTCTTCTTTCAATTTCGCATGGTCTTCGAGGTGGTAAATGTTGACGATGCAGTCCGTCCGTTCGCGGAGTTTTTTGACCGTTTCTTCGCCGCGGGCAAAGAATTCATCGTCGAGGTTGAAAATCGTCAGTTCACGAACGCCGTCGAGGGCTGCCTGAACCTGGATAGCCGTTGCAGCGCCGCCGGCACCGATGACGACCATTTTTTTGCCGACGTATTCAACGCCTTCATCTTTGAGGGCCTGCATAGCGCCGATACCGTCGGTGATGGTACCGGTCAGGACGCCGTTATCGTTGACGACGGTATTGCAGGCACCGATGATCTGTGAAGCCGGCGACAATTTGTCGAGGTACTTCGTGATCGGTCCCTTGTTGGGCATGGAAACGTTCCAGCCGCGGACTTTCATGGCACGAAGGCCTTTTACCGTATCTTCCAGCGTCGAGTTGTCGACTTCAAAGCAGACATAGACATAATCGAGGCCCAATTTTTTGAAAGCTTCATTATGCATTGTCGGCGACATGCTGTGGCGAATCGGATAAGCGATGAGACCGATTAATTCCGTATGACCTGTAACTCGTTCTGTAACTGCAATTTTACCCATGATAAAAATCCTCCTGTTGTTTATAGATAATGGAATAAGGTATTTAAAACACATGTGTTTATTTTCACATGTAGTTGTATAAAAAGATAAGCAGCAGGATACTGTCACTTGAAAAGGCGGCAGTATCCTGTTTTTCTGCTCATTTAATCATCAAAACCACCGATCATGTCGATCGTAGCGACGATGTCGCGGCCGAGTTCCGTGCCGTGAATAATTTGGCCCGTCTTACGGCTGTTGCCGAAGTTGCAGAAAGGAATTCCCTGTTCTTTGGCATAGGTTTCAAAGGGATTGTCCGCCGGGATGTCGGGAACGAGGCCCATGCAGATGAAACCATAATCGAAGGGGTACTCGGCAGATTCACCGTTGTGGGATGCGATGAATTTATCCGGGCAAACCTTTTCTAACGCCGTGCTGAGGTGCATGTCGACGGGGTGTTTTTCTAAGAGTTCTTTGAATGTCGACTTGGAAACGATATCGGCGTCTTTCCCGAAGGAAGGCATCATTTCGATCATCGTGACTTCAGCTTTTCGCAGGGTAAAGAATTCCATGACGTCCAGACCGACGGCACCACAGCCGATGACGACGACTTTTTTGCCTTCTGCATTGGCTTCGTAGTAAGGAATGTTGTCCATGAAGCCATAGATGGAACGGATGTTGGAACCTTCGGCATCGGTCAGTTCACGAAGTCCTTCGATAGGCGGAAGCATCGGACGAGAGCCTGTTGCGGCATAGAGGATATCCGGCTTTAATTCTGCCAGGAGTTCTTTCGTTGCCGTCGTGTTCAAGCGAATCGTAAGGTTCGGCAGTTTGGCTGCGCGGTGTTCGAGGTAAGCCGGGAAATCTTCGATACGGCTCTTTTCCGGGAACAAGGCAATCTTACGGGTCAAGCCGCCCAGTTTATCTTCTCGTTCGAGAAGGGTGACCCGACAGCCGACTTCTGCTGCCGAGCAAGCTGCTTCTAAACCAGACGTACCGCCGCCAATGACGACAACGTGAATGTCGCGGGTGACCTGCTGTTTCTTATACTGATCGCCGCCGGTGACGTCGGGATTGACGGTGCAACGGATGGGCTGTGATTTTGAAATGCGGTGATCGGCACAGCCGATGTTGCAGGAAATACACTGACGGATACAGTCCGTACGGCCGTATTGCGCTTTGCGAGCCCAGTCGGGATCGGCGATGAGGCCGCGGCCGATAGCGATGAAGTCGGTCTTGCCTTCAGCGATGACCTGGTCGGCAATCTGCGGATTGCGGATGTTGCCGGAGGCGATGACTGGTTTGTTGAATTTCTTTTTAACGGCTTCGGCCAAGTAGACACGCCAAGCATCGGGCATGTCGCATTTGTCAATCTGGTACTGGATGGAATCGTTGACGGCAGCCGAGACGTTGATAATGTCGACTTCCGGTTCGATGTATTCGAGGAGTTTCAGCGTATCTTCTAAGGTGTTGCCACCTTCGATGAATTCATCGGCCGAAATACGGAAGGAAATGGGAACCCAAGGACCGACAGCTTTGCGGACGGCTTCGACGACGAGACGGGCAAAGCGGGCGCGGTTTTCATAGGAACCGCCGAATTCATCGGTACGTTTATTATACAGAGGAGATAAGAACTGGTCCAGCAGATACGAATGGCCACCGTGGATTTCTACCATGTCGAAGCCGGCCTGAATGGCGTGCTGAGCGGCGATGGCATATTTCTGGACAATGTTGAGAATTTCACATTTGTCGAGTGGACGCGGTGCCGGGTTGCCTTCTTTTGAAGGAATCGACGAGGACGATACCGACTGGAGTCCATTCAGCCGTTCCGGGTAGGCCGAAGCGCCGGCATGATTGAGCTGGATCGATGCCAAAGCACCGTATTTGTGAATCCGTTCGGTCAATTCATAGAGGCCGGGGATGAACTGCTTCTTGTCGATGCGCAGCTGTTTCGTCCCGTTGGTTGCTAAGGGATAGTCGATACAGGCGTTTTCGACGGTGATCAAGGCCGTGCCGCCGCGGGCGCGAAGACCGTAGTAATTCTTCATTTCTTCCGATACTTCGCCGGTGAATGTAGCGAGGTTAGAACCCCTCGGGGGCATGATGACGCGGTTGCGGAAGGTGGTCCGCTTGACCGTGAAGGGTTCAAAAATATGTGGATACTGCTGGCTCATAAAGAGAGACCCTCCTTCTATATAGGACTGAAATCTATGTGAAACATAGAACTATATTTTTGATACGCCCTTATTATACGAACAAAATACTGATAACACAATTTCTTAAAATACGGAGAAACAATTCAAAAAAGCTATTGAAAATGATATAATAAGCCTAGGATATGTCGAGAAAAGGAGGTCAAAACAAAAAGAAATATCCTTGAAAAGAATGTAATTTCGGCATAACTATGCGACTATACAGGATTCGATGCGGCTTTTTACAAACGTTATGATTTATAAACGATTGCATCTTATTGATAGAAAATGAGATGAGAGTGATAAATAATAAGCTATCGATCTATTGGCTTTTGCCACGTGATTTGAGCAAAAGGTATACGTAAGGAGTGTATTATGAACTTAAAGCAACTTCAATATTTTTTGAAACTAGCTGAAACCGAGCATTATCGAAAGGCGGCAGAAGCCTTGTTCATTACCGAGCCGAGTCTTAACCGTGCCGTTCGGGAAATGGAAAAAGAGCTGGGAATCCAGCTCTTTGAGAAACGGGGACGAAATATTTATTTGAATAAGTATGGCCATCTTTTTTTGCCTTATGTGAAACGGTCCCTGCAGGAGCTAGAACGCGGTGTTGACTTGATGAAAGCCTATACGCGTCCCGATCAGGGCAAGATCACCTTGGGGTTTATCTATACCATGGGATACACTTTGGTGCCGGAGATGATCACCCAGTTTCAGGCCGCTGAAGGCAACGACCGCATTACCTTTGACTTTCACCAAGGGACGACAGCGGCTTTGATAAAGGAGTTAAAAGAAGAGAAAATCGACGCGGCCCTCTGCTCGTCTGTTGAGAATGAACCGGACGTTCTCTTTTATCCTGTTGCCGAAGAAGAACTGGTCGTCGCCGTCCCTAAGGGACACCCCTTGAGCAACCGCGGCTCCGTCTCCTTAAAGGAACTTGAACCGTACCCCATCATTGCCTTCGATAAGAGCAGTGGTTTAAACGAGATGATCAATAAGCTCCTCGAACAGGCTCAGGTTCACTTGAAGACGGCCTGCCATGTAGAAGAAGACAACGCCATGGCCGGCTTTGTTGCGGCCGGCTATGGCGTTGCCATTTTACCTGATTTTTATACACTTCAATACTATAATCTCGATCGGATTCCCATTGCCGATTCCTTTGAACGCCGCTATCTGTTTTTGGCGCTCCTTCGTCAATCCCAAGTATTGCCGGTGGTAGAACGATTCCGGAATTTCCTCTTGTCCCGATGGCAAAGGGGTTCCTTATAAGTTATTCTTCGATGCGGTGAAGATCGCCGACGATAAAGATGAAAGAGAAGACGCCGATGGCGGCGATGCAGCCGACAAAAATCATGGCACCTACGAAAGAGCCTGTGGCTTGGACGATAACGCCGATGGCAATGGGGGTGATGATGCCGGCTAAGTTGCCGATGAAGTTGAAGACGCCGCCGGCAAGACCGACGGAATGAGCCGGAGCGACGTCGCCGACGGTACTCCAAACGATGGCGGCCATGCCTTGACCTAAAAAGGCTAAGGCCATGACGGCGATGATGGCGTTCAGGGAATCGAAGTAGTTGGCTGCCATAATGGTCATCGAACAGAGGAGACCACAGATGATGGGCAGCTTACGGGCTTTGGAAAGGGAACTGCCGCGGCGCAGCATCAAGTCGGACCAATAGCCGCCGAGGAGGACGCCGATTAAGGCGCCGACATAGGGGATGATGGCGTAGATGCCGGCCTTTAATAAGGGAAGATTTTTGGACATGACCAGATACGTCGGAAACCAGGTCAGGAAGAAAAACATCGTACTCGTATTTGCGAATTGACCTAAGTAAATGCCTAACAGTTGGCGATGTTTAAATAATTCTGCAATTTGAGACCAGGTGATCTTTTGTTTTTCCGCTGTTTGGCCACCTAAGCCGCCTCCTTGGCGGATGTAGTCCAGTTCGGCTTGGTTGGTACCAGATTCGGGACCGGGTTCACGGTAGAGAAAGAACCAAAAGAGGCTGGCGACGATGCCGATAAAGCCGGTGATATAGAAAATTTCCCGCCAACCGTAGGTTTCTAAAATCCAAAATAAAACAGGCGTTAAAAATGCCAGTCCGATGAATTCGCCGGCCGTGTAGATGGACGTGGCAGTCGCCCTTTCGTGAGACGGGAACCAGGCGGCAACGACGCGGCTGTTGGTAGGAAAGGCGGGAGCTTCGGCGGCCCCGATAGCCATTCGGATGCCGAAGAGGGAAGCGAAGGACTTCCCAAGGCCCATGAACATTGTGAATAAGGACCATAGGAATAAGGAGGCCGTATAGACGATACGAGAACCGAAGCGTTCGATGAACCAGCCGCCGGGGATCTGCATCAGTCCGTAGGACCAGGAAAAGGCTGAAAATAAGAGTCCCATCGTGGCTGCGCTGAATCCGAGTTCGTCACTCATACTGGAGGCGGCAACGGCCATGTTGGTCCGGTCCAGGTAGTTGATGGCCGTGAGGATAAATAAGAGAAACAGCATAAACCACCGCTTCTTCGTTTTCTTAGCACTTGAACGAATCATATGTTCATCTTCCTTTCCTGACTTGTTCTAATATTCACATGCAATGATAGCTTTATAATATGGATGAATAATTTTATTGTAACTAAGATTATAGATAGATACTATTACCTATTTCGCATAAATCGATACGTATTTTTTATTGATCTTTTAAAAGCATTTCTCTCTGTGGCGATGGATCGTTATAATTTGCATCCAAAAAAAACAGGTATACGAAGGATTACGCTTCGCATACCTGTTTTTTTGAATCTCTTTATTTTTCATCCATAATGGCTTCGGGACCGCGGTCACCGGTACGAATACGGACGGCGTCTGATAAGGGGTAGATGAAAATCTTGCCATCACCGGGACGGCCTGTTTGGCAGACCTTTTCGGCGACTTCGACGACCTGATCGACGGGGACTTCGCAGACGACGGTTTCTACCTTGATGCCCGGCAGCAAATTGATGTTGTATCGCTGGCCGCGATAGACTTCGACGTAGCCCTTTTGGAGGCCGCAGCCAAAGACCTGGCTGACAGTCATGCCCATGACGCCGATCTTGTTCAGGGCTTCCTTCAATTCTTCCAGTTTACTGGGACGGGTAATGATTTCTATTTTGGTAAGTGTATGTTCTTCCATCTCGATCACCTCTATATCGTGTGACTGTTCATGTCGGTTTGATGGATGACGGCAGCATGGTTCAAGGCCGTATTTTCTAAGGGTAAGGCTGCCGTTTCTTCAAGGGGACTGCCGGCAGTGATGGCGTAATTGTACCCCTGTTCGCCGTGTTCTCCAATGTCGAGTCCGGTGATTTCTTCGTCCCTATCGGTGCGGACCGTCATGAACAGGCTGATGACTTTAAAGATGATGAAGGTACCGACGATGGCCAGCATATAGGCGACGGCCGTAGAAATGAGCTGAGCGACGAGGAGGTGGCTGCTGCCGTAGAAGAGGCCGTTGGCACCGGCGGGATTGACGTCGGTCGTCGCCCAGAGGCCGGTGGCGATGGATCCCCAGGTACCGCCGATGCCGTGAATCCCGAAGGCGTCGAGAGAATCGTCATAGCCGATCTTGGTCTTGACGACGGCGACGGCGACGTAGCAGATGACACCGCCGATGGCGCCGATGAGAAGGGCCGGAAGGGGTGTGACGAAGCCTGCTGCCGGGGTAATGGCGACTAAGCCTGCAATACAGCCGGAAGCGGCTCCGAGGATAGTCGGTTTGCCTTGAACCTTCCATTCTACGACGACCCAGGAGACGGTGGCGGCGGCAGCGGCGGCCTGAGAGGCGATAAAGGCACTGGCAGCCAGTTCATTGGCGCCGAGAGCGCTGCCGGCGTTGAAACCGAACCAGCCAAACCAAAGCAGGGCGGCGCCGAGGACGGTCATGGGAAGATTATGAGGGACCATGGGACTCTTTCCGTATCCGTAGCGACGGCCTAAGAGGACGCAGAGGGTCAGACCGGAAACGCCAGATAGGATATGAATGACCAGGCCGCCGGCAAAGTCGAGGGCGCCGAGCTTGGCCAAGAAGCCGCCGCCCCAGACCCAGTGGGCCATGGGATTATAAATAAAGAGCGCCCAAATAAGGATGAAGGTGACAAAGGCATGAAACTTCATGCGTTCGGCAAAGGCGCCGGTAATCAGGGCCGGCGTGATGACGGCAAACATGCACTGGAAGGCGACGAAGGCCAGTTCCGGAATCGTTCCGTTGTCGAGGACGGCCATGCCGACACCGGTAAGGCCTATTTTATCAAGAGACCCGATGAAACCGTGAATGTCGGTACCGAAGGTCATGGCATAGCCGATGAGAATCCATTCGACGGAAATCATGGCGACGATGAAGAAGCTCTGCATAATCGTTGCCAATACGTTTTTATTGCGGACCATGCCGCCGTAGAAGAAGCCCAGTCCCGGTGTCATGAGAAATACCAAGGCCGCACTGATGAGCACCCAGGCGGTATCGCCTGGATCTATCGTTCCCGGGGAAGACGCAAAAACGGAAGGCGCTGCTGCGAAAAGACAAGGCAGCAGGACCGATAAACGAGATCCTAATTGTTTCATATTCGTAGCCTCCTGACCCATAAAAAAAGATGCCTGTCCTGATAGATACTATCAAGAGAGACATCATTGTCTATCGTTCGATTGTGATTATCCTCAGAATATGAAAAGCCCAAGGGATAGAAAGACTATCACCTTGGGCTTCATTGCCGGCGTCTATTCTGTTGATGAATTTATTATAAAAGCAAAACGTTAAGTTGTCAACAGAATGGAGGTAATTTATTTTACAAAACTCATAATTTACCTAAAATATATAATATTATAATGGGAATCATCCTAAACAAATAAAATATGGCCCAGGAAAATATAAAAGGTCAGTGATATGGCGCTGAGGGCCGTCGTGTTCATGACAATCTGTGTCGCATAGTCGGGATTGTTGTCGAATTCGATGGCAAACAAGGCTGTATTGACGGCTGTCGGAATGGCGCAATAAATGAGAAAGACCGTCGCACTGACGGCTGTAAACGTGCCCGGGCGAAAGGCGTTGGCTCCGTAAATCATGGCCAGCCCCAATAAGGGGAGAAGGGTCATCTTTAGGATGCTGACGATCCAGACGTCCTTATCGAGCCAGTGGATCTTCGTCTGTGACAGCTGGGCACCGATGCTGACCATGGCCAAGGGGAGAAGGGCTTTGCTGGCCATGCCCATGATGGGCCATAAGAAGAAGTTTTCTGCATCCCAGCCCACGTTTCGGGCTAACAGGGAAGCGGCTAAGACGTACAGTAAGGGCATGCGAAGCATGACGGCCAAGGTGTCCCTCGCCGCTAATTTGCCGCGGCCGGCCTGATAGAGACCAAGGGTATTGAGGGCGACGCTTTGAATCATAAAGATGATGATTTGTACGACCATGGCTTCGGCAAGGTAGGGTGTCTGCCCGTTTACGACGAAGGGATCGTGAGAAAAGACGAGGATAATCAAGGCGACGCCGAGATTGCCAGTATTATTGAACATAAAGGCGTTGCGGCATGATTCCAGCATGGCGGCATCATAGTGACGGATACGGCCGACGATATTGGCGATGACGAAACAGAGCACCATGAAGATGGCGATGGCCGCGATGATATTAACGCTTGTTTCGGGAAACTGGGTCGTATAGATATTGGTAAAAAGGAAGCTGGGAATGACCAAGTAGAACATCAGTTTCGATAAGGTTTTTACGTCGAGATGGAATTTCTTATCGAGAAAATATCCTAAGAGGACGAGGGCGAAAATCGGAAGCATCGTATGTTCAATGATGAACCAGAAGACCATGAGTCATATCACTCCTTATTATATGGATACTCCCTCATTATACTATGGATATGCAATTATACAATGCCACTCAATAGCTTTCGAAGTAATAGACGATGTGCAGCAAGGTTTCGCACATATATTTCAAGGCGTTGCTGTCCCAGTGGAAGTCCGGAGAGTGGCCGCTGACCGGGGCGTCACCGTAGACGCCGACGTAATAAAAGGAACTGGGGACGGCTTCGCTGAAATAGGCAAAGTCTTCGGATCCGGCGCCGCGCTTCAAGGCTATTAATTTGACTCGATCGGCACAATGCTGCTGCAGAATCTGGGTGACTTTGTCGGTTACACCGTCGTCATTGACGCAGACCGGTGAGAAGGGGACGACGTCTAAATCGAAGAAACCGCCATAAGTCGTGGTCACATTTTTTAAAATCTGTTCCAAGGCGTCGAGGATGATGCGCCGTTTTTCTTCGTGATACGTCCGCAGCGTTCCTTTTAACACGGCTGTTTCGGGGATGACGTTGGGATTATGCCCAGCTTGGAATTGGCCGAAGGTCAGGACGATGCCATCGCCGTCGGCATAGCGGTTGTAGACGAAGTTTTGGATCAATTGGATGATATCGACGCCCATCTGGATCGGGCTGATGCAGGCTGAAGGCTGGGATCCGTGACCGCCTCGGCCGTGGAGGGTGATAGTGAAATCATCGCAAGAGGAGGCGATTTCGCCGCGGCCGATCCCGACGTAGCCCTTGGGGAGGCTGCCAGCGACATGAAGTCCCAGGGCGTAATCAACGGGCGGCAGGTTGAGGATGCCAGCGTCGATCATGCGGGCTGCGCCGCCGTTTCCCTCTTCGGCCGGCTGAAAGGCCAGGCGAATGGTGCCGCGCAGGCAGTCCTTGTGCTTATTGAGAATCTTGGCGACGCCCAATAAGTTGGCTGCATGGCCGTCGTGGCCGCAGGCGTGCATGACCCCTTCGACGAGGGATGAATAAGGGCAGTCATAATTTTCGGTCAGCGGCAGGGCATCGATATCGGCTCGTAAGAGGACGACCGGACCGGGAAGGGCCCCGTGTATCAGGCCTGTTACCCCGGTGCCGGCGATGATTCGCACGTCTTCAATCCCCATCAGGGATAATTCTTGGAAAATGGTCTTGCAGGTATCAAATTCTTTTTCGCTCAATTCCGGATGGGCATGGAAATATTCTCTCATTTCCATCATATAAGGCAAGGTTTTGCGTACTGCTTCGTGAATATTGAATGTCGGTCTATAGCTGTCGTTCATAAGCCGCTCCTCCTTCCGGTTTTCTATATATATGTATATAATTCTATAATAAAGCTTGAAATCCTGCCATTGGGGCCGATTTTTTGGCTCATTCTGTTTCGAAGGGTCTCTTTATATATATTATATATATCCTTATTATACGAAACAACCGACTCCTGTGGTATAATTTTCACAGTGAGTCAGAAAGGAATGTGAGCATATGCATGGTGATACACGGTTGGAAGCGGTTCTTCGCGTTTTGAACCATTGGCCTCGATTTCGGCTGCAGCTTTTTTTGGAAGGCATCTTAGTCGGTTTGTTGTCGGGAACGGTCATCAGCTTTTTTCGCTGGGGACTCGAAACAGGATCTGTTTGGCGCCAGTGGTTTTATGCCAACGTCTTGAGTGGTGGCAGCCTCGTTGTAAATGGCTTATGGTTTGCCCTGTTACTGGCGGCAGCCCTTATTCTATGGCTTCTCGGTCGTTATGAGCCGCAGGCCGGCGGCAGCGGGATACCTCAGATCAAAGGGGTCATCTTGGGGGCCATTCGCCTCCGCTGGTTTCGCGTCCTTTGGGTCAAGTTAGTCGGTGGGATACTCGGCATCGGATTAGGCTTATCCTTAGGTCGGGAAGGGCCGTCGATTCAGATCGGTGCCGTCGCGGCTCAAGGGATGAGTCGTCTGTTCGGACGGACGCGGATGGAGGAGCGATACCTTATCACAGCCGGGGCCAGTGCCGGGTTAGCGGCGGCATTTAACGCGCCCCTGGCAGGCGTCATGTTTGCCTTGGAAGAGCTGCACCGCAATTTTTCCGGTGTCGTCCTGGCACCGGCCATGGCAGCGGCTTTGATGGCGACCATGGTCAGTCGTTACCTTTTTGGACGGGAACCGGTTTTTCATTTCGGCATCTTGCCGCACTTTCCTCTGCGGTATATGTGGCTGGCCGTAATTTTGGGAATCATTGTCGGAATTGCCGGGGTGATTTTTAATAAAGGATTGCTAAATATACATTATTTCTATGAGCTTCCGGTATTTCGCAATCGCTATATGCCCATCGCCTTTGCCATGAGCATGGCCGGCGTCTTAGGCTATGTTTTTCCCGACGTCCTAGGCGGTGGCAATGAGCTGGTTAACGCTTTGTACACCCTGCCGCTGTCCCTTCAGCTGTTTGCCCTCTTGTTGGTCGGAAAATTTCTCTTCACTCTTATCAGTTACGGCTGCGGCGTTCCTGGCGGCTTCTTTTTGCCCATGCTGGTACTAGGGGCGCTGACTGGCGGCATGGTGGGAATTATTTTCATTCAGATGGGCCTTATTTCATCGTATTATCTATCGAATATCGTCGTCCTTTCCATGGCCGCTTTTTTTGCCGCTTCCGTTCAATCTCCGGTTACGGGGACCATCCTCATTATGGAAATGACCGGTTCCTATGAACACCTGTTGGCTTTGTGTACGGTCTCTTTGGTAGCCCTCGTCGTGGCCCAGCTCTTTCGGGGCGAACCGATTTATGAAGTACTGCTCCAGCGCAGTCTGGCCAAGCATAAACCTGCCTTATCGTCGAGTGAACGGCGAAACCTCTTAGAATTGACCGTCGTCAGTGGAAGTCAGGCTGACGGCAAGTATATCGGACGCATTGCCTGGCCCTCTCATACGGCCATCGTTGACGTAAAACGCGGCAGTGGCGACATCATCCCTGATGATGAGACTTGTCTTCGAGCGGGAGACTACCTCTATGTACTGACCGACTCCATTGAAGGGGCCGAAGCGATAAGAAATATTGTGGAGAGAACAGGCGACGAGAACATGTAAAATTGTATAATAATTATAGAAAAATAAGACTAGGTGCTAAAAAATATCTGTCATACTTGAGTATTAAGGCATATATGATGTTTCGAAAGTAATCAGAACAGAGAATAAAACAATCAAAAAGTAGGTTTAACTATCCATTTTTTTGACTTATGGTGATGAGTTTGCTATAATTCAGGACGTACTTGAGATTGTATTCATTCGAAGAGGTGGTTTTTTGCGAAATCGTATTTTGAAACATCGTATGTTAATCTTAGTGACAATGATCTTTGTATTTGCATTTTCGTCTTTGGCTTGTGCAAGTGTACAAATGGGAATGAAGGGCTCTCTTGTTCAGAGCGTTCAATATATGCTTCAAGATGCGGGCTACTTGTCCGGTAGTGCAGATGGTGATTTTGGTGCTCAGACGCAGCAGGCTGTCGTACAATTCCAGACAGACCATGGTCTGTCTGCCGACGGTATCGTCGGCTCGCAGACGATGGAAGCGCTCTCTGAAGCCAGTGGCCGTCCGGTTCCGGAAGAAGCTGCGTCGGCGACGGAAGGTCATCAGCGTCGGTTGGTTATGGAAGCTACGGCTTATACGGCTCAAGATGGCGGTGGCAGCGGTTATACGGCTACCGGCCAGTATCTCCAGCGTGGGATGGTTGCCGTTGACCCGTCGGTTATTCCCCTTGGCTCACAGCTTTACATCGAAGGTTACGGCTATGCCGTGGCTGCCGATACCGGTGGAGCTATCGTAGGTGACCGTATTGACTTGGCTATGGACTCCACGAGTGAAGCCCTCAATTTTGGCCGTCAAGACGTCGTCGTTTATGTATTAGGTTAATCTCAAGTTGATGCTAGGATATCAATTAGCTGAAAAGGGGCTGTTGTACAGTAAGTTGTGCAACAGCCTTTTTTTTCGCCCCGTTTTGTGGTATCCTTAAAAGGATTTATATAGTGATGTAATTCAGGGAGGCTATTGCTGAATGAAAAATACTATTGCACTTATCCTCGCTGCCGGCAAAGGGACTCGGATGAAATCGAAGCTCCCCAAGGTTTTGCACAAAGTCGGCGGCGTTCCGATGGTGGAACAGGTGCTTCGGGCTGTTAAGACAGCCGGAACGACGCGCCAAATTGTTGTTGTCGGTTTTGGCGGGGAAACGGTCCGCGATTACCTCGGTGATCAGGCCGAAACGGTCGTACAGCAGGAACAGCTCGGTACGGGTCATGCCGTACTTCAGGCAGAACCGCTGTTAAACGGCGTTTCCGGTACCCTTTTAGTCACTTGCGGTGATACGCCGCTGGTAACGACAGAGACCTTTACGGCCCTCGTCGACTGCCATGAAAAAAGCGGTGCTGCGGCAACGGTACTGACGGCGCATATGCCGGATCCTACGGGGTATGGCCGTGTCATCCGCGATGATAAAGGGCAGGTCGTCAAAATTGTCGAACAGAAAGACGGCACGCCGGAAGAACTCCTTGTCGACGAAGTAAACGCCGGCATTTACTGCTTTGATATGCCCCTTTTGTGGGATATGCTGCATAACGTTACCAATGACAATGCCCAGGGCGAGTATTATCTGACCGATATCATCGGCATGCTCGTATCGTCGGGCCACATTGTCAGCGCCTTTGCGGCACCGTCTTATGACGAAACGCTGGGCGTCAATTCCCGCCAGCAAATGGCCGAAGCCGAACAGATTTTGCGCCGTCGCAAGCTTCAGCAGCTCATGGCTGACGGCGTTTCGATCATCGATCCCAATAATACCTATGTCGATACGACCGTTACCATCGGCCGCGATACGGTACTTTATCCGGGGACGATCCTCGAGGGCCATACGGTCATCGGCGAAGACTGCCACATCGGACCCTATGTCCGCATGACCAATGTACAGATGGGCGACGATGACCATGTCCAATTCATGTACGCCCACGACTGCCAGATCAAAAATGGCTGTGAAGTCGGACCCTTCGTCCACTTCCGACCCGATACGGTCATCGGCAATCACGTAAAAGTCGGAAATTATATGGAAGTCAAAAACTCGACGATCGGTGACGGCACGAAACTGCCCCATCTCAGCTATATCGGGGACAGCGATGTCGGTCAGAACGTCAATATCGGCTGTGGGACGATTACCGTCAATTACGACGGCAAGATCAAACACCGTACGACCATCGGCGACCATGCCTTTGTCGGCTGCAACAGCAACCTCGTGGCCCCGGTTACGGTCGGTGATTATGCCTATGTCGGTGCCGGATCTACGATTACCAAAGACGTACCGGCAAAATCCTTATCCGTTGCCCGTGCACGGCAGCGCAATATCGAAGGCTGGGTTAAAGACGATACATATAAGAAATAATACTTTCTCCACCTAGCGTTTATCGGTTTTTATATCGAATCATATATTACAATATTCATATCAGGGAGGCTCACTATGAGTTACGAAGACGGGAAAAAGCTGAAGATTTTTACGGGGAACGCCAATCCGGAATTGGCCAAAGAAATTGTTGAGTACCTTGGCTTAGAATTAGGCAAGGCCTTTGTCGGCAAGTTCAATAATGGTGAAATTCAGGTCATGATCGATGAAAGCGTTCGCGGTAAGGATGTATTCGTCATTCAGCCGACCTGCCAACCGGCTAACGATACCCTTATGGAACTGCTGATCATGGCAGATGCCTTGAAACGCGCTTCGGCAAAACACATCACCGCCGTTGTTCCGTACTATGGTTACGCTCGTCAGGACCGCAAGACCCGCGGCCGTGAACCGATTACGTCTAAATTGGTCGCTGATTTAATGACCAGAGCGGGCATTACCCGCGTCGTTACGATGGACCTCCATGCCGGTCAGATCCAGGGCTTCTTTGACATCCCTGTCGATCACCTCGGCTCGGCTTCCATCATTGCTCGGTATATTAACCAGAAAAAAGAAGAAACGGATTTGGGCGACCTCGTCGTCGTATCTCCGGATCTCGGTGGCGTAACCCGTGCCCGTGACTTGGCTGACCGGGTCAGTGCACCTATCGCCATCATTGAAAAACGCCGTCCTCGTCCGGGCGTCGCTGAAGTCATGAATATCATTGGCGACATCAAAGGCAAGACTTGTATCCTCGTCGACGACATCGTCGATACGGCAGGTTCCTTGTGCGGCGGTGCTAAGGCCTTGAAAGAAATGGGAGCTTCCCGCGTCTTTGCTGCCTGCGCTCATGCCGTCCTCACCGATCCGGCTGTCGAACGGATTCAGAAATCGGTCATCTCCGAATTGATCATTACCAATACGATTCCCTTGCCGCCGGAAAAGAAGAGCGACAAGATCAAAGTCCTTTCCGTAGCACCTCTCTTAGGGGAAGCTATCATGCGCATCTTCCATGACGTCTCTGTCAGCCGTCTTTTCGATAAATAAGGAAACTGCACCGTGCATATGATCGTAGGCCTGGGCAATCCGGGCCGCCAATATGAACAATCAAAACATAATACGGGATTCGATGTCATCGATGAACTGGCCAAGCGCTGGGAAGTTACGTCCTGGCAGGAGCGGATGGACGCTCTCGTCGCCCAGGTGACCGTTGACGATGAAAAAATCATCCTGGTCAAGCCCCAGACCTTCATGAATGACAGCGGCCGGGCTGTCGGCCCTTTGATGCGTTGGTATAAGGTAGAGCAGCCTGACGTCTACGTCGCTTATGACGACATGGATCTGGCTGTCGGCCGCCTGCGCATTCGCAAAAACGGTAGTGACGGCGGGCACAATGGCATTAAGAGCCTGTTTGCCAACGGCTGTACCGATTTTACCCGATTCCGCGTCGGCATTGGCCGCCCGCTGCCTCATCACGATGTCATCGACCATGTCTTGACGCCGTTTCCGGAAGAACTTCGCGAAAAGTATCATCAGGGAATCGAAGACGCGGCGACGGCCATTGAAGGCTGCCTGCGCCTCGGTGTCGATAAAGGCATGAACCGCTATAACCCGCGGAAAAAGAAACAATGAGATAAGAGGCTGCCGCGTCTGCGGCAGTCTTTTTTTCTACGTACCTTTCAGGAGGAACCCTATGATTGAGAAACTGCATACGTCGCCGGACGTATACCGTATCCGCGTCGTGTTACCGGATAATCCGCTCCAATATTTAAATGCCTATGTCATCAAGGGCAAGACCGAGAATTTGGTCATCGATACGGGCTTCAATCGTCCGGAATGTCAGGATGCCCTGTGCCGTGGTTTGGAAGAACTGGGCATCGAGTTCCGACACACGTCCCTCTTTTTGACCCATCTCCATGCCGATCACACGGGCCTTGTCGGCCTGTTTGCCAAAGAAGGCTGCCCGATTTACATGCACCCCGTCGACTATCAATACCTCGTCGACTCTGAAGACGGCTCGACCTGGAAGGCGGCCGAAGATAATTTCATGCGTGAAGGGATGCCGCCGGAAGAAATTAAAAGCCAATTTTCCAACCAGGCCCGGACCTTTTCGCCGGATCCGCACTTCCCGATTCAAGCCGTCGGCGATGGGGACGTCCTGCACCTGGCAGATTGTGAACTCACGGTCATCCATACGCCGGGCCATACACCGGGCCTGTGCTGCCTCTATATGCCCTGTGAAGGCCTTTTCTTTACGAGTGACCATATTCTCTTCGATATTACGCCCAACATCCAAGTCTGGTATCATATGAAGCATGCCCTGCGGCGGTACTTGGAAAGTTTGCAAAAAGTGAAGAAACTTCCCGTCCGCCTGGCCCTGCCAGCTCACCGGGAAGGGGATACTGCTATTACCGGCCGCATTGATGAACTCTTGGCTCATCATGACCGACGCCTGCGGGAAGTCCTGCGTTTGGCCGGAGACTATCCTCACAGCACGGCCTATGAAATTGCCCCTCATATGACCTGGTCCATGCGCGGCAAGCCCTGGCATGAATTCCCGCCGACGCAGAAGTGGTTTGCCTTAGGGGAAACCTTGTCTCATATCGAATACCTCATGGATAAGGGCCTTCTCCGATGCACGGAAGAAGGGGGCGTCCGCCGGTATGACGTCGTCCCCGGGATGGACGTCGCTCATCTCGTTGACGGCGTGTAATTAATTATCTTTTGTTTATCGAAACGCACTGCGATATTTCACCTTCGCAGTGCGTTTTTTTTACCCTTTTTCGTTTTACGGGCCGTTTTTTTGGCAAGACAGGTGGCCCCTAAAAAGCTCATGTTGTCTAACCTGATGGAGAACGATTTGTGATGAACGCGGCGTAATCCGAGCGGATGAAAAAATTATGGAACTGATTTGTCTTTTTGTAAAGGGCGGCAAAGCCCGTAAATACTGCATAAAATCATACAAACTGGAACTATGTAAGGTCTTCCTTCATTTACTTATATAAAGAATAATAATTCTCCGTTATTGACAAATATGACAATTTGACCTATAATAGTCACATAAGAAAAAGTATTAATTAGGAAGCAAATGCTTATAATTTATTTAGATTATATAGCTTATTTTTATTTTTGATTGAGGGGTACAATCCCCTGGAGGAGGAATTGATATGAAGCATGTTGAATTTTACCGCAATGATGCAGATGGTAAAGTTTTGGTCGTCGTCGGCGCACAGGCACCGGAAGAAGTCATTTATGCAGGCCAAAAATTGACGCATCTCGTCGCTGGCTCTGTTGATGCAGCACAGGAAAAACACGTACCGTGTATCCAGAAGATTGACAACCATTTGGAAGTTCAGGTCGGCTCTGTCATTCATCCGATGGAAGAAAAACACTATATTGAATGGATTGCCCTGGTCGATGATAAAGGCGTAGATATCCGTTATCTCAAACCGGGTGAAGAACCGAAGGCTCATTTCGAAACTGGTGATAATGGCGAAGTTTATGCATACTGCAACCTCCACGGCCTGTGGAAAGAAACTTTCTCCGTTAAAGAAGCTCCGGCCCTTGACAGCGCAATGTGTTCACCGGAATTTGGTGGCTGCGTAATTCACGACGTCTAAGAGAAACAGGAGGAATAACACCATGAAAGTATTTGATTTTACCGTTAAAGATATCCGCGGCGGTGACGTTGCCCTGAGCCAGTACGAAGGCAAATTGCTGCTCATCGTCAACACGGCCAGCAAATGCGGATTTACGCCGCAGTACGACGGCCTGGAAGCCCTTTATAAAAAATATAAAGACAAAGGCTTAGTCATCCTCGGTTTCCCGTGCAATCAGTTCTTGGAACAGGATCCGGAAGATAATAAACATATCGAAGATTTCTGCCGCCTGAACCACGGCGTTACCTTCCCGCTCTTCGCTAAGATCGACGTTCGCGGCGAAAAAGCAGATCCCCTTTACAAATATCTCACCGAAGCAGCTCCCTTCAAAGGTTATGAAACGGATAAAGACAGCGGCCGCCTGATTCAGCAGGTCGTAGCTGAACACTATCCGGACAATGCCGAAGGCAACGGCATTAAATGGAATTTCACGAAATTCCTCGTCAGCCGTGACGGCAGCCAGGTTCAGCGTTTTGAACCGAGCACGACTCCGGAAGAATTAGATCCCATTATCGAAAAGGCTCTCTAATCTCTAAGAATCGAAGCCCTACATTACACTTTGTGTTGTAATGCAGGGCTTCTTTTTTTGTTTGTTGTATTGACTTTTGATGGGAAAACTTTCACAAATTTAAGACAGTCTTGTTTTTCAGAACCTTTACGGATTCTTTTCTTTATAAAATGTAATCGTCGTCACGATGAATCTTTGCTCCTTGAAAAGGCCATGCGACGATTACATAAATATGTATGCGTTTAGACAGAATCGGCATAAGATGAACGTTTTACTGGAAAGCTCTTGCGTAAAATTTTTATAAATAGTACAATGAGGATAACAAATAGTCATCTAGTTAATACCATAGCTACATAGCTTATAGTGATTATTTTGTCCTTGCAATGTAATGGGATGACTCCAATGTGTACACGGATTCTTTCAAGTTACGATGTTTTACAGAAAGGGGAACAGTATTATGACACAGAAAGTTTTTAAGACAATGGATGGCAACGAGGCAGCCGCCCATATCGCCTATGCCTTTACGGAACTGGCATCCATCTTCCCGATCACGCCGTCGTCGCCGATGGCTGAACACGTTGATGAATGGGCTGCTCATGGCCGTAAAAACCTGTTTGGCGCTACCGTACAGGTTCAGGAAATGCAGTCTGAAAAAGGTGCTGCCGGCGCGATGCACGGTGCTTTGAATACCGGTGCCCTCACGACGACTTTCACGTCCTCCCAGGGCATGATGATCATGCTCAGCAATATGTTCAAGATTTCCAGCGAATTGCTGCCGGGCGTTTTCCACGTCGCTTCTCGTACGGTTGCTACCAACGGCTACACGATTTTTGCCGGCCACGACGATGCGATGGCTATGCGCGGCACGGGCATCAGCATGATGTGTGAATCCAGTGTTCAGGAAATCATGGACCTGGCTGCTGTCGTCCATGCGACGGCCATTACCTGTCGTATTCCTATTATCAACTTCTTCGATGGTTTCCGTACGTCTCACGAAATCCAGAAAATCGAAGTTATTCCTTATGAAAAACTCCGTCCGATGCTCGATATGGATGCCGTTCGCGAATTCCGTAAACGCGGCATGAACCCGGACAATCCGGAAGCTATTTCCTTCTGCGAACCGGCTGAAGTCTTTATGCAGCATCGTGAATCTTTGAACAAATTCTATGACCGCGTTCCTGAAGTTGCTGAAGGCTACATGAAGCAGATCAGCGAAATCACGGGCCGTGAATACCACCTCTTCAACTACACTGGCGCTCCCGATGCTGAACTCGTTCTCGTCGCTATGGGTTCCGGCGCACAGACCATTGAAGAAACGGTTAAACTGCTTGTCGAAAAAGGCGAAAAAGTCGGCTGTATCAACGTTCACATGTTCCGTCCCTGGTCGGAAAAACACTTCTTGGCAGCCGTTCCCGATACCGTTAAGAAAATTGCCGTCTTAGACCGTACGAAAGAAACGGGCGCTAACGGCGAACCTCTGTACCACAGCGTAGCTGCTTCCTTCGCGGCTGCTGACGTAGCTCCGAAAGTTTACCACGGCCGTTATGGCATCGCTTCGAAAGAATTCTTACCGGGCGACGTCGTTGCTGCTTTTGACAACTTGAAAGCCTTCGAACCGAAGAACGACTTCACCTTGAGCATCGTCGACGATGTTACCCATAAATCCCTGCCGCGCGTCCAGAACGTCGATACGGCTGGTGAAGGCCTGAAAGCTTGTAAGTTCTGGGGCTTCGGTTCCGACGGTACGGTTGGCGCTAACAAGAGCGCTATCAAGATCATCGGCGATAACACCGATATGTACGCTCAGGCATACTTTGCTTATGACTCGAAAAAATCCGGCGGCGTTACCGTATCGCACCTGCGCTTTGGCGATACGCCGATCAAGATGCCGTACCTCATCAATGACGCAGACTTCATCGCATGTCATCGTCAGTCCTATACGCACGGCTTCGACCTCCTGCGGGGCATCAAGAAGGGCGGTACTTTCCTGCTGAACACCGTATGGAAACCGGAAGAACTCGATGAAAAATTACCGGCTAAAATTAAACGCTCCATCGCCCGCAACGACGTCCAGTTCTACATCATCGACGCCGTCGGCATTGCACAGAAAATCGGTCTTGGCGGCCGCATCAACATGATCATGCAGTCGGCCTTCTTTAAACTGGCTGACGTCATTCCCCTTGACTTGGCTATCTCTAAATTGAAAGAATCCGTTGTCGAATCGTACGGCAAAAAAGGTCAGAACATCGTTGATATGAACAACGAAGCCATTGACCAGGGCTTGTCTGCTATCGTCAAAGTTAATGTTCCGGCCGCTTGGGCTGATGCTGTTGACGAACCGGTCGACATGTCGAAACACACGCAATTCTTCCGTGACTTCTCCATTCCTGTCAACGCTCTCGAAGGCGACGACCTCCCGGTCAGCGCTTATGACGGCTTTGAAGACGGCCGTTGGCCGACGGGCACGGCTGCTGAAGAAAAACGCGGTGTTGCCATGTTCGTACCAAGCTGGGATGCTGAAAAATGTATCGGCTGTAACCAGTGTTCCTTCGTATGTCCTCACGCTGCTATCCGTCCCTTCCTCATGACGCCGGAAGAAGCTGCTAAAGCTCCGAAAGGCTATCAGGACAAGGAAATCAAAGCAGCTCCAGAATACAAATACAATATCGTCGTATCGGTCATGGACTGCCTCGGCTGCGGAAGCTGTACTCATGTCTGCCCGAAACAGGCCTTGACGATGAAACCCTTCGACGAAGAAGAATACAGAGCAGATCTCTGGGATTACGTCATCAACCTGCCGATTAAACCGAATCCGATGGATAAGAACACCGTCATCGGCAGCCAGTTCGAACAGCCCTTGCTCGAATTCACCGGCGCTTGCGCAGGCTGTGCTGAAACCCCGTATTGTAAAGTCATTACCCAGCTCTATGGCGACCGCATGATCATTGCCAATGCTCATGGCTGCTCCAGCGTTTGGGGCGGCAGTGCACCGGACTGCGGCTACACCAAGAACGAACAGGGTCACGGCCCAGCTTGGTCGACGTCCCTCTTCGAAGACAATGCTGAATACGGCTTTGGCATGATGCTGGCTGAAAAGACGGAACGGAAACTCCTGGCTCAGTACGTTGACGCTGCTATGGAAGTTGCCAGCCCTGAACTTCAGGCTGCATTGAAAGAATGGAAAGACAACATGGCTAAGAGTGAAGGCACGCGCGAACGGTCCGATAAGGTCATCGCCCTCCTCGAAGCTGAAAAAGACGGCAAACCTGAATTGGAACAGGTTTACGATATGAAACAGTTCCTCGTTAAACGCAGCCAGTGGATCTTCGGCGGTGACGGCTGGGCTTATGATATCGGTTACGGCGGCTTGGACCATGTCCTCGCTCAGGGTGAAGATATCAACGTCCTCGTATTCGATACCGAAGTTTACTCCAACACGGGCGGCCAGGCTTCCAAAGCTACGCCGACGGCAGCCGTTGCTCAGTTCGCCGCAGCTGGTAAGAAGACCCGTAAGAAAGACCTCGGCATGATGCAGGCTCAGTACGGCTACATCTACGTCGCACAGGTCGCTATGGGCGCCGATAAGAACCAGTTCATGAAAGCCCTCAAAGAAGCTGAAGAATACGATGGCCCGTCCCTCATCATCGGTTATGCACCGTGCATCAACCACGGCCTCAAGATCGGTCAGGGTCAGAGCCAGCTCGAAGAAAAACGTGCTGTCGATGCAGGTTACTGGCATCTCTGGCGCTACAATCCGGAATTGAAGAAACAGGGTAAGAATCCGTTCATCCTCGATTCCAAGCCGCCGAAAGATAACTTCCGCGAATTCCTCATGGGCGAAACTCGCTTCTCGTCCTTGCAGCGCACCTTCCCGGAAATTGCCGAAGCTCTCTTTGAAAAGACCGAAGAAGACGCTAAGGATCGTTATGAAGGCTATGTACGCTTAGAAAAAGCATACGATAAGTAAGATTTGACTGTTAGGCGGGGCTGTCCCGGGAGGACGGCCTCATGAAAAAAACGGACTACCATAGGTATCTATGGCAGTCCGTTTTTTTGTATGCTATCAGAAATAAGAGTCCTGCGGCCTGGCGACTCACAGGCTATTTATTGACCCCATAAGATTTGGCAGAGGAGGGGACTTGTCGGTCACCAAGGCTCCTGGGCGGCCGTGTATCGATGTAGGGCGATTGGGAGGCTGGTGGTGACCGAAACGTCTATCAGGACGGAAATGGGCCTTGATCGTCGCTGTAAAGGCTTTTTATCCCTTGAGACTTTATGTTGCCCGGAGATGTATATCGAAGCAGAGCCGCCTTTTTTCGTCATCAGAAGACATCCTGTACGCCCTCGGCCTTCTTTTGGAGGAACGGGGATAAACGTAACAAAGACTCGGAGTTCACGAATCTTTTTCGTGAACTCCGAGTCTTTGTTTTTGTCCGGATAGCCTTACTCGCGGCCCGTAAGCAGTCCCGATAGGATGTCGATGTACAGGAGGGCTTCCGGCGGCAGGGATTCCTCTTTTATCTTGATCCAGCCGACGGTCATCGTATCTAAGGGATTGGCAATGGGAATGGCCGTAATGTGGCGGCCGATGATGGCTGGGGCGATATGGCCCGTGCCGATGGTGTAGGCATCGGTAGCGCGGATGACGCTGAACAGCGTCGACCGGTCGGTGACGTAGATACTTTGACGGCTCGATGGGTCCGACAGGAGCAGCTCTTCGGAAAACTGCGAGCGGTCGTGACCTTGTTCGAAGCGGACGCAGGGGTAGTCCTTCAGCTTACTGGGAGCGATGCTTTGACTCTCTGCCAGGGGATGGTCCAGGCGGACGTAGAGACAGGGCGTGAAGGTGCAGAGAGACGTAAATTCCAGCTTGTTTTTTTGGAACAGGTCCTGCAAAAAATTTTCGTTCATGTGCGATAAAAAGAGGATGCCCAGTTGACTTTCGCGGGTGACGACGTCGTGGATGACCTGCGATGTCCGCCCCTCACGCAGGGTGAAGGTGTAAGCCGATGTCGGAGAAATACGCTGCAGGGCATGGATGAAGGCTTCGTCGGCAAAGGGGTAGTGCTGGGATGAAATGGTCAGGGTATGCGAGGCTTCCTGGCCGATTTCAGGGTGAAAATGGTCATGCATTTCGTCGGCATGAGTCAAGATGTGGTCGGCATAGTGCAAGAACTCTAATCCGGCGGACGTGAAGGTGATGCCGTGACGGTTTCGCTTGACCAGGGTTAGGGCAAATTCCGTTTCCAAATCTTTGATAGCCGCACTGAGACTGGGCTGAGCGATGTTCAGGGCTTGGGCGGCGGCGGAAATGGAATTGTGCTTAGATAACTCGAGGATATAACGTAATTGTTGTAAAGTCATAGTAAAACCACCTCAAATATAAACCGTACCTATAGAGACGCCCTTATTGTCTTTATTGTATCAAAATAAGCAAAGTTGGGAAAGTTATGATTTTTTGACACAGTAAAGAAAGTTTTAAAATGAAAATTTTGATCTCGAAACAGCAAAAATGAAAAAAGAAAAATCCCACTTAAAAATTTAAATTATAAAGAAAAGTTAACCAAATTTGGCTTTTTGAAAAAGACAAATGTTCGTGAAATTTGGCCTACAGTGATAATGATTCATTTTTAAATCCGATATATTTCCTGTTTGCCTGACAAAAAAGTAAGGAATAACGACCTATTCCATAGATAAATACTATGAATGCAAATTGCACAATGAATATTTTACAGCCAATACCTTTCATGATATACTTTAACCATAGAATAGAACGTTTAAGTAAAAGGTAAAACCCCGACGTGTACATTAAAATTTACGGTTTTAAGAAAAATGATAAAAAACGACATAGGTAAAAAGTATATACACTGAAGTTGAGAAAGGAGAGCCGCATCAGGGGATAAAATGTAAGTGTCGAGGGGACATCATTCATTCAATCTATTCACCATAGGAGGTCTTTGATATGAATTCATCAGCAGCACTGGCCCGCCAAGCGGGAATGACAGATGCACAATGGAAAGCAGCCGTCAAGTTCGACAGTACGGACTGGGGCTGGATTATTATGAGTATCGGCATGGCTATCGGTGCCGGTATCGTGTTCTTACCGGTTCAGGTCGGCTTAGTCGGCGTATGGGTCTACTTATTCTCCGCTATCATCGCTTACCCTGCCATTTATCTTCTGCAGCGCTTGTTCATCAATACCCTGGCCGATTCGCCGCGGTGTGAAGACTATCCCAGCGTTATCAGCGGTTACCTCGGTAAAAACTGGGGCTTCCTGCTGGGCATCCTTTACTTCCTCAGTATTCTCATCTGTGTTTTCATGTATTCGACGGCACTGACTAATGACAGTGCATCCTTCCTCTATTCCTTCGGCGTCACCGATACGCTCCTGTCCGACAACCCCTTCTATGGACTGGCTATCATCTGTGCCATGGTCGTTCTCGCGTCTCGCGGCGAACAGCTCTTGTTCCGGATTTCGACGCTGATGGTCCTGACGAAATTGTTAGTCGTCATCTGCTTGGGCGGCATCATGATCCAGCACTGGAACATCGCCAATATCGGTGTATTCCCCGATTTAGGCTACCTCGTGAAAAACACGATTGCCATGCTGCCTGTAACCTTGACCTCGATCCTGTTTATCCCCAGCATCAGCCCCATGGTCATTTCTTACCGCTCTCATAACAAATCGATCCACGTCGCTCGCTACAAAGCCATGCGGGCTATGAAAATCGCTTTCTCGGTCTTGTTCATTACGATCTTCTCGTATGCGATGTCCTTTAACCTGGCACTCGGCCACGACCAAGCCGTTCTCGCTTATTCCCAGAACATTTCTGCCTTGGCCATCGTCGCCAGAGGTTTTGACGGCAGCGCTGTTAAAATCTTCAGCCTGGTACTCAACGTATTCGCCGTTATGACTGCTTTCTTCAGCGTTTTCCTCGGCTTCCGCGAAGCCTGCCAGGGTATCGCCATGAACATCCTGCACCGCTTCATGCCGGAAGACAAGATCAATAAGAAAATGGTCAGCTTCGGCATCCTCATCTTCGCCGTTGCCGTTGCCTGGGGCGCTATCGTCCTCAATGCACCGGTCTTGAAGCTCCTGACCCTCCTCGGTCCGATCTTCGGTATCATCGCCTGCCTTATCCCGGCGTACTTGGTCTACAAAGTCAATGCCCTTCACAAATACAAGGGAATTTCGCTGGTCCTCATCGTCTTCGCCGGTATCCTCTTGATCATCTCGCCGATCATCGCCATGATGTAAGACGAAACTTTCTCAACAAAAAAGTCTGTGCTTAAAAGTAAGTAAAACGATTATCTTAAAAATTATACAAAAACTACCTTGACAGTTTAAATCATGCGGTGTATCATACAAACATCAATTGAACATCGTCCATGAAACCATTGAGGCGGAAGTAAAAACGATGACGTGCACGTACAGAGAGCCGGGGGGCTGAGAGCCGGCCGACGCAGCTCGTTAAATGGACCGCTGAGGGCGCAGTCAAAGGCCGCAAGGCTGAGTATCCTGCGACGTGTTGGTATACGTCAGTTACCGGGAATATGTTGGTATTCCGTCGAGAGTAGGGATCAAACCCTAAAACAAGGTGGCACCGCGGAACTTAAATCCGTCCTTGACAAATCGTATTGTCATGGACGGATTATTTTTTTTTAGGAGGTTTGTATGGAAACGCTCAGCTTAGAACAGGTAAAAGCCTACCAGGATCAATATAAGGTCGTTCCTGTCGGCGTCAGCTTGTATGCCGACAGTTGTACGCCCATTGAAGTCTTGCGAACGGTCAAGCATATCAGCTCTCACTGCTATATCTTGGAAAGTATGGAAGACTCCCAGCGTTGGGGCCGATACACCTTCATCGGCTACGATCCGCAGATGGGAATTTTCTGCAAAGACGGGACGGTTACTCTCAAAACCGGCGCTGAAGTTAAAATCCATACGGATCATCCGGAACAACTCATTTCCCAGATTTTAGCCGACAACAAGGCGCCCCGCCTTGAAGACTTACCGCCCTTTACGGGCGGGTTGGTAGGCTACTTCTCGTACGACTTCATTAAATATGCCGAACCGTCCCTGAAACTCAACGCCGCCGATGACGATGGCTTTAACGATTTCGACCTCATGCTCTTTGACAAGGTCATCGTCTTCGACAATTTAAAGCAGCAGATGTACCTCATCGTCAACGTCCGCCTCGATGGGGTAGAAGAAAACTATCATCGGGCTATGTTGGAATTACAGCGCATGGAAGATTTGATCCGCTATGGCGAAAAGGCACCGGCTCAGCCCCTCCAGTTAAAAAGCGATTTCAAGCCCCTCTTTAATGAACAGGAATACTGTGAAATGGTTGAAAAGGGGAAACATTACATCCGCGAAGGGGATATCTTTCAAGTCGTCTTAGCCAATCGCCTTCAGGCTGAGGCCGAAGGCAGCCTCCTCGATACGTACCGCGTGCTGCGGACGATCAACCCGTCGCCGTACATGTTCTTCTTCTCCGGAGACGATATCGAATTGGCCGGTTCTTCACCGGAAACGCTGATCCGCCTCGAAGGGCGGGACCTCTTCACCTTTCCGTTGGCAGGCTCGCGGCCGCGGGGAAAGACGGTGGAAGAAGATCACCAGTTGGAAGATGAACTCCTTCACAATACGAAGGAACTGGCCGAGCACAATATGCTCGTCGACTTAGGCCGAAACGACTTGGGACGCATCAGCGAATTTGGCAGCGTTCACGTCGAACGCTATCTCAACGTCCTGCGCTTTTCCCACATCATGCATATCGGTTCCACCGTACACAGTACGATCCGGGAAGATAAGACGGCCGTCGATGCCATTGCCGCCGCTTTGCCGGCCGGCACCTTGTCCGGGGCTCCTAAGATCCGGGCCTGTGAAATCATCGACGAATTGGAAGGCCACAAGCGCGGCGTTTACGGCGGCGCCATCGGCTACATCGATTTTACCGGCAATATGGATTGCTGCATCGGCATCCGCCTGGCCTATAAGAAAGGAAATCACGTCTTCGCCTGCTCCGGTGCCGGCATCGTCGCCGACAGCGTACCGCAGCAGGAACACCAGGAATGCCTGAATAAAGCCAAGGCCGTCGTCATCGCCTTGAAGCGGGCCAATGGAGGGATTGACAAATGATTGTACTCATCGATAATTACGACAGTTTTTCCTATAATCTCTACCAGCTCATCGGGCAGCTGAATCCGGACATTAAGGTCATCCGCAACGATGAAATGACGGTGGAAAGCCTCGAAGCCTTGCATCCGGATCACCTGATCATTTCGCCGGGACCGGGCCGGCCGTCGGAAGCCGGAATTTGCGAACAGGCCATCCGTTATTTTGAAGGAAAAGTTCCTATCCTCGGCGTCTGCCTGGGCCATCAGGCCATTTGTGAAGTCTACGGCGGTACCATTACCTACGCCAAGGAATTGATGCACGGCAAACAGTCCGTCGTCACCCTCGACCGGGACAATCCGCTCTTTAAGGGCCTTCCCGAAACGGTTGACGTCGGCCGCTACCATTCGCTGGCCCTGGACCCCGATACCCTGCCCGATGCGCTCCGCGTCCTGGCTCGGACCGATGACGGCGAAATCATGGCCGTCGCCCATAAAGACTATCCGATCTACGGCCTGCAGTTCCATCCGGAATCGATACTGACGCCGACGGGACCGATGATGGTCGAAAATTTCTTGAAATTATAATAGACAGACTGCTTACGAGGAGGTAACGACGATGATTAAAGATGCGATTATTAAGATTGTAAATAAAGGTGATTTGACCTATGACGAAGCCAAGACGGTCATGCTGGAAATCATGAACGGCCAGACGACGCCGACCCAGAATGCCGCTTTTTTGGCAGCCCTTTCGACAAAGAGCACCAAAGCCGAAACGATCGATGAAATCTCAGGCTGTGCCGAAGCCATGCGCTCCATGGCGACACCCGTTCCTCATCCGGGCATGGAGGTCCTGGAAGTCGTAGGGACCGGCGGTGACGGCGCTCATTCCTTCAATATCTCGACGACGTCGGCCATGGTCATCGCCTCGGCCGGCGTGAAAGTAGCCAAGCACGGTAACCGCGCTGCTTCGTCCCTGTGCGGTACGGCAGACTGCCTGGAAACACTGGGCGTCAATATCGAACAGGATCCGAAATTGGCCCTTAAAATGTTAGAAGAAACGAACTTCTGCTTCCTCTTTGCCCAGAAATATCACGCCGCCATGAAATATATCGGACCCATTCGCAAGGAACTGGGCTTCCGGACGGTATTCAACATCCTCGGCCCTTTGACCAGCCCGGCGAAGCCGACCATGATTCTCCTCGGTGTCTACGATGAATACTTGGTTGAACCCCTGGCCAAAGTCCTGTCGACGCTCGGCGTCAAACGCGGCGTCGTCGCCTATGGCCAGGAAAAACTCGACGAAATTTCGCCGAACGGACCGACGACGATTTGTGAACTCCGCGACGGCTATTATCGGACCTCCATCCTGCGTCCGGAAGACTTCGGCATGGTACCGGGGACAAAAGAAGACCTCGTCGGCGGCACGCCGGAAGAAAATGCCGACATCACGCGAGGCATCCTGAACGGTAAGGTTCAGGGACCTAAACGAAACGCCGTTCTCTTAAACGCCGGGACCGCTTTGTTCATTGCCGGAAAAGCTGATTCCATCGGCGACGGTATTAAGATGGCAGCCGACCTCATCGACAGCGGCAAGGCCATGGAAACACTGAACCGCTGCATTGCCGTCAGCAACGCGTAAGAAGGTGGACCCATGATACTCGACGATTTAACGGCGGCAGTGGCGAAACGGCTCGTCGAAGATAAGGAACGGGTTTCCATATCGGACATGAAAGAGCGAGCCCTGGCTGCGCCGAAAAAAGAAGATTTCCCTTTTGAAAAGAACCTCAAACAACCGGGCCTTTCCTTTATCTGCGAAGTAAAGAAAGCATCGCCGTCTAAAGGCCTGATTGCTCCGGATTTTCCCTATGTGGCCATTGCCAAGGAATATGAACAGGCCGGTGCGGCTGCCATTTCCGTCTTGACCGAGCGGGATTACTTCTTAGGGAGTCCCCAGTATTTACAGGACATTGCAGCGGCTGTTACGACGCCGGTCCTGCGTAAGGATTTCATCATCGATGAATATCAGATCTATGAAGCTAGGGCCATCGGCGCTTCGGCCATCCTGTTGATCTGCGCCATCCTCGATGATGCGCAATTGAAACGATTCTTTGAACTGGCCGATTCCTTGGGGCTCTCGGCACTGGTCGAAGCTCACGATGAAACGGAGGTCCTTCGGGCCATCAAGGTCGGCGCCCGTATCATCGGCGTCAACAACCGGAATTTAAAGGATTTTACGGTCTCCCTCGATACCAGCTTTCGCCTGCGTACCCTCGTTCCCGAAGACATCCTCTTTGTGGCTGAAAGCGGCATCAAGACGAGCGATCATACGCAGAGCCTCTATGATCATGGCGCCGACGCCGTCCTGATCGGCGAGACGCTGATGCGCAGCCCCGACAAGAAGGCGGCCCTGGAAGCCCTGGCTGCCGGAACTCGTGGTTAAGGTAAAGTTCTGCGGCCTCAAGCGGCCTTGTGACATCGCCTGGGCCAATGAACTACATCCCGACTACGCGGGCTTCGTCTTTGCCGGGACGAAACGCCGCGTGTCTGACGAGACGGCAGCCGCCCTTCGACGCGAGTTGGATCCGTCGATACCGGCCGTCGGCGTCTTCGTCGACGACGAGCTGCCGCACATGGCGTCGCTGGTAAAAAAAGGCGTCATCCAACTCATTCAGCTCCACGGACAGGAAGAAGACGCCCTTGTCCAGCAGCTTCAGACCGAGTTGGGCGTTCCCGTCATCAAGGCCTTTTCTATCGCCAATCAAGACGATATAAAACGGGCCTTGGAAAGCCGTGCTGACTACATCCTCCTCGATCAGGGGAAAGGCGGTACGGGGAAGGCCTTTGACTGGTCCTTATTAAAAGAAATCGACAGGCCGTATTTTTTAGCAGGCGGCCTTACGCCGCAAAATGCAGCCCAAGCGGCAAAACTCCGACCCTACGCCCTCGATGTCAGCAGCGGCATCGAAACGGATGGGGTGAAAGATAGAGACAAGATGACATTATTTATGACCACACTAGGTGTTTACAGGAGGTAAACAGATGAGTACAGGAAGATTCGGCTCCTTTGGCGGCCAATATATACCGGAAACGCTGATGAATGAAATTCAGCGCTTGGAAAAAGCCTACGACCATTATAAGCATGACCCGGCCTTTCAGGCAGAATTAAAAGAACTCCTCGATAACTATGCCAATCGGCCGTCGCTCCTTTACTATGCTGAACGGATGACGAAAGATTTGGGCGGTGCGAAAGTCTATTTGAAGCGCGAAGATTTGAACCACACCGGGGCTCATAAGATCAACAACGCCTTAGGGCAGTGCCTGCTGGCTAAAAAGATGGGCAAGACCCGGGTCATTGCCGAAACCGGTGCCGGTCAGCACGGCGTAGCGACGGCGACGGCAGCCGCCTTTTTAGGCCTTGAATGTGAAGTCTTCATGGGGGAAGAAGATACGATCCGTCAGGCTTTGAACGTATACCGCATGGAACTCTTAGGGGCTAAGGTCCACGCCGTTACCTCCGGTTCCCGGGTCCTTAAAGACGCTGTCAACGAAGCCATGCGCGAATGGGTCAGCCGCGTCGACGATACGCATTACGTCATCGGTTCGACCATGGGTCCCCATCCCTTCCCGATGATGGTTCGCGATTTCCAGGCCGTCATCAGTAAGGAAGCTCGTCAGCAGATCCTCGATAAAGAAGGTAAATTACCGGCAGCGGTCCTGGCCTGTGTTGGCGGTGGCAGCAATGCCATGGGTATGTTTTATAATTTCATCGACGATACGGATGTCCGCCTCATCGGCTGCGAAGCTGCCGGCAAGGGCATCGATACCAAACTCCATGCGGCAACGATTGCCAAGGGCGAAGTCGGTATCTTCCATGGCATGAAGTCGATCTTCTGCCAGAATGAAGACGGTCAGATCGACGAAGTCTATTCCATTTCAGCCGGCCTTGACTATCCCGGTATCGGGCCGGAACACGCCTACTTGAACGAAACGGGCCGGGCTCAATACGTTCCGGTCAAAGACGATGAAGCCGTAGAAGCCTTTGAATATTTGGCTCGTACGGAAGGCATCATCTGCGCCATTGAAAGCGCCCATGCTGTCTATGAAGCCATGCAGCTGGCACCGACGCTGAGTCATGATGACAGCATCATCGTTTGCTTATCCGGCCGCGGCGATAAAGACGTCGCCGCTATTGCAAGATATAAGGGGAGGGATTTACATGAGTAAGATTGGCCAGGCCTTTAAAAAGGGCAAAGCCTTTATCGGATTTTTGACGGCAGGTGACCCGTCGATGGAAAAGACCTATGAATACATTCTGACGATGGAAAAAGCCGGTGCCGATTTGATTGAAATCGGAATTCCCTTTTCCGATCCCATTGCCGAAGGCATCGTCATCCAGGAAGCGGATCTGCGAGCCTTGAAACAAGGGACACGCATTGATGACGTCTTTGATCTGGTAAAGCGCGTTCGTAAGGAAACGCAGATTCCCTTGGTCTTTTTGACCTACCTCAATCCCGTCTTCCATTATGGTGTCGACGCCTTCTTTACTCGTTGCCAGGAAGCCGGTCTCGACGGCATCATCATTCCTGACATGCCCTTTGAAGAACGGGGGGAATGCGCAGCTGCCGCCAAGGCTCACGGCATCGACATCATTTCCATGATCGCCCCGACTTCAAAAGACCGGATCCAGACCATTGCCAAGGCTGGCGAAGGCTTCTTATACATCGTATCTTCTTTAGGCGTTACCGGGACGCGTACGGAAATCAAGACCGACCTCAAGGATATCATCGATACGGCTAAAGCGGTGACCGACGTTCCCTGCGCCGTCGGCTTTGGCATCAATACGACGGAACAGGCCGAAGCCATTGGCCGCGACGCCGATGGGGTCATCGTCGGCAGTGCCATCGTCAAACTGATTGCCAAGTACGGCGACGATGCAGGACAGGCTATTTTTGACTACGTCAAAGGCATGAAAGAAGCGGCCATGCGCAGCCTTTCCTAAAACGAAAAATCTATCTATTACATAAAATCCGAATGACAACTCAGGTCTGTCATTCGGATTTTTTATTATAAAGAATCGTTATTTATTGCGAATAGGGGTATGAAGAATTGGTCTATAATAATATACCTATTTGGTTGACTTTAGACTTTTTTTCATGATATTATGTTGGAAAGATATTTCTCTTAACGAAATGTTTATATGACTAAGACATATAGTAACCCCTATGGGGATTTTCAGTTTAACAGAAGGAGTGACGACCATGGATTTTGAAATCACGAAACAACAGCAAGCAATTGTCGACCAAGTACGCGATTTTACAGCCAAACGATTACGGCCCGGTGTGGTAGAACGCGATGAAGCTTCGGAATTCCCCCTCGAAGCCTTTAAAGAATTTGGTAAGATGGGCATGTTCGGCCTCTGCTATCCGAAAGCATTCGGCGGCAGCGACGTCGGTTATCTGCCCTATATCCTGGCTGTCGAAGAAGTCTCCAAGGTAGATGCCTCCTTTGGCATCGGTTTTTCCGTCAACACGTCTCTCTACGGTGGCAGCGTCATGTATTCGTCGGCGACGGATGAACAGAAAAAACGCTTTTTAGCCCCCATTGCATCGGGTCAGGCTATCGGTTCCTTTGGACTTACTGAAGAAACCGCCGGCTCTGATGCTGCCGGCCAGCAGACGATTGCCACCAAAGACGGTGACGGCTATATCTTAAACGGCACTAAGATCTTTAATACCAACGGCCCTATTGCCGATTATACGGTCATCTATGCCCTGACTGACCCGGCACTCGGCATCAAGGGCATGTGCGCCTTCGTCTTGGAAAAGGGGATGGAAGGCTTCCACATCGGCCGACTGGAAAATAAGATGGGCATCCGTTCGGCCCAGGTTTCGGAAATGGTCTTAGAGAACGTTCGCGTTTCAGCCGACCGCATGATTGCTAAGCCCGGCGAAGGTTTTAAACTGGCCATGAAGACCCTCGACGGTGGCCGTATCGGCGTCGGCGCTCAGGTTTTGGGCCTGGCAGAAGGGGCCTTTGACATCGCTGTCGAACACTTGAAAAAACGCGAACAGTTCGGTAAACCGCTGTATAAGCAGCAGTACCTGGCCTTTAAGATGGCCGAACTCTACGCCGACATTGAAAAGGCACGCCTGGTCCTTTATAAGGCAGCCTGCCTCAAAGAAGCAGGCAAACCCTTTACGATGGAAGCGGCTGTGGCGAAACTGACCTGCACCGATGTGGCCATGAAAGTGACGACGGAATGCGTTCAGATGCTGGGCGGCAACGGCTATATGAAAGAATACCATGTTGAACGCATGATGCGCGATGCCAAGATTACCCAGATTTACGAAGGGACCAATGAAATTCAAAAACTCGTCATTTCCGGCGGCTTATTCCGATAAGATACGTTTTTTGAAAAGTTATGAAACCATCATAGGAAAAGGGAGGCTGACCGATAGCACGGCTATCGGATCAGTCTCCCTTTTTAGGTACTATATAAGGTTTTTAAAGAATCTTAGTGACCGGCAACGACGCTTTCTTTGGCGTTGGCGTCGAGAGTGTGTGCCAGGTCATGGTCAGTCATGGCGCAGACAGCTGCATCAGACCAAACGTTTTCTGCCGTTTCGACCATATCGATGATGGTGTAAATCGGCAGGATAATGCCCATGATGCCGATCGGAGCTCCGATACTGGACATGAGGGACAAGGTCAGGAAGTAGCATCCCATAGGAACACCGGCGTTGCCGATGGCTGCCAAAACGGCGATGAAGAGCCAGGCAATCATCGTACCCATGGTCAATTCCGTACCACCGTTTTGCATGAGGAACAGGGACGTGACCAGGATGAAGGCTGCGCAGCCATTCATGTTGATTGTCGTGCAGATCGGCAGGACGAAGCGCGATACCTGAGGATGAACGTTGAGGCGCTGTTCAGCCGAGGCCAGGGTGACCGGCAGGGTGCCGGCAGAGCTCTTGGTGAACAAGGCGACGGCAATGGCCGGAGCCATTTTGCGGAAGACGTGAATGGGGTTTAAACCGCGGACGGCCAAGAAAATCGGCAGGACGATGAAGAACTGAATGAGATTGCCGCCGAGGATGACCAAGGTGTATTTCCCCAAGGCACTGACGATGATGCCGGCTTCAATCTGTGCGGACAGCTGAGCCGAAAAGGCCAGGATGCCGAGCGGTAAGATCCAAAGCAGGGCCCGAATCAGGGCGAAGAGGACTTCCTGCAGGCCTAAGAGGCCTTTGAGCAGGACGGCGCGGTTTTCGGTCTTGGGCATGAAGGCTAAAGCGAGGCCCACAGCAGCTGCGATGAGCATGACCGAAAGGACGTTGCCCGATAAGAAGGGCTGGAGTATATTATTCGGGATAACCGACAGGAAATGATCGTAGTAGGTGACCGATTCGAGTTTCTGCGGAACGCTGGAAACGCCGGAGCTGATCATTTCCATGGGCAGATTGCCCGGAGCGATCCAGATGTAGAGTGCCAAACCGATGGCGGCGGCACAAATCGTCGTCAGCAGGGTGTAGGTAACGGCGTGGGCAAAGATGCGCCCCGTTTCTTTTTTAGCACCCAGTGCCGACAAGGTAGTAATGACGGCTAAGGCGATGGTCGGTATAGCGATGAACTGGAATAAGCGCGTGAAAACCGTTGCGATAAAATCGAATAATTGGTTTAATACCGGAATACCGATCCAGCCTAAGATAGCACCGAGGATTAAGGCCCCGATCCATAAGATGAATTGACGGCCCTGATGGCGATTGCGATTGTTGCGCATCGCTTCCCGGGCTTGTTCTTGTACTCCGTCTCGTGATTCATTTGACATGAGTATCTTCCCCCTTTGAGAAATATGGACGGCAGTAATAAACTACCGTTTCAGTATATTATAGAAGAGGGCAGGCATTCTGTCAATGAAAGAGGCCTTCACATTGTAAAAAAAGACACGTAAAAGGATCGGCACACAAGCGACATATGTATACCGATCCTCACGTTATAGGATTCATATTCATTTAGTTTTTGATTCTGCTTTCGCTAAAACTCAAAACGTTAAAACAGTCATCGTTCGTTACAACTTGCTTAGACTAACCTATTTGAAACACATCACACCCATTCGAAAAGTTCGAAGCACTTTAGATCAAGATAAGTTAATTCGTAATGTTCATCGACGAACTCGTGTTAATCCTATAGACATTATTTAGTTGTTCATGATCAACGCAATGAAAACCAAGTCGGAATCGCTTTTGTTTTCCAAGCCGTGACCCTTACCGTCTGATGTGTATGTAACGTCTCCTCGTTTAACGGTCCGGATTACTCCGTTGTCGTCATATTCTCCCTCACCGGAAAGGATATAATATGCTTCTGCGTTGTCAGTGTGAGCATGAAAACCTAAGGAACATCCAGGTTTCAAGGTGATTTCTGCGAACATACCAACGTCTCCTCGCAGTTCGGTGGCGCTCAGAAGCTGTCTCTTCAAGATGAACCCCTTACCGCCAGCGGCATGTTCGACCTTCTCTACTTCCACTGGACTCACCCCTTTCTAATGCACTTGCAAGGAATGACTTGCTTTCAATTCCTTTTGCATTTCTTGGCTATATTATAGCATAGAATTTCATGATTGTCATGATGTAAACGTAAGTATGTTATGTTATTTATGAATATATCTAAGAATAAACATATCCAAAACGAATGGATTTTTGTTTTCTATCCCTGTAAAATCGGAACGATTTTAGTGCAGTGGGGCATGACATTGATCGTGTAGTCTTCGTTACCCTGTTCTTTTAATGTCTGCTGGGCCAGCTTCCACGCTTCTTCAACGGTGGCTACCGGAATTTGGCCGGTCCGGCGGATATCGTTGAAGTTTTCCGGCCGTGTGACTAAGATGACGGTATTCTTATGAGCCAGGCAGAACAGGTTGAAGGCGACGAAGAAGGGGATGGTGAAGTGAGCCCGCAGGGCCGTTTCCATTTCTTCCATCGTATCGTATTTGAAACTATCGAGGTAGATGGCTGGTTCTCTAATGTCGCGGGCCTCCATGATGGCGATGACGATGCCCCCTTCTTTGACGGCCATTTCTGCCGGATCGTAGCACTTGCTGCCCTGGTAGAGGCTGACGTCGCTAGGGTAGCCGCCGGCGCAGGCAAAGACGACGTCGGTTTTCTGCTTCATGGGAACGCGCTGGATATCGAGGACGGCTTCCGTGCCGGCATGCCAGGCTTCATACCAGTCGCCACCGACCATGCGGCAGATTTCGCCGTCGGCATTGATGATGGAATGGACGAGGAAGCAGGGATTGATCTTGCTGCAGGCTTCGACCATGTCATCGTTTAAGGGATTGTCTTCAATCATGAGCGAGCGGGTCTTGGGATTGACGCCGTGACCGAATTCATCGGCCAGGGCATGGCAGTGATTGCGCTGAATCGTTTCAAAGCCCGATACGCCGGGCAGGATGAGTTTGCGACCGCCGCCAAAACCGGCGAAGAGGTGGGTCGTAATGCCGTCGATGATGATGACCTTGTCGGCGTCGACGACGTGTTTATTCAGCTTCAGCGGTGTGCCCAGCTTGGTTGTGCCGCAGTCGACGAGGGTCGGATCCATGCAGTCGTGCTGATAGGTCTTGATGCGGTCGATGACGTCCTGACCGCAGACGGCGACGTCTTCTTCCGGCGTCTGGGCCCGGTGGGAGCCCTGGGAAAAGACGATGTAAATGTCGTCGTCGGGAATGCCCGCTAGATTCAATTCATCGACGACGTAGATGAGGAACTGGTTGGAACGGTTCCAGGTACGGGTAATATCGGCGACGACCAGGCAGACCTTGTCGCCGGGCTGTACCTTTTCGCGCAGAGGGGCGCTGCCGATGGGGTGGCGCATACAGTCGATGGTCGCCTGTTTTACGTCGACGGCGGGAACGTGCTTTCCCTCCATGACGTCGGAAATATGTTCTTCCGGCAGTTTTACCGTTTGTGTCGTTTCACCAATGCTGAAAGTAAATTCTTTTAATGCCATGCCTATCACCACTTCTTTTTTAAAATTAATTATCGAGTTGTAACTTATTATATCATGATAAACCTGGCATGCAAGATAAAAGTTAAAACAATTGGGAATATTAACAGGCCATCGGTCATACGTTTCCGATATAGACGTGGCGCAGGTACTTCCCGGCAGTGACGGCCAGCCGCTGAAGGGTATCGATGGGCGTCATAGGCGTCGTATCCCGGTAGCGGGGAAAGTAGCGGGTGAGGTGGAGGGGCATCGTTTCATCGATGGCAGCCAGCCAGCGGGCTTCGCCGTCCATCGGCTCTTCATCGTCGTTTTTCCCGGGAATGATGAGGGTCGTCACTTCGACGTGACTTGCGGCAGCGGCGGCGGTAATCGTCTCTAAGACCGGCTTTAGCGAAGCGCCACATTGGGATCGATAGAAATCCTCGGAAAACCCTTTGAGGTCGATATTCCAGGCATCGATATAGGGCAGGAGGGCTTGGAGAGGGCCTTTTTCGATATAGCCGTTGCTGACCATGACGTTGAACAGGCCGCGCTCTTTCATCAGCCTTGCCGTCTGGAGGATAAATTCATAGCTGAGGGTCGGCTCATTGTAGGTATAGGCCAGGCCGATATTGCCCTGAGGGACGTATTTTTCAGCCAAGGCGACGACCTCTTCCGGCGTCAGGTCCCGGGACGAGGCCGGCTGCTGGGAGATCTGCCAGTTCTGGCAGAAGGGACAAGTGAAGTTACAGCCCCAGGAACCGAGGGACAAGATGGCTGCGCCGCCGTGAAAATGATAGAGCGGCTTTTTTTCAATGGGATCCAAGGCGATGGCCGTTACTTTTCCGTAGTTTAAGGCTGACAGGGTCGTGCCGTCGAAATAGCGCGTCTGGCAGCGACCGTAATGGCCCTTTTCGATGCGGCAGCGATGAGGGCAGAGGCCGCAGACGGCCCTGCCGGTCCCATCGAGGGTATAAAAGGCTGCTTCCATAGGCGACTCCTACTTGTAACGATCGACGGTGAAACGGTAGAGGTCGGGCTGTATCTGCGGAGGGATGCCGGCCTTTTCTTTGGCGATGCTGATCTGCTGCTCTACCGTGTCTACGCCTTCGAGGTCGGGCAATAAGAGGCCAGTCCGGGCGTGGCTCATGACGATGACGCCGTACTTTTTAGGATTGAGTTCACTGGCCGAAGCGACGGCTTCTGGTTTTCCCAAGACGTCGACGGAGATGTCGATATCTTCGAGTTCTTCTAAGCTGACCGGCGAGAATCGCGGGTCCCGGGTTGCTGCCGAGACGGCGTTGTGGATGATTTCACTGGCTGTATTCAGATGCATGGGCAGGAAGGTGCCGATGCAGCCGCGCAGACGGCTTCCCTTATGAAGGGATACGAAGGTGCCAGCTTGATCCTGCAGTTCTTCCGGCAGATCTCTGGGGACGGCCATCAAAGCGTGATGCTGCAGGTAGTAGGTAATGCTTTCGCGGGCCAGGCGGACGCGGATGTCCGAAGGCGCCCTTTTTTCGACCTGATCTTCCTGTCCTTCCGGAAGGTAGAGGGCGACGCCGTAGCCGACGCCGAAGGGGGCTTCATAGGCATAGACCGGCATGACCGGGCGGAAGTGGCGCAGGACGCCGAAGAGAAAGTAGACCGACGGCAGGCCGCAGGTGGCGATTTCATCGATGAAGCTGCGGCTGAGGTCGCTGAGGCCTGAAAGATTTTGTTTGAGCAGGGCTTCCATGACCAGCTTATCGAAGACGGCGCCGTTCGGTGTATAGCCATTGGGAGAGCCCTGAAGGAGTCGGTGTGACAAGTCGCCCGAGGCGATGACGGCAATGCGCCGGCCCAGGGTTTTCGCGGCCTTTATAACGATGTCGCCTAAGCGGGTCATGCTGTCGTAATCGTCAAAGCGGGGCGCCATGAGGACGATGGGCCCGGTGAAGCCGGCTTTACGAAGGTAATATAAGGGGACGAAAGTGCCCTGGTCGACGCTGAGGGGATGGCCGAATCGGTCGCTCCAAGCGGCGTCGAGGCGATAGACATCGGTCTGTTGGCTGGCCTGATGGACGATTTCTTCGACAAGGTCCATGTCGGTCCGGACATCCATCGAAAGCTCCGGATAGCCGAAGGCGGCCAGGTTGCCGTAGAGGCGGGGCGCGGCGATGATGGCGGCGCCGTCGGGAAATACGTAATTATGGGGCGATACGATGACCAGTGTTTCCGGTTTTTGACTGACGATCAATGCCGAAGCCGCTTCGACGGCCTCGACGGTGGCGGCCATTTTGGACAATTCCGGGCCGCCTATTTCGGGCAGCATGATGGGCGGATGGGGAAAGAATCCGGCTGCTGCACAGACGTGTTCCATCGTGATTACCTCCTTTGCTGTGATGGATAGTTAGAGTCAACTTTATTATACCCCAATCGGGCAGGGCCTCATAGACCGGGGCCCGTTCTAAGCACGAAAAAAGGACTATCTAGTGATAGTCCTTTGAATCAATATTCCTTATCTTCCAAGAGGCTGGTCTGCCCGAAGCGGGTCACCAGATCCTTGCGTTCCATCTTCCACTTGGACGAGGCGATGGACATGGTAGGATCGTAATTGGGCGACTGCATGTTGAGGATGCCGCAGATAAATTCGTATTCCAGGTCATTGGTAAAGAACTTGTCTTTATTGGCTTTGACGGCGGAGACGACGTCGGGATTTCGCTGTTGATAGCCTTCGGACAAGTAGACGAACATGGGGATGCGCAGGACTTTGAAGCTGGCGCTGTCCGGCTGACGGGCTACGTCGGGATCGCTGCCGTGATCGGAGAAGTAAACCATGGCGTCGAGGTTGAGGTTTTCCCGGGCGTAGTCAAAAATCTGGGACAAGACCCAGTCCGTGTAGAGGACGGTGTTGTCGAAGTCGGCGGCGCGGTTCAGATGGCCGTCGTCAAACTTCTGGAACTCCTTGGGGTAGCGGTTTCGGTATTCGATATGGCTGCCCATGAGATGGAGGACGACGAAGTTCTTTTCCTTGGGGTTGACGCGCTTTAAGAACTGTAAGAGGGCACCGTCCTGTGTCGATTCCTTCAAATCGCGGTCGACCCATTCCGAAACGTCGGCCGTATTGGCGACTAAGGTGATCGGTGTATCGGCGACGCCGACCGAACCCTGGTTGCTGAACCAGTACGTCTTATAGCCGGCTTTTTTGGCCATGTCGATGATGGAAATCGATTCGTTGAAAGGCTTGTTATTATAGAAATTCGACTCCGTCAAGGCGTGCTCGAGGACCGGGACGGTGTACCAAACGCTGCTGTAAGCGTTGGTGAACAAGGTAAAGTCGGGATTGGCCTTCATGGCGGTCAGCCACGGCGTATTGGGGACGTGGTCGGGATTATAGGCGTTCATCAAGGTTCGCGTTTCCGATTCGCCGATGACGACGACGACCGTATTGGGATAATCGGCCGGATTCAGTTGGACGGCCTGTAAATTGGCGAATTTAGAATCATGGTTTTCGGCATATAAGGCCGAACGCTGCATGTAATCGTGGGTATCGAGGAAGGTCCGGACCGGGAACGATTCCGGCAGGATTTCTTCCCCTAAGGCGACGATGGACGGGGCGATGATGAATAGGACCGATAAAATCGGAATCAGTTTGCGGTACGTTTCCGTCCGGGGCAGGACGTCCTGACGATAATTTAGCAGGAACAAGGCGCTGAGGAGGGCGGCCAGACTGACGACGATGGTTGCAATCTTAGTCACGCCCAGGGACTGGAAGTATTCCAGCGTTTCGGCCGGCCCGGTCTGAAAGATGAGCAAAGCCCCCGACGTCGTGATCGACGAGTGGTACAGGGCGTAGTAAGCCCATTGGAGGATGATGAGGAAGACGCCGATCAGCTGGACGATGGTCATGATGAGGGACCCTAATTTTCGCGGCACATACTGCTTGATGAGCATATTCAGGCAGAAGAAGATGGCAAAGAAATAGAGTCCGACGTAGATGTCGTAGATGTTGTTTAGATAAATCGTGTTGGTGTTTATGAGAGACACGTAACTGAGATAAGGCCCGGTCACGATCCAGCCGAGGCCGATGAGAGCCGGCGGCAGCACGTTCTGCACCGATAGGTGCTTCCAGTAAAAGGCCAGGGACAAGACGACGGCGGTGACGCCCGGAAGCAGACCAAAGGTCATGTCGGCAATGTTGTCAGGCCCCATTCCCAGGGATACGATGAACTGCCATTGGAAGCAGGCGATATAGACGATGGCAAAGACGAGGAACAGACGAAGCAGTCTGTGTCGCCATTTTTTGAGTGCATTCATTGCGAAGTACATGGATTTGATCTACCCTCTCTATCTCTAGTGTAAAAACGATGTAAACAATGTAAACAACGTGTATCTTCTATATTATACATCAAATACACGGAATAACATAGAGAAAAATGCAAGGATTTCTCGATAAAAAAGGGACTTAAAATTCTCTTTTTGTGCATAGCCGGAAACTATGAAAATCCTTCGGTAGATACGTATTATACAGGCTGAGTGGCCTATGATACACTGAGTGTAAAGAGGCATAATGGCATAAAAATCGAAACTGCAACGGTTTGATGAAAAAACTGTTTGCCAATAGAAACAGTCATATCGTTGAAAGTGGACATATATTAAAGGAGGTCATCATAATGGAAAAAGAAATGCTGAAAAAAATGGGGTTTGCGACACAGGCGATTCATGCCGGTGCCATGAAGAATGAATTTGGAGCGCTCACCAATCCGATTTATCAAACGTCTACCTTTATTTTTGACTCGGCGGAACAGGGCGGCAATCGTTTTGCCCTCCAGGAACCGGGCTATATCTATTCCCGCCTTGGCAATCCGTCTAACACCCAGGTCGAAGAAAAAGTGGCCATGCTCGAAGGCGGCGAAGCCTGCTGCTCCATGGGATCCGGTATGGGCGCCATCTCGTCGGCTCTGTGGACGCTGCTCAGCGCCGGCGATCACGTCGTTGCCGGCGACACCCTTTATGGCTGCACCTTTGCCCTGCTCAACCACGGCATGACCCGCTACGGTGTAGACGTATCCTTCGTCGACATTACCGACCTCGACGCCGTCAAAAAAGCGATCAAACCGAATACCCGCGTTGTCTATTTGGAAACGCCGGCCAATCCGACCTTGAAGATTTCCGATATTGAAGGCATCAGCAAGATTGCCCATGAAATGGGCGACATTACGGTCGTCGTCGACAATACCTTCTGCTCGCCCTATATCCAGAAGCCCTTGGCGCTTGGCGCCGACGTCGTCGTTCATTCGGCTACGAAATATTTGAACGGCCACGGTGACGTCATTGCCGGCTTCGTCGTAGGCAAACTGGACTATATCACCAACGTCCGCCTCTTCGGCCTCAAGGATATGACCGGGGCCGTCCTCAGTCCCTTTGATGCCTTCCTCATTTCCCGCGGCATGAAGACCTTAGCCCTGCGCATGGAAAAACACTCGTCCAACGCCATGAAGGTCGCTGAATTCTTGGAAACCCATCCGGCAGTCAAGAGCGTCGCCTATCCGGGTCTCAAGAGCTTCCCGCAGTATGAACTGGCTAAAAAACAGATGAGCCTTCCCGGCGGCATGATTTCCTTTGAATTAAAAGGCGGCAAGGAAGAAGGGGCTGTGGTCATGAATAACGTCAAGCTGTGCAGCCTGGCCGTATCCCTGGGCGATGCCGAAACCCTCATTGAACACGCTGCGTCCATGACCCACTCGACGTATACGCCGGACGAATTAAAGGCTGCCGGTATCAGTGAAGGACTGGTCCGCCTGTCGGTCGGCCTCGAAGATCCGGAAGACATCATTGCCGATCTCAAACAAGCCCTTGATTTAGTCAAATAAATGAATCGCTATTACTGGTGATAACAGAGGCGTCCTGAAATGTTTCGGGACGCCTGTTTGTTATCGTTAATAGGGTCTGTACATAAGATATAGTTTGTTTTTATGGCTTAAATAGCCTTTGACTATATAAATCTTAAGTGAATATATATTATACAAAGAAAATAATATGATGTACAATAAAGAAAAGATCGTGAGACAGGCCGTTACGCCCGGCGATAGCTCTTTCGGAACGCGGTTCAGCATAAATCGTCCGTGCGTGATTGGCCGGCAGGCCCTGCTTCTGTGATACGGCGCCACTACAGATCGGAATAGGGCCGTGCCAAACAATACTCTCTCGGTGTGAAAGGAGACGACTTATGAACGAAAATGAAGGCCTCGAAAAGAAGGTGGAAAAGGCCATTACTAAGGAGCGGCGTTTGGAAAACAACCCGATAAAACCAAATGCGCTGGCCTTGATTCCCTTTGTCGTATTCATTGTAGTCTATTTGGGAAGCGGCATTATTTTGGATATGAGTGGCATGGAAATGGCATTCTACCAGTTCCCGGCCCCGCTGGCAGCGGCTATCGGTGCGATTACGGCATTTATCCTTATCCGGGACAGTAACTTTGACGAAAAATTTGAAACCTTTGTCAAAGGCTGTGGTGACTCGAACATCATTATCATGTGCATTATTTATCTCTTGGCCGGCGGCTTTGCGGCTACCTGTAAGGCCATGGGCGGTATCGACTCGACGGTTAATCTGGGCCTGACCTATATTCCACCAGAATACTTAGCAGCCGGCGTCTTCGTTATCGCCAGCTTCATCGCTACGGCAACGGGTACATCGGTCGGCAGTGCCGCAGCTATCGGGCCTATTGCTGTCGCCGTCGCGGAAAAAGCGGGGATCCCCCTGCCGCTGATGATCGGCTGCGTCATGGGCGGCATCATGCTCGGCGATAATCTCTCTATCATTTCCGATACGACCATCGCCTCGACGCGGACCCAGGGCTGCGCTATGAGAGATAAGTTCCGCCTTAATTTTTGGCTGACCCTGGTGCCGGCTATTTTAACGGTCATCCTGCTCATCTTCTTTGGCGGTTCTGAGACGGCTGTCAGTGCCGGTGATCATCCTTTCAATTTGATTAAGGTTTTGCCGTATATCGTCGTTTTGGTAACGGCCGTTGCCGGTGCCAACGTCTTTGCCGTCCTCGTCGGCGGTACCCTTCTGGCAGGGGCTATCGGCCTCTTTTACGGCGATTTGTCGGCCCTTACGTTTGCTCAGGCTATTTACAAGGGCTTTTTGGGCATGACCGACATCTTCTTCCTGTCCATGCTGACCGGCGGCTTAGCGGCCATGGTCAACAAGGCCGGCGGCATCGCCTATCTCTTGGCTACGGTCCAGCGCTTTATCAAGGGTAAGAACTCTGCTGAACTGGGGATTTCTGCCCTGGTATCGATTACCGACATCGCTACGGCCAACAATACCGTTGCCATCATCATCAACGGCGAAGTGGCCAAGCGCATCTGCTATAAGTTCCACGTCGATCCCCGCCGCAGTGCGGCCCTCTTGAGCACCTTCTCGACGATTTTCCAAGGCCTCGTTCCCTATGGGGCTCAGATGCTGATCATGGCCGGCTTTTCTAACGGTAAGGTGTCGCCGCTGGAAGTTCTGCCATACTGCTGGTTCATCTATCTCCTCGGCATTTCGGCTATCATTTCCGTTTTCATTCCCTTCTCGGACGGTTTTATCCGCCGGGATCCTTGGAATTTCGAAGCCCAAAAGCCGCAGAGCCAGGTTACCGGCTCGGATGAAAAGGCGGCGGCCTTGTAAGGGCTGATTGGTGAATATAAAATAGCTCTTCCCCCGGCGCATGGGGAAGAGCTATTTTTTACGCAATTTATTCAAATTGGTGTTTGGTAATGACGCTTTGAGCGATTCTTTCCGGTGCCTGTTTGGCCGGCTGATCTTCGGCGATGACGTGACTGTTGACCAAGGTCTTTTCGAGCTGCTCGATGTAGGCTCTGGCGGCTAAGGGCAGGGGCGTTTCCTGCAGCTTGATCCAGCCGACGCGCATGATATCCAAGGGATTTTTCATGGGAATCGAGACGATGGGCCACTTTCGCCCGTCCCGGAATAAGATGCCCGTACCGATGGTATAGGCGTCGGTGGCGGCGATGACACTGAATAAAGTCGAACGGTCGGTCGTGCTGATTTCCCGGTCGGGCTTGATGTCGGGGATGACGACCTCTTCGGCAAACTGGTACGAATCTTCTTCCTGAGTATATTGAATATAAGGATAGGGCCGGAGCTGGTCAATCGAAAGTGACGGGTATTGGGCCAGGGGGTGATTGGCTTGGAGAAAGACCGACGGCGGGTACGAAAAGAGCTCGGTAAATTTCAGCCTGTTTTTACGAAGGGTCCGAGTCATAAATTTCTGGGTCATCTTAGAGATAAAGATGATGCCGATTTGGCTGCGCTGGGTGACGACGTCCTGAATGACCTGTGATGTGCGGCCTTCGCGGAAGGTAATGGCATACTGCGGTTTTTTGGCCAGGGTCTGTAGGTAGTCCGTAAAGGCGTCGACGGCAAACATATAGTGCTGGGACGAGATGGAGAGGCGCAGCTTGTTTTGGCTCGGCTGGTGAGGATTGAAATGTTCCCGCAGATTGGTCGTCTGCTCGATGATATGATTGGCGTAGTTAAGAAATTCCAGGCCTTCCGGCGTAAAGGTGATGCCGTGGCGGTTCCGCTCGAGGATGGTGATATGGAATTCTTTTTCGAGTTCCTTGATGGTCGTACTCAGGCTGGGCTGGGCGATGAATAAGGCTTCAGCAGCCGCCGAGATGGAATTGTGTTTTGATAACTCAACGATGTAATAAAGCTGTTGCAGGGTCATAAAAGGCACTTCCTTCGTTCGTTGATGCGGGATGTGATTCCGGTAATGATGGATAGTTTTATTGTAACAGAGGATACGACAATTTTAAAGAAAGGATGATGAAACTAAAGCGGCGGCAGAAAGAACGGCCATTGCGGGCCGGATTTGGGCTTTCCGAGATAGAAAAAGAGGCAGACGCCGTAGATGTCTGAAAAGAAAAAGGACTCCTTTGTAAAAATTTATAAAAAAAGAACTTGCAAAATATAGACGGCCATGATAGAATAATTATCGTTGAGGCACTACGTGCCGATACAATGGAAAACGGCCCCGTGGTGTAGCGGTTTAACATGTCGCCCTGTCACGGCGAAGATCGTCAGTTCAAATCTGATCGGGGTCGCCATTTTTTTTGCTCAGGTAGCTCAGTCGGTAGAGCAGGGGACTGAAAATCCCCGTGTCGGCGGTTCAATTCCGTCCCTGAGCACCAACAATATCATGTCATGCGGTTGTGGCGGAATGGCAGACGCGCTACTTTGAGGGGGTAGTGAGCGTAAGCTCATGGGGGTTCAAGTCCCCCCAACCGCACCATAGCTTCTCTAAGAGAAGCAGCGAATAGAAACGGCCCCGTGGTGTAGCGGTTTAACATGTCGCCCTGTCACGGCGAAGATCGTCAGTTCAAATCTGATCGGGGTCGCCATATTCTTTTTTTAATTTTATATGCGGTTGTGGCGGAATGGCAGACGCGCTACTTTGAGGGGGTAGTGAACGAAAGTTCATGGGGGTTCAAGTCCCCCCAACCGCACCACCTGAACGGTCCTACCGCTATGCGGCAGGACCGTTTTTTTATAGGCATGAATCCACTCCGAATGGAGGATATAGACCATGGATAAGGAACACGTTTTTTTTGAAAACTATGCCAAACACTGGGACCGGGACCGGAAAGAAAGCCGGGAAGTCCTATCGGAATTTTTACGCCTGATGGCGCTGAAACCGGGGGCGGCCGTCCTCGATGCCGGCTGCGGAACCGGCGTCTTCCTGCCCTATCTGGCCGATGCCGTCGGATCTGACGGGACGGTAGAAGGGTTCGATTACTCTCAGCAGATGATCGACGTGGCGAAGGAAAAATTTTCATCGTTGCCGAACGTCGCCTTTACGACGGGAGACGTCCTTAAATATCATTTTGAGGGCCAACGATACGATGCCGTCTGCTGCCTTAATTTTTATCCCCATATCGCCGATCACAGCCGCGACGTCATCCGCCGCCTGTACGATGCCATTGCCCCGGGCGGCATGCTGGTCATCATGCACGACATGTCCCGCAAGGCTGTCAATGCCATTCACGGCGGGGCACCGATTCTGCCGCCGGTCGATATCCTGGGGGAAAAACTGATCAGTGCCGGCTTTTCGGTTACCGTCGCCATGGATACGGAGTCCTTTTATTTTATCAAAGCCGTAAAAGACGCCGCTGCCGACGATTTTGTCTACGACGATGATCCGTCACCGGCATCCGTTTCAAAACCCGGGAAGGGCCACCATCACCACCATGCCGAAACGAAGCGGGTCATGAACCGCTTATCCCGCATCAGCGGCCATATCGAAGCCATTAAGCGCATGGTCGAAGAGGAGCGGGACTGCAGCGACGTCTTGGTTCAGCTGGCTGCCGTCCATTCGGCCATTGCCGGTGTGAGCCGGGTCATCTTAAAGGATCACATCGACCACTGCATCGTCGATGCCATTCGCGACGACGATGAAGCTGCCGTAGAAAATCTTAAGAAGGCTATTAATACCTTTGTAAAGTAATGGTATAATGGAACTATCCATTGTGAAAGGGTGTGACTGCCATGCAGTTTCGGGTATTAAACGGTGATATATCGGAATGGAATACCGACGGAATCGTATATTCTGCCAGTTCAACCCTGTTGCCGACAAGTCCCGTCAGCCGTAAGATTCATCAAAGAGGGGGCATTTCTTTTTCGGCCTATTGCCGCCATATCGGTATGTGCCACGTCGGCCATGCCGTCATGACCAAGGGCTGCCAATTAAAAGCCGCCTTCGTCATTCATGCCGTAGGACCGTACTGGGCCGGCGGCAAACGGGAAGAAGAGAAATCGCTCTTATCGGCCTGCCGGGAGGCCCTGGATTTGGCCCGGGAAAAGAAGTTGAAATATTTGGCACTGGCTCCGCTGAGTTCCGCCGATAAAGGCTATCCCCTGCGGCGAGGGGCAGCCGCCGTCGTTCCCTTGCTGCTCACCGAGAGCGGCGATTTTGATCGACTGGATATCGTCTGTGCCGACGAAAGGGAACAGGCCGCGTATACGGAGGCGGCGGTGTTCTTTTGGCTCCATCAACTTCGGGACGCCCCAGCCGGCGAAAGAGACGGGCTGGCGGCGAAGTCCTCAACGGCCCTGGCCTTGCTGCAAAGCCGTGAAGGAACGCCGGATCCCATCGTCCTGGCCGGGAAGGTGAAGGCTGTAGACGCCATCATCCAGCCCTTTTTACAATTGACCAAGCCGAGCCTGGCCGATGTCGAACAGACGGCATTGAAGATTCGGGCCTTGTATTCAGAAAACAGAGAGAAAGGGGAGTAGCCCATGGCCTCGACCATAGGAACCCATGAAATGGACGCTTCCATCCAGTGTCCGGCATGCCAGGCGTCCGGCGTATTCCATACCTGGGATATCATTGACGCCGGCGATGCAGCGCTGAAGGACCGCGTCCTTTTTGATGAAAACTTATTTTTTTACACCTGTCCTCACTGCCACAGCAAGATCCATATTGAAAGCAAGTGCCTCTATATCGATCGGGAAAAGAAACTCTTGATATGGCATATCCCGGACCCAAAGGAAAAGGTCACCCTTGGTGAAGTCCAGGCGGCCTTGGGGACGACGTCTTTTTCAGAATACACCTGTCGGGCCGCATTGACCTGGGGCGAATGGCGGGAAAAAATCATCGAATGCGAAGGCGCTTACGACGACCGCCTGTATGAAATCATTAAATACGGTGCCTATCAGCTGCTCAGCAAGGACGATAAAGAACGGCTTCCCCTGGAGGCCTATCATATCGACTATGCCGACGACAGCCATGATCCGGAACAGTTAGCCCTGGTATTCATGCGCAGGGATGAAAAGGGGATGGCTTATGTCTACCCCATTACGAACCGGCTGAAGGATGTGACTAAGGATATTTTCATGCCGATTATCGAGCAGCTGTCCCGTGAGGACCAGGCCCCCTTTGAGCGCTTCGGCTATGCCTGGGCCAGTCAGTTCATGACCTACCTTATCAAGGCCGCCGAAGCCGATGCCAATCGGGAAACGTACGGCAATCTCATCGGATTCTGGATTAAAACAATCGGCGAAGAAATCTTCCACACGGCGGTAAAACCGCAGGCTTAGTAGGAATGAAAATGGCTTCACTGTCGGCTGAATCGGGATTCTGCCCGGGGAAATTACTGCCCCTGCGGCAGCCCCGATTTATTGACAGATTATTTGATAAAAAATATAATATTATTAATAGTTTAGGGTTTTAAAGATACCTGTTTATCTATTGATTTTTAGAGAAGAAAGGGCGCATTTGATGTTTTCAATTTTAAAACGAATTATGTTGACTACGGTTATTGCAATTGGCTTTATGATTGGCTCCATGACGGTGACGGCCCAGGCCGATATGCCGCCGACGATTGCCGAATCGGCGTGCATGATTGATATCGATACGGGAAAAGTATTATATCAGGTCAATCCGACCAAGTGGGTCCATCCGGCCAGTACGACAAAAATCGTTACCTTGATTACGGCATTAGATCAGTATAAAGATAAACTGGATCAGCCTTTGCAGATTTCTTGGGAAGCGGCCAATACCGAACCTTCGAGCCTTGGAATCGCGCCAGGAGATCCGATCACCATCCGCGAAGCGCTGCGGGGCATGATGGTCGTATCCGGCAATGATGCTGCCGTCGCAGTTGCGCAAACCTTGGGCGGTTCCGTTGAAGGCTACGCTGAAAAGATGAACGCTGAAGCTGTTAAAATGGGGGCAGCCCATACGAATTTCGTCAATCCAAACGGACTGACGGCAGCTCATCACTATACGACGGCCCTGGATATGGCGAAGATGGCCGCCTATGGGATGAAAAATTTTCCTGAATTCCGGTACATCGTCGGCCTCAAATCTTATGACGTCCATTATTTAGATAATCGGGCACCGAAGCATGTCACGACGACGAACCATTTCCTGACCAGTGGCTATGAAGGGGCCAATGGCATTAAGACGGGCTTTACCAACGCTGCCGGCGACTGCCTGGTCGCATCGGCGACGAGAAATGGCCATACCTTAGTATTGGTCCTGTATAATGATGACAATCGATGGACCGATGCTCCGGCCATTTTAGACTACGGGTTCCGCCGGTTACAGACCGGGAACTAGGCTGATTGAATCGTTTCTGAGGGGGGATTGTTATGGCGCGTGTGTTAATTATTGATCAAGACCGGATGATTGCGGCTATCGAACGCGATTTTCTGGAGACGAACGGCTTTGATGTGGCCGTCGCCATGACAGGAAAAGAAGGGATGAAACTTTTTGATGGGGGCGATATCGAGGCGGTCATCCTCGATGTCACTCTTTCCGATACGGATGGTTTTTTGCTGTGCCGTAAACTGCGGGCCATCAGTAACGTCCCCATTCTCTTCGTTACGGCCCGAGACGCCTTGGAAGATAAGATAAAAGGACTCAGCCTGGGGGCCGACGATTATATCGTAAAACCTTTTAATCCGTCGGAAATGATTGCTCGCTTAAAAGCACATCTCGATATCCATGAACGCCTCTTAGGCAGCCAGCGGACGGAGACGGACAACAGCAAGCCCGATATCCAAATCGGCGATCTCCGCATCTTTGTCAAACGGCACCAAGTCTTTCGCGGCAGCCAGGAAATTGCCTTGACGGGCAAAGAATTCAACTTGCTTTTATTTTTAGCCCGTCACCCCAATCAGGTCTTTTCTAAAAAATACCTCTTTGAAATGATCTGGCATCTCGACGCCTTAGGGGAATTGGCGACGGTCACGGTCCATGTCAATCGCCTGCGGGATAAGTTGAATGAAGTAGAGCCGCCGTTTACGGCGATTGAAACAGTCTGGGGAAACGGCTATCGTTTTCGCGTAGAAGAATAACAAGTTGTTGTCTATATAGGCAATAAAAAAAGGGAGCCCTCGTAAGTGAACCGACCCCCTAAAGTTGGACCAAAAATTCAACTTTAGGGGGTTAATTTTATGGCAAAATATAGTTATGAATTTAAGATGCAGATTGTTCTCGAGTATATACAAGGAGATATTGGATAGAAGGCTTTAGCAAAAAAATATCGCATCCCCAACCCTTGTATTATCAAAAGATGGGTTATCGCCTATCAGGTCAACGGCAAAGAAGCCCTTCACCGTTCTCGCCAACTGGTAAGATACTCTTTTAAGTTTAAGATTCATGCAGTAAAATTATACTTAAGCACAGAGACCAGCTATAACCATCTCGCCTTTACCTTGGGGATGAAAGCACCGTCGGTTCTCGTACAATGGGTCAGCCGCTACCGGGAAATGGGTGCGGAGGGGCTCAAACCACAACGAAAAGGAAGGTATCCCAAAATGGCTAAACCATCTAGCCCCAAGAAACCGAAAAATGAACAGGAAGCGTATTTGAAACGACTCGAAGAAGAAAACTATTGGTTAAGATTGGAGCTCGACTGTTTAAAAGGATTGAGGAGGCTGCGCTTAGAGGAAGAAGCAGCGCAGAAGAAAAAGCAAGGCTCGCACACAGCCTCCGAGGATTCTATCGACTAAAAGACATTCTTGCTTTTCTCCAACTGCCGAAATCCACCTATATGTATTGGCAGAAGAGATTCAATCGCTCTTCAAAGGATGCTGAGCTTGAGGAGAAGATTAAAACCATCCGCAAA
>OKVG01000138.1_pt1 | contig 77256 bp, 66 predicted proteins | sample 1606981 | NCBI WGS metagenome assembly OKVG01 (sample SAMN03281018, study PRJEB24777) | human gut metagenome | isolation source: fecal sample PR128 from 1 month old male Malay infant, vaginal delivered... | reverse complement strand
CCGCGTGCGGACGGACCCACCGTCGGCGCCATGAACCATGCCGCCGCCCGTGGCGCGGGAACGGGAAGGCCATGCGGCGTCGCCCGGGGTCCGCAAACCCCATGGCATGTTCCGGGCCCGGGAATGCTACGGCCGATGGGTCCTCCAAAATCAGCGCCGTCCGCTTCCGGGCGGAGAGTTCGTGCGGTCGCTTTGATGACACGGCCGCCGTCCCGTCGGGACGTTCGGCATCACCCGATTACCGGCCCAACCCTCACGGCGGGACCATGACCCGTCGAACTTCAATGAGGAAAGCGCCGGCCGACCCTTTGCCGGAAAACGCGAACCGTCGGCATGCCCCGCTGAAGCGACGCCGACGATGGTTTCGGATGGTGGGCGGTCCCGATCGCCCGATCCTTCTCGATCCACCGCCCGGCGATCGCCGAACGCCCGTGGCAGCTCACGATGGTTGCAGGCCCATGCCCATCCAAGGCGTTGGCCGCATCCTGCAAAAAACCGGGTCCATCGTACGCCCGAACATGCGAATCTCCGTACGCCGGCGTGGATATCCCGCATAGGCGGGATATCCGTCGGGGAGATTCCACTGACAGCGTGACCAGTCACTCATGCGCCGGCGGGAGACGCTACCATGAAGACGCGAATCATGTGAATCATCACGCAAAGGAGCATGACGTGAACTATCTGGAACATCGCCGACAGCACAAGGACGCGCTATGGGAACAGCTACGGGAACCACATCAAGCCCCACATAGGAAGCGTACCGATAAAGCGGCTGACGGCATCGCAGGTGCAGGCCGCGTTCAAGTCGTACATAATTCCTGAAGCGGAATAGCCACATCGCACACTGGTTTTCTCTGAATTCCGAGATTCTTTCTCTGAATTCAGAGATAAATCTCGGGATTCAGAGAAAACCGTTCAAGAATGATCTGCGTATCTCATTCAACGTACTGCCGCATACCGCACGTTGCGTCCACTGCCGACCTTCTTAGCGCGTCCTTCAAGGACTAGTTTTCGCAACTGGTAGTACGCCTGATTCCCCTCAAGATGCAGCAATTCCATCACATCGTTTTTGCTCACTGATTTCTGTTCATGCATTAACTTGATGATCAGTTCGGGATACCGTACCCTATCGATGTCTGATTGGCGAACGTAATCCATCGCCCTACCGCTGCGCCGATACACTTTCGCACCCAACATATACGTGCGGCGAGCTCCAACGCCAGCGCTTTCAACAAGCCCCGCCTCCGTCAGCTGCCCCAATACGGTGCGCAGACGCTGGTCACTCATGTCCAGGGAGCCCGACAACACATCAAAGCCACAACGACGTTCACTCTTGAGCTTGTCCAAAATAAGCAGACCATCGAGAGACATGGACTTGCCGCTGCGTTCACGTTCCTCGGCCAGCAGTTCCACAAACGCCTTGTCGGGCACACTACGAGGCAACAGCACCGACACTCCACGCCTGTTGGACCTCGAATAATCAGGCAGAGGACGACCATAGTTCAAAGCACCCTCGAATATACGGTCGATGCCGCGTCCCGTACGCTCGGCCAATCCGGTTCGTTTCAGAGCATCCATCAGGCAGGGATTGCGACCATACGGTTCGGCGGTAAGCAGATTATGGATGTTGATGCCCTCCACGAACCCGCCGGGATTGGCGATGGTAAGCCCCGCATCATCCAACTGCACGCGCACACGTCCCAGCAGGGTGTAGTCACGATGGCCGAAGGCGTTCACCAGCGCCTCTCGGAACGCCCGATGGTCGAATTCCGGCACCATCATTGAGAACAGACCGACGGATAGCTCGGCGCTTGGATTCCAAGGAGAGAACATGTCGTTGATTTGCTCGATGGTCTTCAGCAACGGTCCGGCATAGTCTTGGTTGACTTTGATATCCGTACCAGACATGACTTGGAAAGACGCCCGATGAGTCGGAACGAAGCGTTTCAGAGACTCCCCCTTGCCCAGCAGCAGCAAACCGGTCAGCGTCGGCATGGTCTTGCCATCGACGGTCACCGTCAATTGCAGGGATTTCTCCAGCTCCTCATCGGTCAGTTCCAACAAATTACGGTCACTGGATTGGTAGGTGCCGATAATCCGGCGCAGACGGTCGCGTTCAAGGGGATCGAAATCATCACGGGTCGCATCCGGCACCGGCTGCGCGGAAAAGTCCAAACGTCCCAAATCGGACAGGCGCGTGGCGATCTCGTACGGGTACATCGGCACGCTCTCCGGCGTACCATCCACCTTCATACGGCGTCGCAACACCTTGCCCGACTTGGTCGAGACCACGCTACGGGATTTCGGCACATCGATCTGCATCACCGGCGTCTTCTCCGTCCCGACGATCTGCGCACGAGCGGAAACCGGAGGAACCGTACGGTTGGCAATCATCGCCGACAAACCGACCGCATCCTGATGCACTTTGTCGATGCCGGTCGGCGTGCCGTCATCCTCGACGCCCAGATACACCGTACCGCCATCCGAGTTCGCCAACGCCACGACGGCATCAAGTAGATCGTCATCTGGCAGACGCTTCAAATCGCTTTTGAACTCGAGCGACGACGTTTCCTTGCCATATTCATGTGCCATAAAGGGATACAACCCAACGCATTCTTCTTGATACACTGAATTCAATGTTTAATAACTGAATTCAGTGTATTCAGTGAAACATTCAGCGAAAGCCGCACTACGACGACAGCGTCGAAGCAAACGGCTTGAGCGCAGCCCCGCCCCAGGCAATGATGCGAAGCCCCATCGCGGTGGCGAGCGGGAGGAACGTCTCCGGGAAGCCATCGGTTTGGCTCAGCTGCACGGTATGCTCCGGGTTGACGTACAGGCTACCGGCACCTCCAACCACGATCAGTCGCGCGTCAGCACCGGAGAGGACGTCCGCGAGATGCTTCAACGACGTGGAGTGCTGGGGGAAGGTTTCCGGCGTCCATGCGCCGAACGCGTCGACGACCACATCGAATCCGGCGAGATCTGCTGCGGTCAGGTCGAACAGATCCTTGATGATGGCGTGCTGGGTGACGGTTTTGTTCTCCCCGCGCACAACAGCAGTCACGTCAAGTCCGCGATCAACGGCCTCCCTGACAATGAGCTGGCCGGACTTGCCGTTGGCTGCGATAACTGCGATGTTCTGGGTCATGATGGGCTCCTATGTGGTAATCCATTGCGCTTGTTACACGCTGTGCCTAATTGATTTCAACGGCGGAGCCTGGTGCTTCCGCCGTTGAAACAGTACGTTATTGGAGTACTTACTTCTTAGGAAGAAGGCACTTTAAAGTGCTATAGTCACCTAAAAGGAACTATTACATGATTCCAACGATTACACGAGGTGATGCTATGATCGATGTCGACACGCTCCCGGCGTGTCCCGTGGAGACGACGCTCACACTGATTTCCGACAAATGGAAAATTCTCATCGTGCGTGACCTGCTGACCGGCACCAAGCGCTTCAGCGAACTACGTCGCTCAATCGGGCACATCTCACAGAAGGTGCTCACCTCGAACCTGCGACAGATGGAAGCCGACGGACTTGTGCATCGCGAGGTTTACCCCGAAGTGCCGCCGCGCGTCGAATACTCTCTGACCGACACTGGCCATAGCCTCAAAACCGTCATCGACGCTCTATGGAATTGGGGAGAAGACTACAAGGCCAAGCTCGCCGCCTGATACGCCGCCTGATACGCCGCTCAATGCGGTTAAGTGCAATCGAGAACCCCGCATAAGAGTGGGACGCAGATACAAATCATGCCATATCGCAGTTGCGTCCCACTACTGAGACCGCAATGACGCTTGAATGCATCACCGGATTGAGTGACCATTCAGTTAGTGAAGTTCAAAAATGCGTAATCACCAGTGCACCACTGGTATACCGATGCATCTGATTGGCCAAAGCGTCGATAGTTCACCGTCACCGTACGGGAGTAGGGAGTAGAGTGGCGGCGTCGACCGACGCATGTTCTCGCCATAATTTCAATCCCGAAAAGGAGCCTCGTCGCAACCATGACATCACATCTTGCCGAAGCAGGACGCACGTTGGTTCCCCGCAAGGAAGACAGATACGGTCTGCTCTCCCCCGCCTTGGTGGTGCTGACGTTCGTCGCCGGGCTGGTGGACGCGCTGAGCTACCTGTCGCTGGGGCATGTGTTCGTGGCCAACGTGACCGGCAACATCGTGTTTCTTGGGTTTTCGATCGCCCATGCCCAAGGCTTCGTCTGGTGGACGTCGGCGCTGACGCTCGTCTCCTTCATGGTCGGCGCGCTTATCGGCGGGCGCATCATCCGGCGATTCGAGGAGAACCGGGCCAAGCATCTGTTGGTTTCTACCTGCGTGCAGGCGTCGTTCGTACTCGCCGCGCTAATCGGCGTCTATCTTTTGAACCAGCTCATCACCGGCCCCGCAGACGATGCGTCCGGCGTCTCCTCGATTGCACGGCTTGCACAGACCACCCAGGCCTCACAGGCCTCACAGCCGAGCCTGAACTTCCCCACCGCACGGCACATCGACCTGCACATCATCCTGCTGATCGTCCTGCTCGCCCCGGCAATGGGCATCCAGAACTCCACCGCCCGCAAGCTGTCGGTGCCGGACCTGCCCACCACCGTGCCCACGATGACGCTGACCGGCGTCGTCGCAGACGCTTCGGCACACGGCCACCAGCAGTCGAAGCTCGGGCGGCGTGCGGTCGTAATGCTGGCGCTGGCGTCTGGCGCGCTGACCGGCGCGCTTCTGCAGGCGCACGGACAAGAGAACATCATCTTGATGGTGATGCTCGGGTGTCTGCTGGCGGTCATCGCGATGATGATTCCGCACGTCCATTCAGATGCGCCGTGGGTCACCGGCCGGCAATAGCCTCTGGCGCATACTTTCGCCATATGAGACAAAAACGGCCACGCCACAGCGCAACCAGTAGGAAACGCCCGGCAATCTCGGCTCTCCTCGATATGTTGGATACCCGTTGTTTGAAACAGGCCCTCCGCAAGATACAAACAGGGGCAGTGAGAAGGAGAGGTAAATATGACTGACGCACAGCAGGCGAACGGCAACCAGTCCGAATCCCAGAACCAAGCAGAAGCGACGGCACAGCCGCACAACAAGCGAGTGACGAAGTGGGTCGCTATAGTGATTGCCATCGTGGCGGTGGCGATTATCGCCGCGGTCGCGGTGTTCGGCACCCGCGCATACAGCGCGTCTCAGTACGATAGCGCAGTGGCCGCCTGCGCCGCCGCCTCGGAAGACGTACGTAACGCCACCAACGACTACAACAACTTGGTCAATGGCGATGCTGCAGAAGCCGCCGCTCTGACCAAGGCAGACGTCTCGGACGCCTCCGCTCTCGACGCGCTGTCCAAGGAACTGACCGTGGAACTGCCGACGTACGAAGGCTGCGTGGCCGACGACACCAAGGGCTACCAGGCCGCGACCAAGAAACTCGAACAGCAGGTCACGTGGTACCACGAGCACACCACGTCGCTGCAGAAGGCTGTTGACGCCGTCAACGCGGTCAAGAAGTAAGACGAGGGCGGTCTCCCTCACGTTTTCAGGATCGGACAGCGCTCAAGTCGCGGCAACGCGCGATGTCGGCCGGTCCTGCACGGCCCGAAACGGCAGAAATCCCGCGCCCCTTACGTTCGGACGCGGGATTTCTGCCGTTTTTGAGTCACGGATTGGGACTATAGCCCAGTCTTTGCCCCAGAGTTGTCTATTCAGGATTACCCTCTCGCCGTATCTCATGAGCAGGACGTGTAAAAACAAAAAACCCTCGCTAATCCGCGAGGGTTATTGGCTGGGGTGCCTGGACTCGAACCAAGAATGGCTGAACCAGAATCAGCTGTGTTGCCAATTACACCACACCCCAATTTGGCTTGGCGTAGCAACTCCGAAGAGTTGTTCGTCGTACCCCCAACCGGATTTGAACCGGTGTTGGCGCCGTGAGAGGGCGTAGTCCTAGACCGCTAGACGATGGGGGCATATTCAGTTTTCACTGGTTGCGAGGCGAACCGCGCAACAGATGAATACTGTACGCGAGGATACAGAGCGCCGCAACTCCCGGCGTGTCGCACTATGCATTAGCCGAACCCACCCGCATCTAGTTACATCATCATCGGCCAAAATGCACAGCAGAGGTCTCTCAGCTCATTCATTAGGTAGATTGGCCATTCATTTGGTAGGTGGCGCTCAAGCCGCATCCACAGAAACCCGCCATTCCAATGACCGGCGTGACGGAGTACCTACCAAATGAATGGCCAATCTACCTAATGAATGCATGTGCTCGGCATTTCGAGTCACAACGGCAGCACAGGCATTGCTTGGAGTATGCGAAGGCGGGCATCTGCGTGAACAGATGCCCGCCTTTAGCTTCCCTCGGGAAGAGAAATCACAGATGCGCGCGCAGGCCCTTCAGGCGGGCGACGGTCAGCGGCTTGCCGACGATCTCCATGGACTCGAAGAGCGGCGGAGAGACTCGGCGGCCGGACATGGCCACACGGACCGGGCCGAAGGCCAGGCGCGGCTTGTATCCGCCGTCCTCAACCAGCGTCTTGTTGAGCAGCTCGTGCAGGGAATCGGTCTTCCAATCGGCCTCATCCACACCTTCCAGCGCGGCGATGGCGGCGTCCAGCACTTCTCCGGCGGAATCCTTGAGCTGCTTCTTGGCGTCATCCGCAGGCTCCAGATATTCCTCGGTGGACAGCAGGGACCCGACCATGCCGGCAACCTCGCCCAGCAGCCGCACACGAGGCTGAACCAGCGGGGCAGCGGCGGTCAGAATCTCTTGCTCGCGGGCAGTCAGCGCGTCCCAGTTATCCGCGGAAACCACACCATCACGGTGCAGGTACGGCACAGAGCGGCGCAGGAAGTCCTCGGGCTCAAGCATGCGGATGTGCTCAGCATTGATGGAGATGGCCTTGTCGATGTCGAAGCGAGCCGGGTTGGCCTTCACGTCGCGCACGTCGAACTTGGCGATCATCTCATCCATGGAGAACACGTCGCGATCCGGCGCAATCGACCAGCCGAGCAGGGCCAAGTAGTTGAGCAGGCCCTCGCGGATGAAGCCGTTGTCGCGGTGGTTGAACAGGTTGGATTCCGGATCGCGCTTGGAGAGCTTCTTGTTGCCCTGGCCCATCACGTACGGCATGTGGCCGAACAGCGGCATTTCTTTGGCGATGCCCAGTTCCATGAGGTAACGGTACAGCACGATCTGACGCGGCGTGGAGCTCAGCAGATCCTCGCCGCGCAGCACCACGTTGATTTCCATGAGTGCGTCATCAACCGGGTTGGTCAGCGTGTACAGCGGGTCGCCGCTCGGGCGCACAATCACGTAGTCCGGCACGGAACCGGCCTTGAATTCGATGGTGCCACGGATCAGATCGTCAAAAGCGATGTCCTCGTCGGGCATGCGCAGACGCAGCGCCGGCTTGCGACCTTCGGCACGGAAAGCGGCCTTCTGCTCGTCGGTCAGGTTGCGGTCGTAACCGTCGTAGCCGAACTCGGCCGGGCGGCCAGCAGCAAGGTTGCGCTCCTTGATCTCCTCAGGAGTGGAGAAGGACTCGTAGGCGTAGCCGGCTTCGAGCAGCTTGGCGGCAACATCCTTGTAGATGTCGGTGCGTTCGGACTGGCGGTACGGGCCGTGAGGGCCGCCCACGTCGATGCCCTCGTCCCAGTCGATGCCCAGCCAACGCAGGGATTCGAGAATCTGGTTATAGCTTTCTTCGGAGTCGCGCACGGCGTCGGTGTCTTCGATACGGAAGATCAGCGTGCCGCCGGTGGCGCGAGCTTCCGCCCAGTTGAACAGGGCGGTACGAATCATGCCGACATGCGGGGTTCCGGTCGGCGAGGGGCAGAAGCGGACGCGAACGTTCGCGGGCAGTTCGGGTTTGGTGTTTGCAGCATCAGTCATAGTCCCCTATTGTGCCGCGCGCGCCGGACGCGCCACCCTTGGAATCAGCAGGACAGACTCACGAAGAGCAGATCCCAGTCTTGGGACTCGCTCTCACGGGATTCGTGAAGGTCGACGTTGACGTCAGTGTCAGCGTAATCGCGGTTCATCGGTGTTCCTTACGTCTTATTGTTGGTATTCATTGCGCCGAGAATTTCGCTTGCCCGCCAGCTCCGTCCCTGCAGCCGTACGCAAATCTTGTCTTAAAGTAACACGACCAAACAGAAACGGTCATCATCATTCGACATCAATTTGATAACAAATCACGCTATACCGCCAAGACTGTCCACATTCAGACAACATTCATTGTCCCTGTTGGGTTTTTCATAAAAAACTGGAAAAATGAGAGACGATGAGTCTCATCTTGTGAAAGGGGTATCAATGACCGATCCCAACAATGGTGCGCCCGCGCCGCAGTATCCTGCGTCCAACGGCACGCCTGACGCCAATAATCCAGCCGAGCCGAATACCGCGGCGCCGCAGTACGGAGCTCCCGCACCCGCATATGGACAGCTCTCCGGCAACCCTTACGGACAGCCCGCATATGGACAGGAGCAGCCGACGCAACCCAACCCGGCATACAGCCAGCCTCACGGCCAACCAGCCGGCGCGCAATCGGCTCCCGCCTACGGCCAACCTGCGTATGGCCAGCCCAATGGCAATCCCTACGGTCAGCCCGATGGCGCATACGGCCAAGTGCCGCCCACCTACAACGCTTACCCCGCGCCCGCAGCCGCCACAGGCACCAACGCGGTTCCGCTGAACAAGCCCTACTACGGGTGCTCCTTCCAGGAGGCATTCCTGCGTTTTTGGAAGAAGTACGTGGTGTTCAAGGGCCGCGCATCCCGCAGCGAATTCTGGTGGTGGATGCTGGCCAGCTTTGCCATTCAAGTCGTGCTGGCAAACCTCGTGGATGTCTCCAATGACCACCTGTCATTCCTCTCTTCGCTGTGGAGCCTGGCCATACTCGTCCCGAGCATCGCACTATCCGTTCGCCGTCTCCACGACATCAACAAGTCCGGCTGGTGGCTTGCCATCTTCTATGGAGCCGTGTTTGCTGGCGCAATCCTCATGATTGTTGGCGGCGGCGCTGCACTCTTCGGCGTCCTCAGAGTCTGGGGAAGCCCCTCTGACAGCGGCTACTATGCCACAGCCGCAGCGGGTAGCCTTGGCATCCTGTTCATCGGCGCGATAATCGCGGCCGCAGCGGGCATTGTCTACATTGTGTTCATGACGCTACCCAGCAAGCCGGAAGGCGCGCGTTTTGACGACGATTTCGTCGCAGCCGTCCCTTATGGCGCTCCGGTTCCTCCCGCTGGCGCTCCGAACGGCTACGCTCAGGCCGCGCCGGGCTATGGCGACCCGAATGCCGCGCCTTACGGGCAGGCCGCACCGACCGCACCGGCTTATAATCCGTATGCCCAGCAGACTGCTCGGCCTGTACCGGGCCACGACCCGTACGCGCAGTCGACTGCACCGGCCGCACCTACCGCTTACGGTCAGCCGGCTCCCACTGCGCCCGACTACAGCCAGCCCGCGACACCTGCCACCTACACGCAGCCCACTGCCGCACAAACCCCTGACTATGGTCAGCCGGCGGCTCCCGCTTCTAACTACGGACAGCCCGCCACGCCAGCTCCTACCGCCGAGCCGGCTGTCGCACCGGATGATTCAACCATCCCGGCTTCCGACAACGAGGACGACGGCCAGAAGCCGTGGCAAGGTCAGTGACATTACGATAAGGCAGCCCGGTCAAACCGGTCTTCCCACTGAAAAAACCGCACCCCCAATCGTTAGGCTGAAAAAACAGATATCACGATTGAGGATGCGGTTTTCTCGTATGCATTGCTTTACAACCGCACGAACACGGTCGGAGCTCCAGAAGGCAGCGTGGCGGCAAGGTTCGGTTCGCCATCGGCGGAGAGACGGAAAATGGCCACATTATTTGAGGCCTCATTGGCGGCAAGCAGTAGATTGCCAATCGCCAATAAGTGACGCGGACGGCTCCCGGCACAATCAATGCCACGGCCACGCCAACCAGGAACATCCGGCTCGTCAAGCCGGGTAAGCCGCTTGCCATCCCACAACAACGTCACGATGCGTTCGGAACCACGCAGCCCCACATACGCCAACCCAGCTATGCCCTCGCTGGCTACCGCGGCACCCGCGTTCCCCTGCAGTGCATTCCATGGCACAAACGCCAGCGAAGCCGCCTGATCCGGCTTCGGCAGCGCATCAGGACCAAGACTGACCGTTTGCAGCACACGGATTGTCCCATTGTCGGAATGTTTGGCATCATGGCCGGGCTCAGGGCCAATCAGCGTTACCGTGCCACCCCATTCACCGGCCACCACCACACGCCAATCGTACGCAGGGTCATCGGAATCGACCGGCAGTAGATGTTGGTCGCGCGGACCGGTGCCCGGCGCGAGGGTCACCGCGCCCTCACGAATCAGCTCGCCGTGCTCCCAATGATGCACATAGATGCGATCCGCGCCCAGATCACTGGTCAGCACTCGGCCATCAGGCAATGGCTGCACCCAATGAGCGTGAGGACATTCCTGAGCCGGCAGCGGCCCATGCCCCTCGCCGCGTAGCATCTGTGCGACTTCGAGGATTACACCGGATTCCGTTACCGGATGCACGCAAACGTACCCGTCGGCGTAGTCGGCGGTGATGAGGCGACCCTGACCTTCGTCGTCGCGCACAAACACCACATGAGTGACGGCATGACCCGGCGTGGGTACGCGGGACAGCTCCACAAGCCGCAATGAGTCGCCCGCCCCTTCGACGCGAAATGACGCTATCTCATTGGTGTCTTCCAACACCGCATACAGCACCTGGCTGCCGTCCGCAGCGGTATGAAGCTCCATCCATGTGGGCGATGGCACGTCAGCAAGCAGCCTTCCACGGCTAAGCAGTGCGGCATCGTCGCTGTCATTGCTGGCATTGCCGCCGGCTTTTAATATCAATTGTTCGATGCCCGGGCATGCCGCATTGCGCAACTCGCCGAACCCACCAACCACAATATCCATATAATCCCCCCTGATTTATAAGGGTTCACGGCATCTTGCGACGCCGATTGGACATGAAGAAACGATTCGACAACGAATAGTTCACCCATAACGGTTACCAGCGCAAAGATTTCTCGCAGTAATCCTTGATCTCGAGAAATCTTTGCGCTCACTCACTCTCAGCGCAATAATTTCTCGAAACAACCCTTGAGTTCGAGATTTATTTGCGCTTACCCGCACTCAGCGCAAAGATCTCTCGAACTTAGGGCTTATTTCGAGAAATCGTTGCGCTAAGGCATCGCCAATGCGAAGATTTCCCCAAAGAGCTGGGAAATACCGCTTACAACTCCACGGTTTCCTTGTTGGGGTCGTCCTTGATGTGTGCGAACTTGGCGGCCAGGGCCTCCTTGTTGCGCTTTTCATCCTCTTCCTTGGCTTGGCGCTTGGCCTCGTCCGGGTTCCAGAGCACGTCTTCGCGGTGCTTGTCCCATTCGGCTTGAGCCAGCGGGGCGATGAACTCGGCGGTGGCGGCCAAAGAGTCGGCGCCGGAGGTATTGGCACGGGCTTCAATCAGATCAAGAATCTGCTTGTCAGTCAGGCAGATGCGCGGCACCGAGCACTGCTCGCGCAGTTCGTTGACGTAGAGCAGAATCGGCAGAACCTTGGCGGCTGCACTGGCGGCAACACTGTCTGCGGCGTCTGCTGAATCATCGACCGAAACACCATCAGCGGAACCGGAAGTATCGGCGGCATCCCCAGCCACCACACCCAGCAACGCATCGCACACGGCGAGCGCGGTGGCGAATCGAACAGCCACATCAGCAGGCTCGGCGGACGTGGCCAGGCGACCATCGGCCTCAGCGTCAGCCTCAACCTGTGCTTCCACAGCGGCGATCGCTTCCTTCACTGATTCCACCGTTTCGGAATCCCAATCAATACCCAAGGCGTTGGCCGCCTCGATAATCAGCTCTGCATCGCCGGATTCGGCGTAACCGGTCATCGTATCGTAGACGTCATTGGCAGCGAGTAGGGCGTCGACGATATTCTGCGGGCGGCCAGGAATCTCATCGGCGCCCTCATAGACGAACTCAGCGTCCGGCACAGTGACGTCTTCACCGGTCAGAATTCGCGCGAACGCACGGGTGATGCGCACCTGCAGATTCTCCGCATACTTGGCGTCGTTGTCCATCTGCATAGCCTCGATCAACGGCCATAAAGCAATCAGCCCCGAGCCCACTTCAGCGGCCTTGGCCACCGCCGGCAATGCTGCGACCTGCGCGATTGCCTCACGATTCAGTTCGATAGTCATCCGTGCTCCTTTGCGTCCACCACTCGATTGTACGCGCTTACTTGGCTCCCTCCTCGAGGGGAGCTGGCGGCGAAGCCGTCTGAGAGAAGTTCGGTTGCGCGACTCAGGCTCCCCTCAGTCTCGCTTCGCGAGCCAACTCGACAGCAATTGTGGACGGACTCCGCCCGCGCCTCAATAGCTCGCCTACAAACAGTCCACCGGACTGTTTGCTTCACGGCTCAGTCTCAGAGAAGGAAGCCAAGGTTGTATGACACCAGTCTGCCGTTACTTGACGTTGGCCGCTGGGTCAACATACGTGATTGACATCACACGGCCGGTTTCGTTGTCGTACGTCACCGAGGTCACGGAGGCAAGCGCCGTGTGGCGCAGGAACATCCAGTGCTCCGGGTGGCCAGTCTCCAGATAGTGTCGGTAGCTGAAAATCGGCGACTCGTGGCTGACCACCACGATCTGCTCGCCGGGGTGCTGGGCGACCTTCTCGCGCGCGAAGTCATCCATGCGCTGGGCGATGTGCTGGTATGACTCGCCCCAGCTGGGCTTGTACAGGTTGGTGACGAGCTTCCAGTTGCCGTTCTTCCACAAGGCACCCTCGCCATGGCCGATCCGCTTGCCGCGGAACTCGTTACCCGCTTCAATCACCCGTCCATCGGTGGCGAGGGTGAGCGGAGCTTCGCCGCGAGCTTCGCGCACCGGGTTCAGGGCATCGAGAATCGCGCCGGCGGTCTCACGTGTGCGGTCGAGCGGCGATGAATACACGGCGGCAATCGTGTTGGTTTGGGGGTTCTTGGCCAGATAGGCGGCAGTGGCCTGGGCCATGCGCCGGCCAAGATCGGAGAGATGGAAGTCGGGCAGCCGCTCATAGAGCAGATGGTCGGGGTTGTACACCTTGCCGTGCCGGACGAAATGAATGGTGGTTGCGCTCATGAGCCGTCTTTCTGGTCCTTGCCCCAATGGGCGTGAAAACGTTGTTCTGATATCTCCAATCTACCGCGTGTCGCACCCCATCAAACGATTAAATTGTCCGTGACGCAAATATGCGCGTGGAACACGCGACGCAAACTTTGCGCGACCATGGACAACACATCATTCGATGAGGGCTTCGCTGGCAACGCCACGCCAGCGGGGGACATCCAATCGGGAGCGGAAAGGAGCGTAGTGCTGTTATGTCCAATAACTCGTCCAACTCGAACACGAATACCGTTATGGCCGGCATCAAGGAAGTAGGCCACAAGGTTTTTGGTGGATATGCGGAGTTGCTGCGCATTCCCCACACCGCCCGCTATTCGATTGGCTCGGTCATCGCCTGCATGCCGTTCCCGATGGTCGGCATGACCATCACCATTTCCGTACAGCATTACTACGGCAACTATTCGCTGGCCGGCATGCTCACCGCCATCCAGGCGATCGCACTGGCCATCTCCACGCCACTGCTCGGCAAGCTCACCGATAAGTTCGGCCAGCGGCAGGTTTCGATTCCGACGATCATCGTGTGGATCGTGGCCGCCATCGCGCTGACCACGGCGATCACCAATCGGGCGCCTGAATGGGTGCTGTACTGCCTGACGCCGTTCCTGGCTGCCATCCCGCCGTGGGGCGCGATGAGCCGCGCGCGTTGGACCAAGATCTTGAAGGGTGATCAGGAGCGCACCAACCGAGCGCTTTCTCTGTGCGGTGTGCTGGACGAGTGCATGTGGGTGATCGGCAATCCGCTGGCATCCACGCTGGCCGTGATTTCCGGTCTGCTGGCTTTCTCATTCACCGGCATGTGCGTGGTGGTGGGCGCGCTGATGTTCCTCACCGAGCTGACCACCGAGCCGCCGTCGCAGACTGCATTGGCACGGGCTGAGGGTATTTCCCGTAAGGAATACCGCGAGCGCGAGGCCGCTCGAGCCGAAGCATTGAAAGCGGAGACCGCGGCCGAAGAAACCCGTCGTCGTCTTGAGCGCGAAGGCGTAACCGACCAAGCCGTGATCGACAAGGAGATCGCGCAGGCGGTCGCCGATGCGCGTTCCGGCAAGAAGGCGTCCATCTGGGGGCCGGGCTTGATTGCCGTGTGCGTCACATGGTTTGGATTGGGCGCGTTCCAGTCGGCCACCGGTATTTCCATTATCGCGTTTGCCACCGAGTCGAACATGAAGCAGTACACGGGCTTTGTGTTCGCCTGCTTCTCCATAAGCTCGCTGATGGGTGCTCTGGTGTACGGCGCGAAAAACTGGTCGATTGCCCTATGGAAGCGTTTCTACTTCTGCCTGGCCGTGGTGAACATCGGTATCAGCACGTTCCTGTTCGCCAAGCATTTGTGGGTCATCATGATCATCTACCTGATCATCGGTGTATGTCAGGCTCCAACGTGGATTAATGGCAACCAGCTCATGCTGCACTTGGTGCCGCCCTCGCGTTTGACCGAGGGCATGGCGTGGATGGGCGCGATGAATTCCATCGGCTCCTCCGCCGGGTCGGCCATTGCCGGCCAGTTCATCGACCGCATGGGTTCGCACGGCGGCTTCATGGTGGTCACCACTTTGGCCTTGGCTTCGCTGGTGATTGCCTTGATCGGCTTCAAGCAGATCAAGGGCTCCACCGAACAGCCAACACTCACCGAAGTGAGTGTGTGACATATAGCCAAGTCCCCTCTGACGATTGAGATGATTTCATCTCAATCCCAATCCCAATCAGCTTCATCAGCTCCCAGTAACACCCTAACTACCAGCAGCGTCAGAAATTCAGGAAATTTGCCCACTCGTCCTAGATTTCTGTCACTGGCCCGAACTCAGCGACAGAAATCTAGGAAATTAGGGGTGATTTCCTAAAATACCGACGATAACAACGACTCAGCGTCAGAATTTCAGGACGAAGCCATTCTTTTCCTGAAATTCTGACGCTGAGATGTGGCTCATCACCGCCCATTAGCAGTTGAACCACGGAAAGAGACGAAAAACGCCTTACTTCGGCCAGCCTTTGGGGGTGTGCTCCAAGGACCACTCGCCAAGCTTATGAGAGAAGCTGCTCTGCCACTTGGCTTCCAGCTCCTCGGCGGTCAGACGGTTTTCGGCGGACTTCAGACGATTCATCGCGTTGGTGTGTGTATCGTCAAGCAGCCATTTACGAATCAGGAAGTTCCACACCATCACCACGGCGGTGGCCACCAGCTTGCCCACGTTGGTGCGCAGCAGGTATTCGGCGTGCTGCGAGACGAAAGCGTCGTGGTTCATACCGTAGGTGGAAATCCAGATGATGGCGTCGTTCATGAACAGACCGACCACGGCACCCGCCACGAAGATGACGATCTCCATCCATCGCGCCATATCGTCACGATGCTTGAACACGAACTTCATACTCGCCAGATAGTTGAAAATCAGGGAGATGATGAAAGAGATGGTGGCAGCCAACACGTTGTGCATGTGGAATACGCCCACCAGCAGGTTGAGGATACCCCAGTCAATCACAAAGGCGATAACGCCTACAATGCCGAACTTCATCAGCTGTTCAATCAGTTTTCTCACAGAGGGTATTCAACACTATTGGTCTGACCGTGGGGTGCGAATTGGCCAGAAAGTCCAATAATCTCCGCAATTGGAGATGCTCCCCCTCAGAGAGGAGAGTCAATCATAAGCAACATGGAACCGATACGAGGTGCAGGCAATCTTATGGAGGAAATCAAGGCAGTGCATAACGACGGGCGCCAAAGCTAGACTGGAGACGAACCAAATCAAGGAGGAATCCATGCCTGTTATTCACACTCACGTGTCCGTATCCACCACGCCTGAGCAGCGCGAGGCACTGAAGGCCGCATATGGCAGGGCAATCACCGCTGTGCCGGGCAAGTCCGAGGGCTGGCTGATGTGCCCGTTTGAGGACAATATGCCGATTTACTTTGGCGGCAGCGACGACCAGCCGGCCGCCTACGTGGAGGTCAACGTGTTTGGCCGTTCCGTGCCGAGCTCTGCCTGGGAGAAGCTGACACAAAACATCATGGCCGCATTGAACTCTACGCTTGGCGTCCCCGAGGACCGCACTTACATCCGTTACACCGCCACCACCGACTGGGGCTGGAACGGCGGCAACTTCTAGTTGTTGTATCTTGCCCCCGGAGGGGGAGTTGTCGAACACAGTGAGACTGGGGGGGGAGTGGTTTGCCATGGCACTCCCCAGTCAGCTTCACTGCCAACTCGTCCGCAGATTACTGGCTCACTGTCGTTTGCCTTTCTGCTACAAACAGCCCCACCAGGCTGTTTGCTTAACGTCTCAACCTCAAAGCGAGGATTCGAGACATGAAAAGCCCGCCGCTGGCGGGCTTTCTGCATTTCAAGGGGCTGATTTCCAACATTCAGAAACTCTACTAGCGCTTCAAGGGGCTGCTAATACAAGAAACCTGGAGTATGACCATTGAAATTGCAACGGTCATACTCCAGGTTTCGCAATCGAAGAGCCCCTCGAAACGCAGATAGACCTACGGAAAACCGGAAATTAGCCCCTCGAAGGCAAGTTACTGCGGTTCAAGCTCAATCACACGATCTTGGGCATGGGGGTGGTGAGGCTGGTAGTCAGGTTGACGTGGACCAGACCGGCGCCGGCGTGCACTTCGACCTTCTTCAGGGTCACGGTGCGCTCGGCCTCCGGAGCGCGGTCGTTGTCGGTCATGGTCGCAGGGGACTTGACCGCCACGAAGGCCAAATCATACAGCGAGATACCAGCAGACTGGCACAGTTCCATGGCCTCGGCCGCGGACTCGGTGAAGCCCGGCTTGTAGATCACGCGATCGGCCGGAACACCATAGGCGTTCTCGGCTACCCACTTGGCGTTCTCCGCCAGGGCCATGCCCTTATGCGAGTGCGGCTCAGCCGGCATGGAGCCGTTCTCAAGCGCATCGACAAAACCATCAAGCTGTGGAACCAGCGCCTCGCCGCCATCGCGGAACAGGTTGCCGATGATCGGCGTGCGGAAGCCCAGCTCGTCGGCGGTGGCCTTCAGGGACGGAACCTGATCGTCCTCGCCTTCCCACAGGTTGATGAGCGGGAAGGTCGGAATGTCCAGGTTCTCCAGGCGCTGCACGTGGAACGGGTAGCGCCAAGCCAGCTCGGGATCATCGCGCCAGGTGGAGGCACGAGTCACCACAATCGCGGCGGACGGCCACTGCGCACCGAATTCACGGCACGCGATATCCAGCCACTTCTGGGCGCCGGCGTCGGTGCCGTAACCGGCCTCAACGACGACCACATCATGCAGGGCGCAAGCCATCTCCACGGAGACCAACGTCGGAATGCCGATGGACACGTTGGCAAACGGGCCGCCGTGCACGTACACCGGGGAACCGTTCACGGTCTCGGTCTTGGCGGGCTTGACCGCATCGGCCAAAATGCCGGTGATGCGCCACAGGTCCACGAACTCGCCGAAGGTCACGGCCTGGCCGTCCTTGGTGCCGGCGATCATCTTGGACACGCGCTCAGCAATCTCGTCCATGGAACGGGAGAGCACCACAATCTGCATGAGCTCGGAGGTGGGGGTGAGCACCGTCTTCTCCGCCACGTTGCCCTTGCCGTAGTCCACAGCGATGGAACGCAGGGAACGGCTCGGCACTTCGGAGACGCGCGGCACGAGAATCGTGTCGAGCTTGCCCTCATCCACGGCCTTCTCGGCAAAGGAGACGAGCAGGTTCTGGGCCGCCTCGATGGCGCCCATCTCACCGCACAGACCCCAGTCGATGAGCTCGGGGTGGGTCAGGGAGGCCTTGCCGCCACCGGAGGCACCGCCCTTGGAACCGGCTGCGGTGATGCCCATACTCGGCTGGCGCAGCACGGCGGCCGCGTCGATGCCGCGCTTGTTCAGGGCGTCAATCAGGGCGATGGTCGTGGTGGTCTTGCCCTCACCGCGCGAGGCCTTGAGCGGCGTATCGGCGGTGACAAGGATCACCTTGCCGTGCTTGCGCGGCGCATCAGGGTTCTCGGCCAGGTACTTCATGTAGCCGAATGCGTCGATTTTCTGGACCAAGCCGTACTGGCTGGTGAAGTCTTCGATGGTGGTCATATAAAACCTTTCTGTGTGTGGTGGGGCGGCTGTCACCGCCTCTTCGCCTAAAAACAGCCCACTGGGCTGTTTTCTTAACGGCTCAGCCTCCCACAGTAGGAGGCAAGTCAAGACTAAAAGTCGGACATGTGGAAGCCGTTCTTCATCTCCATGCTGCGAGTGTACAGCACGGAGTCAAGCAACTTGTCGGTTTCTTCCTTGAGCTGGTCGGCCATGGTCTGGTTGGCGGCGGCAAGGATCTCGCGCACCTCGGGGTTGCGCAGTGCGGCGATGATCTCATCCGGCTCCATCGGCTGCACGTCACCATCCACGTTGTCGGCCTCGAACTCCTCCTCCGCGGCGGACTGGGCGGCTTCCTCGGCCGCGGTCAGGCCAAGGCGCGCAATCTGCTCATCGGTGGCGGCCACCAGACGGTGACCCATCGCACCGGTCTTCTCCTGGTAACGCTCGACGGCGTTGGAGGTGGATCGGAAGGCACCGTCGCACAGGGCGGCGATGATGCGGTTGACCCAGTAGAAGTTCTCGGAGGTCACGCGGGTGGTGGTGTCTTCGAGGTAGGCCGGCGTCACATCCACGTTCGGGAAGAACGGCACCAGCGTATTGAACGGGTTGGAACCGTAAGCGATCCACTGCACGGCGCGGGAGGCCTGCGGACGGTACGGGCGAATCTGCATCACCGAAAGCTGGCTCTGGCGGTTGATGCCGATCGGACGGCACATGTGACGGGTGCGCTCATCACCAAGCTGACCATACGGGTCGAACGGCGTGCCCTGATAGTGCGAGCTCAGCACGTACTTGATGTCCTCGATGGTCACCTTGCGCTCAGGCTGGCGAGCCCACGGGATGTCGTCGGACGTAGGCTTGTGGTCGGCGTCCGGGCCGTCCCACACCTCGTCATACGGGTTGAGGAAACGCTGCATGTACCACGCGCGCGGGGTATTGTACACATGGTCGGAGTCGGAATGGGAGCCGAAGGCGTCGCGCGGGTTGAACGGCGTGGTGTTCTCCACCGCAAGATCCAGATGATTGGTCTCGATGAACTCGGCCAGGTCTTCGGAGCACATGTACTCTTCCTGGTCGCCGAGGGCGTCTTCAAGATCGAATTCGTCAATGCCGAGCTGGTTCGGCATGGTCACGTAAGCCTCGTCCGGCACGCGCTTGGCGATCCAATGATGGCCGCCCACGGTTTCCAGCCACCAGATCTCGTTGGAATCGGAGAAGGCGACGCCGTTCATCTCGTAAGTGCCGAACTCCTCGAGCAGTGAGCCGAGGCGGGCCACGCCCTCGCGCGCGGTCTTGACGTACGGCAGCACGATGGTCAGGAAGTCCTCTTCACCGATGCCGCCGGGAACCTCGGGCTCGTTGCCCTTGGCCGGCACATATTCCACGAACGGGTCGGCGCCGAGCACGCGCTCGTTGGTGGTCAGGGTCTCGGTGGCGCTCATCGCCACGTTCGCCTCGTTGACGCCGGCCTCGCCCCAAATACCTTCCTTCAGGTCCGCATTCGGCACTGCGGTATATTGCAGTGGATTGTCCGGCAGGGTGATGGCCAGGTGGGAGATCACCGACTTATACTCACGCGGCTGTTCGCTTGGTTTGACGACGATGAATCGCTTGGGATTGAACTCGCCGTTTGCGGAATCCTCATTACGGGCGATGATGGTCGAGCCGTCATAGCTCGCGTCTTTGCCTACCAGAATCGTGGTGCAGGCCATAGTGTGATGGTGTCCTTTCTTTGTTTGTGGTCACGCTCCCGCTGGCGGGAGCTGAACGACGAAGTCGGACTGAAGGAGGTTTTGTACTGACCCACCCCCAGTCAGTGATGCTGACAGCCCCCGCCTGCGGGGGCTCATGTGGCTCACGCCTTGCCGGTCAGGAAGATGCCGTCGGTGTCGGGCGTCTCGCCGCTGGCACGCAGCGCGTGCAGCAGTTCGTTGAGCCAGAATCCCTGATTCAATCCGGGAAGCGGCTTCTTGGTGGCCCACACCTGCAGATAATACTCATGATCCTTGTCCGGCGGCTGCGGTCCGTTGTACCGCATAATCACCGACGGGTCAGTGCTACGCCCCAGGAACTTGGAGGCCGAGGAGTTGCGCCCCTGCACGGTCTCCGGAATCATGGCTGGCAGCTGGCGGGAGAAGTCCGGCGGAATGGCCAGCGCATGTGAGTCGTTGAAGTCGTACATCAGCGCGCCGATGGGCAGGTTGGCCACGGACCAGTGAATCCACTCGAAACCGCAGACCGGAATCGAATCCGGATCCACGAACTCCCAGTGCAGGTAACGAGCTTCGGGGTTCACATCATCGATGTAGAACGGGAAGGAGACCACAGGCACGCCACCATTGAAATATTCAGGGGCCGCGGCCTTGGCGAAATCGTCCGGAATGACGGTGAAATCGGCGGAAATCTTCATATCCACCAGTGTATCGCGAGCCATGTTGCAGATTTCAGTCTGCGGCAACTAAAAAACGCCATCACAATACATGGTGATAGCCAAACACGACTGAGGGCCTCCCCTCGACGGAAGGGAAGCCCTCAATTATCTAGCCTGCATAGGCCGGTGTCACGCCTGACGGCGACGATACACCACCATGCTCACACCAGCAATCAACAAAGCAGCACCGGTAAACGCAACCACCAGAACAGCGCTACCCGTGTTGAACAGCGTCTTAACGTTCTTCTTGTTGCCCTTGTTCGCGGTATTCGTCTTGTTGGAGTTGTTGGAATTGCCGGAGGAAGCGGCACCACCGTTATTATTGCCGGAATTACCGTTGTTTCCGGAGTTACCGTTGTTGCCATTGTCGTCGCCAGGCTTCCCGACAGTCACCGGAGTCCAACCCAGCAAATCGGTATCGTAGGTGGACCCATCCTTGAATGTCACATGCAGACCGGAGTACAGAGCCGACAACGGATCAGGCCCCGGATTGTCCTTACGAGCCAGATCAACCAGCAACTTCAGCGGAGTCCACCAGCCGTTGGAGTCATAATTCCAGTTACCGTATTTCGTATCAGGCTGCAATCCGACCAAGACGTTGGTGATGTCGCCAGATGTCTTGAGATCAGCGGCCTCCACATCATAACCACGATCGAACCGTTGACCGACAATCTGCTGGTCCTTGGCATAACCGTTAGCAAGGTTACGTATTTTGGCATATGTACTTGCGCCGCTGGGATCATCATCCACGCGTCCAGTGGTGCAATCCCACAAAGGAGACCCCAGGCAGACCTGCCAATCACTGTTCGTTGCCTTGCCCTGCACGGAGAACACGCGCAACAGGGCCGTGCTGTAGCACATTGGCCACGTCAGGCAGCAGCTTCTCGTCGATGGTGTAGTGCGCCTTGAGGCCGGCGGAATGCGTGCCGACATCTTCGACCTTCTGGTCGGAGAAGGTGATGCTACGGCTCACATTCACGGGATCAACCTGAACATCGGAAATGCTGACGACCTTCCCGCGTACATAATCGTTATTTGGGGCGTCGCCTTCCACCAAGGCAAACCACACATCCTCGATGTCCGCAGAAGTACCTCTATACTCCATACTCACGATCCGGGTCGCCGTAGTGGCGGCAAATCCATCACCGTATATAACAAATACGGCCCCCGCATCACCAACAGCGGGTTTCGTCGCGGAAGCATCATTCAGGTTAGTGAGGATGCCGTAGCCCTTACCCACGGTCAGACCGGAAAGAGTCACTTTGAATACCGGCTTGGCGGTACCCGAAGCATAATATGCACCAACCTTCAGAACACCTTCTGGCTTTTCAATCTTGGTGATAGCCGGCCCATTACCTTGCGGAGCAGCGGCGTTGGCCTTTGCATCAGCCTTCGGCGCGGCTTCCGGCTTTGCCTCGGTCTTTGCGTTAGCTTTTGCATCGGCATCCGACTGCGGAGCAGCGTTCGTAGCGGCCTTGGTGCCGTCAGAGCCATTGGTCGGTGCGGTTTCAGCGGTTTGCGGTGTCGCCGTGCCAGTTGCGGTAGCGTCATCAGCGTAGGCGGTTCCTACGCCAGTAAACAGCATGCCCGCAGCCACGCGGACGGCGGCAACTTTGCTCATCTTCTTCATATGTTTCCCTTCGAGAATGCGTGAAAACGCAAATAATCTCTAAGGGCCCCCGCATGGTTTTTGCAAGTCGGAATACCGAAAATGCCTTGCTTCCTATCCTCAAAGAGATAGAAAACAAGGCATTTTCCCGATTATTCAGCCGATTGCTCGGCCACGGTCACTCGGCCGGAGTGTAGAAGTCGCCGTTGAGGGCCTTGGCGGCCTTCTCCTGCGCTTCTTCCAGCGTCCAGTTGGCGAGCTCGGCGCGCACATCGTCCAGAGCCACCGGGGTCATGGACAGCGAGTTGACGCCGATGCCTGCAAGCACCACGGCCAAATCTGGATCGGCGGCAGCCTCACCGCACACGCCCACCGGCATGCCGTGCGCGTTGCCGGCGTCGGCGATGAGCTTGATGGCGCGCAGCACCGCCGGGTGCCATGCGGTCTGGTAGTTGGCGACCGAGCCGAGCGTACGGTCGGCGGCCAGCGTGTACTGGGTCAGATCGTTGGTGCCGATCGAAACGAAGTCGGCCACCTCGGCCACCTTGTCTGCCATAAGCGCGATGGACGGCACCTCGGCCATCACACCGACCTTCTTCAGCCCGAAGGATTTGCCGAGCTTGACGAAGTAATCGGCCTCATGCTCATCAGCGACCATCGGGGCCATGACCCACAGGTCGGCCTCGGTCTGGGCATCGGCGGCGGCGAGCGCCTTGAGCTGGCCTTCGAGCACGTTCATGTGAGCCTTCAACGTGCGCAGACCACGCAGGCCGAGGGCGGGGTTCGGCTCGTCTTCCGGAGTGAGGAACGGCAGCGGTTTATCTGCGCCGGCGTCCAGCATACGGATCACGACCTTCTTGCCGGGGAAGCGGCTCAGCAGCTCGGCGTAGGCCTTGGTCTGCTCTTCCACGCTCGGCGGCTCGGAGTTGCCGATAAACAGGAACTCGGAGCGGAACAGGCCCACGCCTTCGGCGCCATACTCCAGGGCCGGGTCGGCATCAGCGGGCTTGCCCACGTTGGCGAGCAGCGGAATGTGGTGGCCGTCCTTGGTGGCGCCCGGCTTGCCGCGCAGCTCCTTGGCCTTGGCGGCGTGAGCCTTGGCGGCCTCGGCATCCTCGATCTCAGCAGCGGTCGGGTTGGCAACCACCACGCCCTTGGCGGCGTTGACGATGACCTGCTCACCATTGGTCAGGTTCTCGGCTTCGGCGGCGGAGACCACGGCCACGATGCCGCGAGCGCGGGCCAGAATGGCGGTGTGCGAAGTGGGGCCGCCCTGCGAAGTGACGATGGCCAGCACCTTGTTCAGGTCGATTGCGGCGGTGTCCGCGGGGGAAAGATCCTCGGCCACCAGCACGAACGGGGTCTCGCTTTCCGGAATGCCGGGAGCAGGCACGCCCATCAGGTCAGCGATCACGCGCTGGCCCACATCGTGCAGATCGGCGGCACGCTCGGCCTGGTATCCGCCGATGGCGCGGAACATGTCCTCAACTGCGGCGAAGCCTTCCAGCACGGCGCGCTCTGCGGTTTTGCCGCCGTTGATCAGCGAGGTGATGCTGGCCGCCAGCGAGGGGTCGGACGCGAACATGGAGATGGCCTGCAGAATCGGGGCGGCCTTCTTGGCGCCTTCGTCGCCGTTAGCCGCTTCTTCGGCACGACGGCTCAGGTCGGCATTCACCACGGCCAGCGACTTAGTGACGCGGTCGATCTCTCCCTGCGCCGGCACGGTATCGGCACGGGGCGCGTCGGAAGGCTCCGGCAGCGGGGCCGCCATACGAATAACCGAGCCGACCGCCACGCCACGGCCAATGCCAACACCCTTGATTTCCATAATGGTTCTCCTTTGTTCGTAGGGTAGTAGTTCTTTGGAGCAGTGGCCTCGATGCCTACTTCGGAGTATGCAGCCGCAGCCATTGCCGGCAAGTTCTTCTTTGTTAGTTCCCTTATTATGGTGGTTTATTATCTGCAACACGCCAACGGTAATCGTTTTCTGGATTTTATTCTACGTCTCGGTATACTCGATATCAAGCAGCTGCCGCAATTGGCCGCATGACTTCCATTTCAGACAGACGCAAAGGAGTGTCCTTTATGGTTACCCGCAACATCACCATCACTGATCCCGTCGGCATTCACGCTCGTCCTGCAGCACAGTTTGCTCAGGCCGTGGCGGCCTCCGGCTGCAACGTCACCATCGCCAAGGAAGGCGGCGCAGCCGTCCCCGCCGGCTCGATTCTGTCCATCATGGGACTGGGCGTTCAGCAGGGTGACACCGTGCAGATCACCGTTGAGGGAGACAACGCCGAGACCGTTGCCGACTCCCTGACCGAGACCCTGCTCGCCGCCGAGTAAACGGGCGAAACTTCTCTCACTTGCCAAACGGCCGCCCCGCCTGTCCGGGCGGCCGTCTTCTGTTTTATAGTGATTGCCGGTAATTTCACCGAGCCGGCATGCTTTCTGGGAGAGGAGGCACACATGACCGCGAACGAGCCAGCGGAATCATCATCCGCCTCAATCGTCAATGTTGCCGCCATCGCCAACGTCTCCACGGCCACGGTGTCCCGCGTGCTTTCCGGCAAACGCACCAAGGACGACGACATCGCCCGCCGCGTGCGAGCCGCGGCCCACAGCCTCAACTATTCGGTGAATTTTGCGGCCAGCGCGCTGCGTTCCACCGTGACGAGAACCATCGGCCTGATTGTGCCGAGCGTTCAGGATCCGTTCAGCGCACGGCTTATCGACACACTTGAGCCGTTGGTCAACCAGAGCGGCCGGCAGCTGGCGCTGAGTGTCGGGCGGACGCCGGAAGTGCAGAAGGAACGCATCGTGTTGATGGCCGCGCGCCATGTGGATGGGCTGATTGTCGTACCACTGCCTGGCATTGATCTGGGCGACGTGCTGGCGCAATATGCGCAGGAGATCCCCGCCGTGCAAATCGGAGGGTTGCAGCACACCACGTTCACGTCCGACCCCGCTCCGATTCAACCAGCGCTGCAGCAGATCGCCGACGAGATACTGCGGCTGCTCGCCGATCAATCCAATACACCGGTGCATGTCAATCTGCCTTCGCGGCTTATCGCTCCGGGATCGCAAGACGCCGAATAAATTGGGCGGCCCTCATTACGGCCGCCTTGCATTGCGCCGGAATCACACTGCGCTGCATTACACCGCCAAGCGCACAAACATCAGGGCGCATCGCAAGCGCCATCTCATACTGCGTCGGCACCTCACCTGCGCTAGCGCCAAGGGCGCAATCTCACGGAATCAACGCGCAAAAGAGCGATTCAAACACCAGCAGCGGGTTGCCATTACCGGCAAGTCGCTTGCGGGCGTGAGCCACTTCGTCCAGTCGGGCCACCGCGCCGGCGCGGTTCAGCCGCACGGACAGCTCGGTGATGGCCGACCGATTCTCCAGGTTGATAAGCCCGACCGAATCCTCCGCATTGTTCTGCAGGACCGCCACATCACGGTAAATGGAGGCGATGGAGTTGAGCGCACGGTCGAGCACATCGCGCGTGCGTCGTGTGGTCAGCCGCTTGAGATCGTCCTTCTTGGCGATCTGATTGAACGCGCCGCGCAGTTTCGGCGGAATCCGCTCCCCCGGCTCAAGACCGTTGATACGGCGAAATTCCGCCTCTTGATCGGCCGCGGTGCGGCTTGCGTCCACCTCGGCCTGGGCCTTGGCATTGTCGATGAGGTTGCCGGCCAGCAGCACCGCGTCCGAGGCGCGAGCGAGGTTCAGTACGCCCACCACCAATTCGTCGCGATCCGTCATCACCTGCTCGTCAGTGGCGTACAACTTGGCGATGCCGATGTGTCCCTCGGCCAGACGGGCCGCCCGCTGGGCGACTTTTGGCTCGACGCCCGTGGTGGCAGTCAGGAATCCGGCCACTGCCGAGGCGGAGGGCACGGCGAGATTCACAATGCGCGTGCGCGAGCGGATGGTGGGCAGCACGTCCTGGGCGCTCGGCGCGCATAGCAGCCAGATGCAGTGTTCGGCCGGCTCTTCGATCTCCTTCAGCAGCACGTTGGTGGTGCGCTCCAGCATGCGGTCCACATCCTCAATGATGATGATGCGCCATGGTGCGGTGGCTGGCATTTGCTCGGAGGTGGTGATGATCTCGCGCACCTGGTCGATGCCGATGGTCACTTTGTTGGTGGCCAGCACTGTGACATCCGGGTGGGTGCCGGCGAGTACCTGCTGCGTGACGCGCGTGGGCTCATCGCTCATGCCGTGGTCGGGGCTTTCCAGCGCCGCCGCGAACGCGCGGGCCATGTTGGAACGCCCGGAGCCGGGAGGGCCGCAAATCAGCCACGACTGGGCGATCTGGCTCGGGTCTCCCTGCGCGATGCGGCTGAGCATGTCGATTACTGGCTGCTGGCCTACCAACGAATCCCATACGCTCATGCCAGCTCCTTGATATCCGCTTCGATGGCGGCCCACACCTGCTCGATGGACTGGCTGGCATCGATGACGCGGAAACGATTCGGTTCGACCGCGGCCAAATCAAGGAACGCCTGGCGGGTGCGGGACTGGAAGTCATCGCCGGCCGATTCCATACGGTCTTCGGCATGTTCAAGACGGTTGTGGGAGAGTGTCGGATCCATGTCCAGCAGATACGTGCGGTCCGGCAGCAAGTTGTTGGTGGCCCACATGCTTAAGGATCGAATCTCTTCTGACGTGAGCTCGCGGCCACCGGCCTGATAGGCCAGGGACGAATCGAGATAGCGGTCGGTAATGACCACTTCGCCGCGTTCCAGCGCCGGACGAATGGTTTCGGCGACGTGCTGCGCGCGGTCTGCGGCGAACAGCAGCGCCTCGGCGCGTGGCGCGATGTCGGCGGCACCCTCGTTCACGCCGTGCAACAGCAACTGGCGAACGGCCTTGCCTAACGCAGTGCCTCCCGGCTCGCGGGTGACGACTACCGTGCGCCCTTGAGCCTCAAGATACGCACGCAGCCGCTCGACCTGCGTGGTCTTGCCCACGCCATCGACGCCTTCAAATGAAACAAACAGACCGCTCATGCTATCGACCTTAGCGTTAGGCGCAGAGTTGCGGCTACTGCCCCGATTCACGGGCCCTTCTCCGTTCGGAGTGGCTGATTTTTGCTTTAAAGAACGTCTATTCCTGTTTCAAGGGGCTGATTAGGCCTTTCCCGGAGGTCTACTTCCGTTTCAAGGGGCTGTTGTCCAAGTAGACAACGTTCCAAAACGGCGGAATGACGTTGGCGCGGAGCCGTTCATACTCGTGGTTCAGCAGATGACCAGCCCCTTGAAGCGGAAGTAGATATTCTCAAAACGAGAAATCAGCCCCTTGAAACGCAAGTAGAGCAATAATTCCGCTCAGCCACGCTTGGGAATTACGGCGGGGCGCTCGTAGCCCTCGTTGGCGGTCAGCCAGTCGACATCCTTCTTCACGGTGGCGGCGGTGGAGCTGAGCTTTTCGGCGATGCGCTGGTTGGACCAGCCCTTGTTCGCCAGCTTCTTCACCTCGGCACGGCGTCCGGCGCGCTTGGCCTCGGCGGCATTGGTCGCAGCCGAAGCAGCGCCCTTCTTGGCTCCCCTGGCTCCCGACTTCGCGGCACCGGCACGCTCACGGCCGCGGCGGCCACGGGTGGAGGGTCCAGCCGCGCGCTTTTCGGCAAGCAGACGGAACGCATCCTCCGGCGCAATCGACTCCGGCGTGTATTGGCGCGGCACCGTGCGGTTGGTCTCGCCATCGGTGATGTAAGCGCCAAAGCGGCCATCCTTGATGGTCACATGCTTGCCGGTGTTCGGGTCGTTGCCCAAATCACGCAGCGGCGGCTTGGCGGCGCCACGTCCGCGACCACGCCCGTACTTGGGCTGGGCGAACAGCTCCTTGGCCTTGTCAATGTCCACGGTGAAGATCTCATCTTCGGAGCCCAACGAACGGGTATCCGACCTGCCGTCGGCGCTCGTCTTGGTCAGATACGGACCATAGCGACCGTTGTTGGCGGCCACCGTGCATTCGGAAACCTCACCGGTCTCGGCGTTGGTTTCCTCGTACTTGCCCACCTCGCGCGGCAGGCTCAGCAGCTTCAACGCATCTTCCAACGAGAGCGATTCGGGGCTCATGGTCTTGAACAGCGAGGCCATCCTCGGACGCGACGCAGCGGCCGCGGCCTTCTTGGAGCTCTTCTTGCCGGCCGGCGCAGCGGCGGCGGAATCGGCGGCACCCTCAGGCGGCACCAACGCCACATACGGCCCGAACCGACCGTTGCGCACTTCCACGGTGCCGCCGGAAACCGGGTCCTTGCCCAGCTCGCGCGGGCCACCGGAATGGTTGTCGGTCAGATCATGAGCCACTTCGACGGTCAGCTCGTCCGGCGCGATGGTGTCCGGCAGGGAGGCACGCTTCGGGTTGCCTTCGGCATCCAGATGCTCCATATCTTCCAGATACGGGCCGTACCGGCCAACGCGCACATGCAGGCCGTCGCCGATGTCAATGGTGTTGATGGCTCGGGCGTCGATCTCGCCAAGCTGTGCCACCTGCTGCTGCAGGCCTTCATGCGCTTCGTCGGCATTGCGGGCCGCGCCCTCGCCGGAACCAAAGTAGAAGTGGGTCAGCCAATCCCGGCCAGTCTCCTCGCCGTGAGCAATGCGATCGAGGCCGTTTTCCATCTCAGCGGTGAACGTGTAATCGACCAGCTTGGGGAAGTTCGTTTCCAGCAGCTTGGTCACGGAGAATGCCAGCCAGCTGGGGATCAGCGCACGGCCACGCTCATACACATAGCCGCGATCCATAATCGTGGAGATGATGCTGGCATAGGTGGACGGGCGGCCGATCTCCTTGGCTTCCAACGTCTTGACCAGCGTGGCTTCGGTGTATCGAGCCGGAGGCTGGGTTTCGTGGCCATCCGGCTCGATGTCGGAAGCCTCGACCCGCTGGCCCACCTCCATCGGCGGTAGGGAAGCATTGGATTCGGAGGCATCGGACTTGGTCGCCTTGGCACCCGACTTATCGGCGGCCGCCGCGTCGGCTGCGGCGGGTTTGGGCTTGCGGCCCTCGCCGGTGGCCTTCATAAAGCCAGGAAATTCGATGACTGTGCCGGATGCCTGGAATACAGCCTCACCATCGGCGGGACCAGCCGGCGCAGACAGGCGCACGGTGGCGGTCGATCCGGTGGCGTCGGCCATCTGGCATGCCAGCGTGCGCTGCCAGATCAGCGTGTACAGGCGCAGTTGGTCAATGGTCAGCTTGGAGGCCAGCTCATCGGGGTCATGGAATCGGGATCCCGCCGGGCGAATACACTCGTGGGCTTCCTGCGCGCCAGCGGTTTTGGTGGCGTACTGCTTGGGCTCGGCGGAGAGGAACTTGTCGCCGAAATGGTAGGAGACGGCGTTGCGGGCGGCGGTGATGGCCTCCTGTGAAAGCGTCACCGAATCGGTTCGCATGTATGTGATGTAGCCGTTCTCGTACAAGCTCTGTGCTGCACGCATCACTGCGCGAGACCCCATCCCGAGGCGATTTCCCGCGGTCTGCTGCAGGGTGGAGGTGGTGAACGGCGGCTGCGGGCGGCGGCGGTACGGCTTGGTCTCCATCGACATCACGGTGAAGTCGGCATTCTTCAGCGCTTCGGCCACGGCGGTGGCTGAAGCCTCATCAAGCTGGCGAACGCTGCCCGCAAAACCATCGGGAGTCAGCTGGCCATCCGAGCCGAAGTCCTTGGATCCGGCGAGTCGCTTGCCGCCCAACGAGATCATGCGGGCCGCGAACTCGGTGCGCTCGCCCAAAGCGTCAGGCGCGGCCAGCGTGGCGACGACATCCCAGTAAGGCGCACGCTTGAACGCCATACGCTCGCGCTCGCGCTCCACAATCAGTCGGGTGGCCACGGACTGCACGCGGCCGGCGGACAGGCCCGGCCCCACCTTGCGCCACAGCACTGGGGACAGCTCGTAGCCGTAGAGTCGGTCGAGAATACGGCGGGTCTCCTGAGCGTCGACCATATGGCTGTCGACATCGCGCGTCTTGCTCAACGAGGCGTTGATGGCGTCCTTGGTGATCTCGTGGAACACCATGCGCCTGACCGGCACCTTGGGCTTGAGCGTCTGCACCAGATGCCATGCGATGGCCTCGCCCTCGCGATCCTCATCAGTCGCCAGATAGAGCTCGTCGGCGCCCTTCAGGGCGGATTTCAGCTCGCTTACCGTGCGCTTCTTATCGCCGTCCACGATGTAGTAGGGCTTGAACCCATCGTTGACGTCCACGCCGAACTTGCCGAACTTGGGTTTATCGGCCGCGGGCACCTGGCTGGGTTGCGCAAGGTCGCGAATATGGCCGACCGATGCCATGACGGTGTATCCCTTGCCCAGATAGTCACCGATTTTGTGGGCCTTGGTCGGGGACTCCACAATCACGAGCTTGGTAGCCATGCCCTACTCCTTATTCATTGTGTGAAACGCGCGGTGTTTCTGGCGTCATAATACTCACGACTCATGGTCAACTGCCAAATTTACGGCCACAACGCGCCATAAATCACCGTTGTGGAGGCGCTGGAGGCGCGCCGATGAGGCCCAGTCGACTCAGCGGTGCGGCAGTGATGTGCCGCAAAGCCAGCAGCAGGCCGAAGGTGAGCGCGGCAACACCGGCAACGCCCACGATGGCGCTGACGATCGAACCCGACACCGCCCAGCTCGCGCTGATATTCAGGCCCGGAACCACCTGCCAGATCACGTATGCGCTGTATGCCAGCAGTAGGAGGCCGCCGGTGATCAGCACGCTGCTAACAATCTGCACGCTCACGGAAGAGACGCGGCTGCCCGGCTCGTCCATGCCGGACGTCCGGGTGAAGGCCAACACGATCAGCGCCAGACCGGCCACCAGCAGTATTGACATCGCCACGTCCGAGGGGCGGTGCCATTGGCCGTATATCACGGATACGCCGACGGCCCAAGACCAAATCACGCCGATAATGCCCGCCAGCGCGCGCCACACGAGGCACGGCGAGCAGCAGAATCACCGCACAGGCGGCGGCCAGCATCGTGTGCCCGGAAGGCGCGGAATTGGCTGCGGGAGAATCAGTATTGATGATGAACGGACGCGGCAGCACCCCTTTGATTCGGGTGACGGCCAGGCACACCGCGGCGAACACGACGATCTGCCCGACGAGCCACCAACGACGACGCACCAATGCCGAGACGACGCCAATCACCGCAAACAGGCAGCTGATGGCGATGACCAACCATGATTGGGCGACCAGCGACATCAGGCCGCCGACCGCGTCGGGCACATTGGTCACGAGGTTCTTCCAGACCAGTTCGTCATACGACTGGCCGTCTTCGGTGAACACGCACACCCACCAGATGCCGAATCCCGCCGCGATCAGCAGCAGGCCGAACACGGCGCACAGCACGCGACTGGAGATACGCGGGCGCACAGCCAACGGGTCGAGCTTGGCCAGTCCACGGTCGACCTCGCCGGAATCAAGCGGATCGAGATCATCAAGCCCAAGCGACGGTCCGCGAGCCGGCGAGCCAAGCCCGGCCAGCGGATCGATGACGTTTGAGGACGCGCCTGCCGCAGCGGAGCCCGATCCCAACGCGGCGAACGGGTCACTTGCATTATCGGCGGCGGAGCGCGCATCAGAGGCGCCTCCCACCATACTGGCCGGCGCATGCGGATCACGAATTACAGGATTCTGTGCGTCATTCATATTCACGACTGTACGGCCGCGCCCCGGACAGTGCGCCGCATCGCCGCGCGCTCAGGGCCAAATCCGCACAAAAGAAAAACCTCCACGTACCCGGCAGAGGCCACTTACCCTTGCTGCATTCCTGCCCTGGGGGAGTTGGGTGACATACCGCCACGCGGAGGCTGTGTCAAGCTTAAGAAAATGGGTGGACGAGCGGCGGGAAGCCCTTTTTATTAGGCATTGCCGCGTGCCGGCCGGCGCTGCGCCCACGGCTTTCAGCCAATATCCATGCAAGTCGCAGAATAGTGCCCAATTGTAAGAGTTCCGGGAAAATCGCGCTTGGTGTTCGCCCTGAGAGCGTTCACGTCAAACGTTTGTTCAAGGCCAGCAGTTACGGTGGAATCATGGCTTCATATAAACGTCGTGCACATTCGTCAGACCGCGGCCCCGCGCTCCGTAAGCCTCGCGCCACGCAGAGCAAGACTGCAGGCACCACGAAAACAAGCTCTACTCGCGGACCTCGCGGCAAGAACAACACGAGCCGCAAGCCGGCCAACACCCATCGCGCATCCAGCCATAAAAGGAATGGCGGCCACCGTGTGCTCAAGTGGGTATTGGGCATATTCTTTGGCCTTATCGGACTCGGCTTGGCAATCGGTATCGGCGTGTTCGCATACCTGTATGCCACCACCGAGGTGCCCCAGCCCGAGAAGTTCGCCTTGGCGGAGAAGACCACCGTCTATTACGCCGACGGCACCACGCCGATTGGCTCATACGCCGAGCAGAACCGCGAGATCATCTCTTGCGAGGGGCTGCCGGACTATGTGGGCAACGCCATCGTGGCCTCCGAGAACCGCACGTTCTACACGGATAAAGGCCTGGATCTCAAGGGCATCGCCCGCGCGTTCATCAACAACGTGACCAAGGGCACCCGTCAGGGCGGCTCGACCATCACCCAGCAGTATGCCGAACGCTACTACATGGGCGAAACCACCTCCTACGTGGGCAAGGCCCGCGAGGCCATCATGGCCATCAAAATCGCGCAGACCGAATCCAAGGATGAAGTGCTGTGCAACTACATGAATACGATTTACCTAGGCCGCAATTCCTACGGCATCCAGGCCGCCGCCAAGTCGTATTTCAACAAGGACGCCAAGGATCTGACGCTGTCTGAAGCCGCGATGATCGCCGGCATCATCCCCTCCCCCTCCACGTGGGATCCGGCCGACAACCCCGATATGGCCAAGGCCCGATTCAAGCGCGTGCTGAACATCATGCAGGAAGACGGCTACATCACCGCCAAGGATCACAAGTCCGCCGAATTCCCGCAGACCGCCGACGTGACGCAGCAGAACGAATACGCCGGCCCCAACGGATACCTGCTGGATATGGTGCGGCGTGAGCTGGTGGCTTCCAAGACGTTCACCAAGGAAGATCTTGACACCGGCGGATATAAGATCGTTACCACCATTGACAAGGCCAAGCAGGATGCGATGCAGTCCGTGGGAGACACGCGCGCGGACGGCATGCCGGAGAGCATTCAGGTGGGCGGCATCGCTGTGGAACAGAAGACCGGCGCCGTGGTCTCGGTCTACGCCGGCTCGGATTACCTCACACAGCAGCTCAACAACGCCGATCAGGCCATGTTCGAGCCGGGTTCCACGATGAAGCCGTTCGCGCTGCTGGGCGCCGCGCAGTCCGGCGTGAACTTCGATACGATGTTCAACGGCAACTCGCACCAGCATTTCTCCGGCATCACCGCCGAGGTCAACAACGCCCTGAACATCAACTGGGGCAACATCAACCTGTACCAGGCCACCGCCAACTCGGTGAACACGGTGTTCATGAACGTCAACGAACACCTTACGCCGCAGCGCACGGCGAAAATCGCGCATGAAGCGGGCATCGAGGGAGAGATCGACACCAGCTCCATGTATAACGTGCTGGGCATCAACGCGCTGACCGTGTGGGATCTGGCGCAGGGGCATTCGACCATCGCCAACAATGGCGTGAAGAACACCCTGCACATGGTGAACAAGGTGCTGAGCTCCGATAATAAGGACCTCTATAACGCACCCAACGAGAACAAGCAGGTGTTTGACGCCAATGACTGCGCGCTAGTGCAGAAGGCCATGCAGGGCACCACCACCTACGGCACCGCCGCTGGCGTGTCCAGCGCGCTGGGCGGCCGCCAAGTGGCCGGCAAGTCCGGTACCGCCAACGATGAGCTGGCGGCATCGTTCGTGGGTTACACGCCCAGCCTGTTGAACGTATGGGCCATTTGGAATCCGGATGCGGACGGCAACCCGCAGGTTGTGCCGGCATTCGGCGGCTACGGCGTCACCTCCACCGGCTACCCGGCGCACCTATTCGAGGAATACATGACTCAGGCGCTGCAGGGCACCGCCGTTGAGCAGTTCACCACGCCTAAGGACAGCGGCAAGATTGGTGGCTCCGACGGCACGTGGGGCTTGGGCGGCGGCCAGAGCTCCTCTTCTTCCACCACCGATGACGAAGAGGCCAAGAAGCAGGCCGAGGAAGAAGCCAAGCGGAAGGCCGAGGAAGAAGCCAAGCGGAAGGCCGAGGAAGAAGCCAAGAAGCAGGCTGATGCCGAGGCCCAGCAGAAGCAGGAATTCGCCCAGCAGTGCCTTGCCAACCCGAGCTATTCCACCGAATGCCCGAATTATCCGGGTACCAGCAGTGGCGGGGACGGCGACACCGACGTCGAGCAGCAGCCCAAGCCCGACCCGCAGCCCAAGCCCGACCCGCAGCAGCCGCAATCCCAGCAGCAGTAAGAGCCGCAGCACAGCTCCCTCTGATGGCAGCAACGGCTCCCTCTGATGAGGGAGCCGTTAGCGAAGCTGACTGAGGGAGAGACCCAATAGTATTGGCTCCCCTCAGAGAGGGGAGCCAATACTATATGTGCGACTCAGCGGCCTCAGCGGTTGCGCTGGGAACGGTTGATGGCGGAGATAATCGCCTTCAGCGCGCTGGTGGTAATGGACGAGTCAATGCCCACGCCCCACACGATCTGCGCGTCGTCAGCCTCACCGACCTGGCATTCCACATAGGAGGCGGCCATGGCGTCGGTACCCACGGACATGGTGTGCTCCACATAGTCCATAATCGAAGCATCCACGCCGAAGTTGGAGATAGCGTTGAGGAAGGCGGCGATCGGACCGTTGCCGATGCCGGACACCTCGCGCTCCACGGGCCCATCGACCCCAACGTTCACACCGCGGTCGAGCAGGCGAGCCTTGAGCACGGTGTCGGAACCGTCCTCACCGGAGCTGACGGACACCTTGAGCAGCTTCAGGCGGCCCCAAGGCGCAAGCGAAGCGTCGTGGGTATCGCCCACCACCACGCCGGCGGCGGTCATGCCGGACTGTTCGACCGGCAGGTACTCATCCTTGAACAAGCGCCAGATGTCCTCGTCCTTGACTTCCTTCTTGGTGGTGTCGGCGAAGTTCTGCACAATCTTGTCGAATTCGATCTGCAGGCGCTTCGGCAGGTCAAGGTTGTGGTTGGTCTTGAGCAGGTATGCCATGCCGCCCTTGCCGGACTGCGAGTTGACGCGGATGATGGCCTCGTAGGTGCGACCGATGTCCTTCGGGTCGATCGGCAGGTAGGGCACGAGCCAGACGAAGCTGTCGAGATCGGCGCCAGCGCGCTCGGCGGCCACCTGACGGGCCTCGAGACCCTTCTTGATGGCGTCCTGATGCGAGCCGGAGAACGCGGTGAACACGAAGTTGCCGGCGTACGGATGGCGCTCGGAAATCTTGATCTGGTTGCAGTACTCAACCGTCTTGCGGATCTCAGGTACGTTGGACAGGTCGAGTTGCGGGTCGATGCCCTGGGTGAGCCAGTTGAGGCCCAGCGTGACCAGGTCAACGTTGCCGGTGCGCTCACCGTTGCCCAGCAGGCAGCCTTCCACGCGGTCGGCGCCGGCCAGCACGGCCAGCTCGGTGGCGGCCACGCCCATGCCTTCGTCGTTGTGCGGGTGGAGGGAGAGCACCACGGAATCACGGTCGTCGAGGTGGGTGGAGACGTACTCCACTTCGTCGGCGAACACGTTCGGCGTGGTCATTTCCACGGTGGCGGGCAGATTGATGATCATCGGATGCTCGGGAGTCGGCTTGATGACGCCGATCACGGCGTTGCACACCTCAACGGCGTACTCCGGCTCGGTTCCGGTGAAGGATTCCGGCGAGTACTCGTAGTACAGGTCGATGCCCTTGGCCTCGGATTCGAGGTCCTTGCATAGTTCGGCGGCGTCGGTGGCGAGCTTCTTGATCTCTTCCTTGTTCTTCTTGAACACCACTTCGCGCTGCAGCACGGACACGGAGTTGTAGAAGTGCACGATGGCGCGCTTGGCGCCCTTGAGCGCCTCGTAGGTGCGGCGGATGAGGTGCTCGCGGCACTGGGTGAGCACCACGATAGTCACATCGTCCGGGATGAGCTCGCGCTCGATGAGCATGCGGATGAAGTCGAAATCAGTCTCGGATGCGGACGGGAAGCCCACCTCGATCTCCTTGAATCCCATGGAGACGAGCAGGTTCCAGAAGCGCAGCTTGCGCTCGGAATCCATCGGGTTGACGAGGGCCTGGTTGCCGTCGCGAAGATCGACGGAGCACCAGCGCGGTGCACGCTGCAGTCGCTTACCCGGCCACGTGCGCTCCGGGTAATCAAACGGGATCTGCTCGCTGTATGAGGCGTACTTGTTGTACGGCATACGGCTGGGCTTCTGCGGATCGCCGATGAATCGTGCCGGAGGCAGCAGCGGGTCGTTGTTCCCCCCATTGGACGCCGCGGCCACGGCCGCGAGATCAAACACGGACGATTGATCCTGACCCATTACTCCTCCTTTGCTTGGAATCGGCGCGCCCCTTCGGCCGGCGGGAATGCCGGGCAGTCGACGCGCTCCTCTATCACTGCGTTACATATCCGTAACGAACTTCCATCGTACCGTTCCAGCATCCCAACGCCGCGCCCATGCCACATAGCGGTTACGCGGCGGCGTGCCGGCGTCACAGATCCCAATCGCCATACCGGGCGGTTGGATTGCGGATGGGTTAGAGTGGGCCATATGACGACTTTGCGCTTCCGTGGGGACGGACATGGGGACGGCACCTTCCGGGTGCTGCAGATGGCGGACGTGCAGGACGGGCCGGACGTGGATCCGGACACCGTGGCGCTCATCGAGGCGGCGATCCGCGAGGCCAAACCCGATCTGGTGGTGTTCACCGGCGATCAGATCCGCGGGTACGATCCGGCGTGGATGCGCACGTTCCTGCGCCGGCGCGGGGAGCGGCCCGGCGACCACGTGCGCGAGGTGACGCGGTTCGAGGCGTGGTGGCGCCGCACGTTCGACGGGGCGCGGCTGCCCGATCCGCCCGAGTCCGAGGTGCCGGACGACGCCGTGGACGCGCTGCTCGACGACGCGCGCGCCAAGGTGCGCCGGTGCTTCGCCGGATTCCTCGGGCCGGTCGTGCACGCGGGCGTCCCGTTCGCCGCCACCTACGGCAACCACGACTTCCAGTGCGGCATCCTCGCCGGCGAACAGGACGGCATCTACCGCGAGTTCCCCGGCTGCCTCAACCCGCGCGACCCCGGGGAGCACGACGCGGACGGTGACAACCCGCTCGTCTGCGAGCCCGGCACGTTCGCGCTGCCCGTCGAGGCGTCCGACGGGTCGGGCCGCGTGGCCATGAGCGTCGTGATGGTCAATTCAGGCGACTACGCCACCGAGCGACTCTCCCCCGACGACACCGTATTCGGCGAGCCGTCGTCGCACCTCGCGCCCGCCGAATACGCGCGCGACCCGCGCGGGCTCGATCTGGCCGACTCGGACGGCTATGGCACGCCCACCCCGCAGGCCCTGGCGTGGCTCGGCGGCGTGCAGCGCTCTCTGGCCGAACGCAACGGCAACGGGCGGCCCGTGCCCGCGATCGCGTTCCAGCACATCCCGCCGCAGGAGTTCTACCAGTGCCTCAAGGAGGTGCCGCCCCTCACGCCCAACGCCGTCGAGGGCGCGCGCACGTTCGCCGGTCGCTGCTACGTGCTGGACCGCTCGGTGTGCCGGCCGGGTTCGATCCTCGGCGAATCGATCGGATGCGCAGACGTGAACTGCGGCGAGGTGGCGGCATTGCGCGACGCGGGCGGCTACTTCGCGCTCTACTGCGGCCACGACCACAAGAACGCGTTCGTGGGTCACGTGGACGGGCTCGACCTCGGCTATGCCCCCACCTGCGGCTTCGCCTCGTACGGCCCCAAGTCGCGCCTGCGCGGCATCCGCCTGTTCGAATTCCGCGAATCCGACCCGTCCTCCTACGCCACGCGCATGCTCACCTACGGCGACCTCGTGGAGCGCTACGGCCACAATGAGGCGCGCGTCTTCATCGGCGACCACCTGGTGGTGGACGGCCCCACCCTGCGCGACCAGCTGCGCCGACCGGGCGTCTTCGCCACCCTCGCGCTGCTCGCCGGCATGGCCATCTCCGCGGTGGGCTCCGCGGTGAAAGCCGCGACCGCCCGCAAGCGCCAGTAAGTGCCCGCACGCCTCCATATGCACCCACATGAACCCGCATGCATCCGCAAAATGGAAAAATGTGGCAGCAGCGGGTGCAAACCCCGCGCAAAACGTGACAAATCCACAGGGAAAACAAGGAAAAACGATACGAACATGGCCCTGGAACCCGCGAAAAACGTGGCAGCGTGAGGAATGTCAGTCGTGAAACGCCCGGAATTCCGGCCATTTCACGACGTGGCGGCCGGTACACACCAGAGCCGCCATAGAAACGTAATCGTCGGGGCATATGGAATGCCTGAACCAGCGGCCGCGTGATACATTCGCTTGCGCATTTTTTGCACATCGCATGTACAAAAATACAGATCGTGAAGTGCGACCCTAGGAATCTCCCCGCAAATTCGCACGACGTCGTCTCCTTACGACGGCCGCGGCGCACAACCGGCCGTGCCATCTCCATAGTGTGCAGAACTTTTTCGCCTTTGCGGACACCTATCCACGACTTCCCGAATCTGCTGCACACTCCGCAGATAGCCCACAGCCATGCGAAACTCTGCATGGAAAAAGACCACCGAACGGCCCGCATGCCGCCACCATGCGTATGATACGATGGAAGTTGTCAGATGCCTGATGACTCAATGCGGAGTTATCGCAACAACAAGTCAAGGAACCTCGGAGCATGCCATACGCGTCACGGCCAACCGGACCATTCAACCATGCTCAATACCGGTAAAGTCAGCGCTATGGTAAAAAACGACCCAAACCCGGACGAGCCTTTTCGTTTCGCACTATTGTAGACAGAAAAGCCGTTTGAGAACTGCACAATCATTGATCACGACAACGGCGTCACCAACTTGAGGACGAACAAGACAAGGAGCACATCATGAGCAACCTATCCGACTCGGCCGTACTTGAACCGCCAGCTTCAACGGAAGCACCAAACGCGGAATCATTCACCCCTCAGGGAGAGTACAGCCAACGGGAACTGGCTTTGCTGGCCCGACTGTCGTTGAAGGTCACGCCCGCAGTCTCCGCTCGCAGTCGCTGTGACGAGACGATGGACGCGATTAAGTCCTACATCCTGCGCGAGCGCCTGCAATCCGGCGACGTGATGCCCACTGAAACACAGCTGTGCGACACGATCGGAGCCTCCCGCTCCTCCGTGCGCGAGGCCGTGCGCAAGCTCGAAGCGCTCAACATCGTCAAAGTGGAACACGGCAAGGGCACCTTCGTGGGCTCTTTGTCCTTGGATCCGATGGTGGAAACGCTCGCATTCCGATCCATGGTGTCCGTCGGCAAGAATTTCACAGACCTGCAGGATGTCGTAGAGCTGCGCAGGTTTCTGGACTTGGGATGCGCCGGCGAAGTGGTCGTATCGCTTGCCGGCAGCGAACAACCGCGTCTCATGGAGCTTGCCGAGTCCATGACCAATACCGCCAAGGAAGGCAAGACCTTCCTCGCATTGGACATTGACTTCCATATGGGGATTCTCGATTCTCTGGACAACACGATCGTCAAGCAGATGGTCCGTTCCCTGTGGCTCGTGCACATGGCGGTTCTTCCCCAACTGGGTCTGCCGGTGTCCAGCGAGCTCAACCGTACCGCAGAGGCCCACAAGCGCATGTTGAACGCGGCCCTCGCCGGTAATGTCGAGGAATACCGGAAAGCCGTCATCGACCACTACGAGCCGATCGAGTCCATCCTAAAGCAACGCATTCAGGGAGGTACCGAGTGAAGTTGGGTAATCGTGATGCGGAGCGGGCGGAAGGCCGTCAGCCCCGCATCATTCCGCCGCAGCTATAAATGCGTCGGGATTCCATAACGCCGCCACAGGCAATGCCCAAAGATTACCCGGCCATTTCATCACGCGGCCACCCGTATACACAAGGTAGCCCCGGTAAAACCGCCGGTCGTTGGCCAACGCCGCCAGCCCTTTGAAATCCTCACGGGTTACCCGGGAGGAGGACTTGACCTCGACGCCGACAATGCGATCCCGGCTTACCATGACGAGATCGACCTCCTTGGGACCGGAGCCTGATTCGCGCCAATAGAAGCAATCGGGATGAATGCGGGACCACTGCACAGATGGCAGAATCTGGTTGACGACGAACGACTCGAGGAGATTGCCGTAATCCACCGGGTTGACCATGGGATCGCGGCCCTTGGAAAGCATGGTTTGTACGCTCAGCGACGTATCCACCGGATGGATTTTGGCACGAGCGAAGGTCTGACGGTTAGGCGCGGTACGCAGATTCGGCAACGCGCTCACCAGAAACCGCCGCATGAAGATGCCCACATAACGGTCTACGGTACGCCGGTCGAGGGCAAGCTGCTCACCCAAAGCACTGGCATTCAGAATGCCTCCGGGCATGCACAGAAGCCTCGTGAGTATATTTTCGGCGATGGCCGCGTCAAGTTTCTCATCGGGCAGAATGGTGTCGCCGAGCACGGCACGGATGTCATCCGCCACAAGTCTTTCTCGTTCCCAATCCGCATATTCGGCATATTGCGACGAGTATTCGGGGAAGCCTCCGGCGGCCATGAGATCGTAAAGCTTCTGACGGGCGATCGGCTCGTCGAAGGAGACGTCCGGCTCTCCATCCCATAAATCGTCCACCAGGCTGGTGTCAACGCCGTGCATCTCACGTTGAGTCAGGGGGCTCATGGTGAAATGCTGCGCTCGACGGGCCAGAGGATCCTGGCCGTCCAATCCACCTCGGTTGATGAGCGCGCTGCCGGTGAGGATGAACTGCGTATGGCCGGCGGGCAGCGCATCGACGATTTCCTTCACGGCGAGCGGCAGATCGCGGATGCGCTGCGCCTCATCGATGATCACCGGTAGGTTCAAGGACTCCAGCCATCCATGCAGATCGGTTTTCGCCAGTTCGTATGCGTTGGCATCCGCAAGGGTTTCATACGAAAAGCCGACGCCGACGAGTTGGCGCTGGGCCATCATCGTCTTGCCTACGGCGCGAGCCCCTTCCAGGATCACGGCCTTGCGTCGAGCATGCAGGATGGATTCAGCCAGAGGCCGGGCAATGTAATCGGACATGCAATTATTGTACATTCGATGTACAAAAAAATGTACATCGAATGTACAAAAAAAATGTACATGCGGCGTACAAAGACGTCTTCCAGAGTTGCCAGGAAGACGCCTTTGTACGCACGGTCACGTATAGCCGAGAATCACTCCTCCGCAGCCGACTTCACTCCGAACCAGCTCAGCGGCAGATGCGTGAAGTACACTCCGGCCGTTTCCCGCTCCCAAGACAGGCCAATGGCCCCATCCGGCAGCACCGACATGCACTGGTAGACATAGTGATAGGGATTGAAGCACCGATTGCGCGCCCACGTGCGGCCGCCATCCTCACTCAGCCGCAGCACACCGCAGCCACGGTAGGGACGCATCAGGCTGGCATTGGCGAAAACGATCCGGTCGGATGCGCAGCCGGGCTCCTCGCCGGCTTTGGACGGGACCGTCACCGCATTGGGCTGGCTGAAGATGTCCGGCAGATCGGGATCGAACTCAACGGTTTCCCATGTATCACCACCATCATGGCTAACGGCCTTGCCGACCCTGCCCAGATGATGTTGATTGCGGAACAGGCACAGCACATCGCCGTTGGCCCGTTCCACGAACACCGATTCGTGCGTGGTGGCATCGTCATCGCGCACGTCCCGTTCGTCCACGACCTTGCCGTTGACTACGCGCCCCTCGTTGATGGCTTTGCCTCTGCGCCACGTCTGGCCACCATCATCGGAGATCAGCGCGCCGCCTGCGTTGAACTTGGGGCTCGTGCCGGTGCAATAGTACGGGATGAGCAGTCGCCCCCGATGTTTGCCGGCGCTCAGCTGGATGCCGTTGCCGGGCGACGTGCCCAGAAACCCCATCCATCCTTCCTTGACCATATGGTTGATGTGCCTGGGCTTGGACCATGTTTCGCCGTCATCGTCCGAATGCACTTCCACCAGATAGCTGGTACGCGCGGCCAGCAGGCTTTCATGCGGGTCGACGCCCTCCTTGAGATAGATGTTGCCCGCGGACTCACCATCGCGTGTGACGTTGCCATCCTCATCCACACGGTATGACGTGGCTTCTCCGTCCAAGGACGTTACCGCACCATCAGGTTGGAGCAGGTATTCCGCCCCCTCGCCATCGTGCAGGATGAGCCGCCCCCGGGCATCCAACCCCAAGCCCTTTTCAACGTTGGCGAAGCCTCGACCGCCCGGAAAATGGTCAATGACGACCGTCACACGGCCTGTCTCACGATCACAGACGATGCATGAGTCGATGACGCTCGCGCCATCCAGCCCATCACCGGGAAAGGCGATGACGGTTTGCAGCGGCAGCCACGTCTGTCCGCTATCCAAGGAGCGGCGGACAACGAAATGGATCTCATTGGGGGCATCGTTGGAGATGACCACACGTTGGTCGGCACCGGCAATCGTCACACCGGAGGGCGTAGTCACCAAAGACGGGATGCGGTAGCTTGCGGATCCTTCATATCCTTTGTCGAACAACGCGGTATCGGTGGTGGGCGGCACGTCGGAGATTTTGCGAATCTGCCCTTCTCCCAGAGGATATAGGAACAGACCGCCGCCGCGAACTTCGCCGCACAACCGCACACCGGCCGTGTCCTCGCCGATCGACACGTAGCTCAGCCCCTCGAGATCACCGAAGAACACCTGACCGGGCTGATGCGTTTCCATGTTGCCATCAACATAGATGTCCACCGCACCGCGGAATGCGCGGATGACCAGATCATGCCACCCGCCATCGTTCCAATCGCCGTGGGCGCGATACTCACACCACTGTCCTTTGACGAAAGCGCGGTACACAAAGCCGTCATCGTCAATGTCCACGTTCATGATCTGGCGATCGTCATCGCGCGCCGCAAGAATCGTGCCGAACTGTCCGACGCCACGTACGCGGAACTGCGCGTAGATCGTGCCGTCGGTCACGCCGTGCAGCGTCTTCACATCCTTGTCCGCCAAATAGGCCGCGGCAAACTCAATATCCGGCTGCGGCACGGGAACGCTGCCCTGAATACGCTCCGAAGTCCAAGCCTCCGAGAAGCATTCCAGCCGCTCAACGCCGATATGCGCTTCATTGGCGCAGTGGAAGACGCCAGCCTGCGCATACTTCGACGGGCAAATGTTGGTCGCGCAGGCGAAGGCCTGATAGCCATCCAGATAGATTCGCGTGCCAAAATCGCCGAAGGTGATATGAAGGTCGTGGACACCGCCGAACTGCACGCCGTAGGTGTCTTCGACGTCCAGCACAATATGGTCTTCGGGCGCTTCGACGACCAGCGACCCGCGGGAAACCGTGACCGCCAGCGCGACGCGTTCGGCGTTTCGCGCTTCCAGCAGCATGCCGTCCGTGGCGACGTGGAACGCCGCATGCAGCGTTCCCCCCTGTTCCGGAAGCAGCGCACTGTTCCATGTCTGGTGGATTTGATTGGGAATATGCGACATGGGAGTACCTTTCGTATTACGTTTCCTGTTTAACTATCCTGCATCGTTGCAAGCAATCCAGCGGGCGGACCGTCCGGTCAAACCGTCCGGCCCAGCCCGCTCAGCTCACGCGGCGGCCGGCGCACCAGACGTGCTTCACCGCCAGCGTGCCCGGGTCGGTGATCAGCAGGTCGGCGGCGCGGCCGGGGGCGACGAGGCCCAGCGGCGCGCCGGTGACCGGGTTCGGCCGGTCGAAGCCGAACGCGCCGTCCGCCGCGCCTTCCACGGCCGCCGTCACGCGAGCGACGACCTGTTCACGAGTTTCGGTCATATTGCCTTCCTTCAGATGTAACGCCGTGGTCCCGGTCCCAACGAAGGGAACCGGGACCACGTGCGGTCAGATCGTCTGCCAGGCCGGCTTGTGCTCGAACGAGTACCGGTAGTAGTCCTTGTTGCGCAGGCGGCTGGCGGCCTCCTCGTCCACGATGATCGTGGCGTGCGGGTGCATCTGGAGCGCCGAGGCCGGGCAGAACGAGCTGATGCCGCCCTCCACGGTCTCCGCGACCGCCTCGGCCTTGCCCGCGCCGAACGCGAGCAGCACGAGGTGGCGGGCCTTCATGATCGTGCCGATGCCCTGCGTGATGCAGTGCGTGGGCACCTGGTTGATGTCGTTGTCGAAGAAGCGCGCGTTGTCGATGCGGGTCCGTTCGGTGAGCGTCTTGACGCGCGTGCCGGAGGCGAGCGACGAGCCGGGCTCGTTGAAGCCCACATGGCCGTCGGTACCGATGCCGAGAATCTGCACGTCGATGCCGCCCGCGGCCTCGATCGCCGCGTCGTAGGCGGCGCCGGCGCCCGCGACCTTCTCGCCGTCCTCGAGCGAGGTGCCGTTGAGCACGTCGCCGGGCACGTGGACCTTGGCCGGGTCGAGCCCCAAGGGCTCGACGACCGTGCGGTGGATGGTCGCGTGGTAGGACTCCGGGTGGGTCAGCGGCAGGCCGATGTACTCGTCCAGTGCGAAGCCCTGCACCTGGGAGACGTCGATCGACTCCTCCTCGACGATCTTGGCGAGCGCCTGGTAGGCGGCCAGCGGGCTGGAGCCGGTGGCGAGTCCCAGCACCGCGTTCGGCTTGGCCTTGATGAGGTCCGCCACCGAGCGTCCGTACAGCTCTCCGGCCTCCTCCTGGTTCTTGACGATGATGACTTCTGCCATGGTGTTTTCCTTTCAGACCTTGACGTCAGGCCTCGGTGGAGGCGGAGACTTCCTCGGGCGTGCGGGCGAGCGTCATGCCGCACTCCTCGAGCACGGCGGCGATGCGCTTGACGTTCTCGCCCTTGAGCGGCAGGACCGGGTTGGGCATCTGGTTGGTGTCGAACACGCCGAGCAGCGCCATGGCGGTCTTGAACGCGCCCACGCCGGAGCCGAAGCCCGCGACGCCCTGCGGCACGGTGACGATGCGCATGAGCGCGGCCAGCCAGTCCTGCTCCTTCTTGACGGTGGCCCAGTCGCCGGCCTCGGTGGCCTTCCACATGCGCACGTAGCCGGTGGCCTCCACGTTGGCGAGTCCCGGCACGGAGCCGTCGGCGCCGGCCATGTAGGCGCCGTCCACCACGACCTCTTGGCCGGTGAGCAGCGTGAGCGGGTGGCCGGCCTTGGCGTTGTCGTCCACGAGGAAGCGGAAGGCCACGTCGTCGTTGGAGGAGTCCTTCACGCCGGCGAGCACGCCCTCCTGGCCAAGCTTGACGAGCAGGCCGCCAGGCAGCTTGGTGTGCACGCACACGGGGATGTCGTAGGCGAACAGCGGCAGCTCGGGCACGGCCTCGTGGATGAGGCGGAAGTGGCGCTCGATCTCCGGCAGGCCGCCGAGCGCGTAGAACGGGCAGGTGGCCACGATCGCGGACGCGCCGAGCTCCTTCGCCTCCTTGGCGTGCTCGATCACACGGTTGGTCTCGGTGTCGATGCAGCCGACGAACACGGGCACGCGGCCGTCGACAATCTCCATGACGGTCTGGATGATCTCGCGGCGGCGGGCGTCGGTGCTGAACGCGACCTCGCCGGAGGAGCCGAGCGTGAACAGGCCATCGACGCCAGCGTCGATCATGCGGTTGAGCGAGCGCGCGAAGCTGACCTTGTCGACTTCGCCGTCGGCGGTGAGCGGGGTGACGACCGGGGGGATGACCCCGCGGAATTGTGTTGTCATGATGGTGGTTCCTTTACAAAATCAAGTTATTCGGATAATGGTCGGCCATTGCCGTCGGCCCCGTTGAAGGAGGCCAACGGCGGAATGGCGAAACGGTGAATCGTCGGCTTACCGACATTCCTCCGCGGTCGGGTGCAGCAGCGAGGGCGCGGCGCCCAGCAGCAGCTTGGTGTACGAATCCTGCGGATTGTTCAGCACGTCGTAAGCCGCTCCGCGCTCCACAATGGTTCCGTGGTTCATCACCACGATTTCGTCGGACACATAGCGGACGGTCTGGATGTCATGGCTGATGAACACCAAGGACAAACCCAGCGACTTCTTGAGATCCGACAACAGGTTGAGGATCTGCGCGCGCACGGACACGTCCAGCGCGGAGGTCGGCTCGTCGGCGATGATCGCATCCGGATTGAGCGACAGGGCGCGGGCGATGGCGACGCGCTGACGCTGGCCGCCGGAGAGCTGGCCCGGCAATGCGTACAGAGCGGACTCCGGCAATCCCACCATCCGCAGCAATTCGTGGGCGTGCTTGTCTCGGCTCGCCTTGTCGCCGAGCTTGTGCACGACGAGCGGGTCGATGAGCTGGTCGATGACGCTCATGCGGGCATTCAGCGCGGTGGCCGGGTCCTGGAAGACCACGGACACCACGCGACCGATCTCCATGCGCTCCTTGGCGGTGCGGTGGGTCACGTCCTGGCCCTTGAACAGCACCTGGCCGGAGGTGGCCTGCTGCAGGCCGCACATCACGTTGGCCGTAGTGGACTTGCCGCAGCCGGACTCACCAACGATGCCGATGGTCTTGCCCGGCATCAGGCGCAGATTCACCTTGTTGACCGCCTTGACCTTGTTTGGATGCAGAATTGAGCCGGCTCGGGTGGTGAAGACCACCTCGACGTCCTTGAGCTCGATGATCGGCACGTTCGGATCCTTGCTCATCGGGCACCTCCTTCCTTGCTGATGGCTGTCGGGGCGTCAACGGCGGGCGTGACGTCCGCGTCGTCGGGCAGGGCCGCGTAGAAGTGGTACGTGCCGGGCACCTGCTTGAAGATCGGGCGGGTGTTAAGGCCCACCGTCGGATGGCTGGAGCGCGGCGCGAAGCGGTCGCCCTTCGGGAAGTCCGCCGGGGACGGCACGGTGCCGGGCACCTGGTGGAGCCTTCCGGCGCCGGCCTCGATGGAGGTGACGGCACCGAGCAGGCCGCGGGTGTACTCGTGGCGGGGGTCGGTGAGGATCTCCTTGGTGGAGCCCTGCTCGACGACCTGGCCAGCGTACATGACGGTGATGGAGTGTGCCACCTTGGCCACGAGGGCGAGGTCGTGGGAGACGAAGATCATCGCGAAGCCGAGCTTCTCGCGCAGCTCGTTGAGCAGGTCGATGACCTGCTTCTGCACGGTCACGTCGAGGGCGGTGGTGGGCTCGTCGGCGACGACCAGCTTCGGGTCGCGGGTCAGGGCCATGGCGATGAGCACGCGCTGGCGCTGGCCGCCGGACAGCTCGTGCGGGTAGGACTCCAGCGTGCGCTCCGGATCGAGGCCCACGAGCTTGAGCAGTTCCTCGGCGCTGCGGGTGCCGCCGCGGGAGGTGAGCTGCTTCATCTGCGCCTTGATGAGCATGGACGGGTTGAGCGAGGAGAGAGCGTCCTGATAGATCATGGCGATCTCGTGGCCGCGTAGGGCGTTGTGCTCCTTGGGATCCATGCCGACGAGGTTCTTGCCGTCGAACAGGATCTCGCCGCTGATCTCGGCCTTTGGGTCTAGCAGGCCCATGATGGCCAGCGAGGTGATGGACTTGCCGCAGCCGGACTCGCCCACGAGGCCCATGGTCTCGCCGGGACGCACAGAGAAGCTCACGTGGTCCACCACGTTCACGTCGCCGTGGCGCGGGAACTTGATGCACAAATCCTTGACCTCGATGACCGGCGGCTCGGTGCTCTTGGGCTCGAAGCGGTCGGTGCGCTTCATTTCGGCCTCGCGCAGCTTGGCAAGGGATTCCTCCAGGCTCTCGCGCTGGGCGGCGTAGGCGGCGACTGGATCGACGAGCAGACGATCCTCCTCACGCTTGGCTTCCTTGTCTTCGTCGGTTTCCTTGATCGGCGCGGTCGGAGCGGCCACCATGGCGTCGGTGATGCCCTCGGACAGGATGTTGAGGCACAGCACGGTGATCATGATCATCAGGCCCGGGAACAGCGCCTGCCACCAGTAGCCGAAGATCACGCCTTCCTTGGCGGAGGACAGGATGTTGCCCCACGTCGGGGTCGGCTCCGGAATGCCCAGATTAATGAAGGACAGGGACGCCTCGAACACGATCGCGTCGGCGACGCACAGGGTGGTGAACACCATAACCGGGGCGGCTATGTTGCGCATCACATGCTTGTAGAGAATCCACGGGGCGCGGGCGCCGGAGACGATGACCGCGCGCACGTAGTCCTTGCCGTACTCGCTGATGATGTTCGCGCGCACGATGCGGGCGATCTGCGGCACGTACAGGATGCCGATGGCTGCGATGATGCCGAACATGGACTGGCCGAGAATCGAGACGAACACGGCGGCGAGGGCGATGCCCGGCACGGACATGAACACGTCGATGACGCGCATGATGATTTCCGAGATCCACGTGCGGGCCACGGCCGCGATCGCGCCGATGAGCGCGCCCAGCACCAAGGCGAACAGGATGGACAGCAGGCCGATGACGAGCGAATACCGTGCGCCGTAGAACACGCGGGTCATCACGTCGCGCCCAACGTTATCGGTGCCGAACAGGTGCTCGGCGGTCGGAGACTGATAGCTCACGGTAATGGCGAGAGGATCCTCCGGCGAGATCACCGGCGCGGCGACGGCCACGACGACCAGCAGCGCGATAAACAGCAACGCGAGCCTGGATCCAATGGTCATTTTGCTGAAACGGTTGAATTTCACTCCGGGACGCGACACCGCGTCCACGACTTTGGGTTTGCCAAACAGCATGTCACACCGTCCTGATTCTCGGGTTGATAAGCACGTACAGCATGTCAACGATGATGTTGATGATCACGAACGCGAGAGCCACCACCAGCACCACACCCTGAACGAGAATCGGCTCGTTGCCGTTGATGCCTTCGAACAGCGCCGTGCCCATGCCGGGCAGGGAGAAGATGATCTCGGTGATGATGGCGCCGCCCATGAGGTAGCCGATCTTCATACCAAGCACCGTGACCGGAGTAATCAGGGCGTTGCGGAACACGTTGCGCGCAATGACGACGCGCTTGGGCACGCCGGCGCCGATGGCGGTGCGTACATAGTCCTTATCCAGTTCCTCGACCATGGAGGTTCGGATGATGCGGGTCATCTGTCCGGCGACAGGGAAGCCCAGCGAGAACGCGGGCATGGCCATGCGCGCCAGATATTCACCGGGATCCACGCTAAACGGCACGAGCTCGCCCGCACCCGGCAGCAGGGCCAGCTTGATCTGCAGCAGGTAGATCAGCAGCACGCCCAGCCAGAAAGACGGGGTAGCGATGGCGATGATGGAAATCACACGGATGACCTGATCGACCCACGTGTCACGGTAAAGGGCGGCGAGCACACCGAAAATCACCGAAAACACCACGGCGATGATCAGCGCGATGAACGTCAGCTGCAACGTGATCGGGAAAGCAGTCGCGATGCGGGAAGACACGGAATCCTTGTTCACGCCGTATACGCCAAGGTTGCCTTGGAACAGGCCGCCGAGATACGACAGGAACTGCTCGCCCCACGATCGGTCGAAGCCCATCTCGTGGCGGTATGCCGCAAGCTGCTCAGCCGTGGCATTTTCGCCGAGAGCCGAGACCGCGGGGTCGTATTGGGAGAACGACATCAGGAAGAACACGAGGAAAACGACGCCGAATGCCACAAACGGCAGGGATATCAATCGTCTTCCCAACAAACGAAGTAAATTGCCCACTCTATATGCTCCTCAAATGGATGGTTGCGCAAAATAAGGGCGTCGCCGCGTCAGCATCGCTGCTTGCGCAGCAGCGCCCTCGGGATGTGATGGCGAATGACTTGTGTGGATCAGCCGTTCAGCTTGGAGTTCAGGAAGTACAGGCCAGTGGTTCCAATCGGGGTGTAGGAGCTGAACACGTTCTTCTTGACGGCGGTGGAAAGCTTGCGGTGGAACAGCGGGTACATCGGCAGCTCGTCGGAGAGCAGGTCGAAGCACTCGTTCCAGTAGCTCTGCTGTTCGTCGCCGGAGGACCGGGCGGCCTTGTCCATGAGTTCATGCAGCTTGTTGTATCCGTCGGAGCCGTTCCAGAACATGCGCTGCTTGGTCCAGACGGTGTCGCCGAACCACCAGTTGAGCAGCACGTCGGGATCGTTGCCGAACACGGTCGGATCGCCGGGGCCAAGCACCATAGAGAAGTCGGCGTCGTCCTTATCGGTGATGGTCGGGAACAGGGCGGAGGACTTCATGGACTGAATGTCCACGTTGAAGCCGATCGCGTCGAGGTTGTTCTTGATCTGCGGCGCCAGCTGGGTGATCCAAGTCTGATCCGTGGTGTAGAGCGTGAACTTCACGCCTTCGGACACACCAGCCTCCTTGAGCAGCTCCTTGGCCTTCTCAGGGTTGTAGGTATACACGTTGGAGGCCTTGTGATAGGCCTTGAAGCTCTCGGGCATGAAGCCGGTGACCATGTTGGCCTCGCCGGACAGCTGGTTCTTGATCATGCTCTCGGTGTCGATCGCATAGAACACGGCCTGACGCACGCGCTTGTCGTCGAACGGCTTCTGCTTGGTGTTGAACATGATGAACGCCTGATTGAAGCCATCCACCGTCTCGATGTCGGCGCCGGCGGCCTTCAGGGTGTCGAACGCCTTGGCGGGGACGTTCTCCATGATGTCGCTCTTGCCGTTCTGCATGGCGGTGACGCGGGCGGTGTCATCCACATTCACGTTCCACACCATGTGGGAGACCTGCGCGGGGAATTCGCCGTTGTAATATTCGTTCTTGTCGAACTTCACCTGCTGATCGGTGATCTCGACGTACTTCCACGGACCGGAGCCGATCGGCATCTTCTTGAGGTCCGCGTCGCTCTGACTGGCCGGAACGATGTGTACCAGCGACATGCGCTCCTTGAACAGGGTGAACGCGTACTTGAGCTTGAAGTCAATCTTGTTGTCGCCCTGCGCGGTGATCGAGTCAATGAACGAGAGCATCGGAGCGTAAACGCCGCCGGGCGCCATGACGCGCTCGAACGAGGTCTTGACGTCGTTGGCGGTCACGGCGTTACCGTCCGAGAACTTGGCGCCATCGCGGATCGTGATGACGTATTCGGTGTCGGAGATCTTCTCCGGTTCGCCGGCGGCCAAGCCGGAGACCAACGAATAGTCGGACATCTGCAGCGTGTACAGCGCCTCGGTCACATGCCAGTTGCCGGCCATCGGCAGGGCCATGGACGTGGACAGCGGATTGAAGTCACGGCTGCTGTACGCCACCTGCGCGGTGATGGTGTCCGCGACGGAGGGACCCCCCCCCCTTGGCGTTCGTCGTGCCGGTTCCTCCACCGCAGCCGCTCAAGGCGAGCGCGCCGGCCAATACCGTAGCGGCGGTCTTGGCCATTCGGGTCTTCCACGAGTACATCGGTTTCTCCTCTTCGTTGAGTGATAACTGAATCAGGATTCGATTCTCTGTCCAATCGAATCTTTCTTAATCATATGACATCTGATGTCTGATTGCAAGTTTCATCAGCCGTCTTATGAGTGCAGCTACCACGTTTTTCCTTGCAATGCAACGGTCTCAAACCGCGGTAACAACAGTGCTAAGACATCAGACAACTTATATTTCGCCGGAAACATGAGATTCACATGCGGCCCAGCGGTGCAGTATGGGCGTAACCGCCTGATTGAACGCGGCAATGTCAGTCCTGCGCAGACCGTGCTCACACCCGGGAATGAACACCGTTTCAAGGTTCGGCTTCCCCATGGCCCTGACTTCCTCCAGCCCGCGCACACCCACGAGATCTGAGGGATCGTCGGACGAGACCACCACCAAGGGCACCTCTATCGAGGACACCACCTGATGCCAGTCCTCCGCGAAGCTGACCACGCCGGTGAGCTCCAATCGCGGATCACATCGGTTCTGCCCATAGGCCCAGCCTATATGATCCTCCATCGGCCAATTCGGACGACGCGTCTGATTGTGACGGATCGCGTTGGCCGGGTCGGATGCCCAGTCGTGCAGCAACGCCGCATTGGCCGGCGCGTTGTCCACATACCGCTGTCGCTGCTCATCGTTCAGCCATGCGGGATCCTCGACCACTGCACCGAGGCAAAGATCGGGACGACGCCTGACCAGCATCGTCACAATCGCACCTCCCATGGAATGCCCGATCATGATCGCCCTGCCACCGTGGACGTGTTCAAGATATTCAACGGTCTCCTCAAACGCCTCATACGCGGATTCAAATGGATGTCGGAGTTGAGCATCGGCATATCGCGGCGACAGGCCATGCCCCAGCATATCGACCGCAACCACGCGAAAATCATGACTGAGATAGTCGATATAGTCGGACCAGGCAATCGCCGCGTCGCACACGCCGTGCAGCAGGACGACAAGGGGACGATTCGGATCGCCCGCTGCAATGAAGCTGAGCATGCGCCCCGCCCCGCTCACAGCTTCGCCTCAAACCAGCGCGTGATGGTCGTCGGATGCGTGATCGCCGTGCCCACCACCGCGGCCCACGCGCCGGCGGCCATGACCTGATGCAGCTGGTCGGGCGTGTGGATGCGACCCTCGCACAGCACGGGCACGTCCGGGAACGCCTCGATCATCTGGCCGAGCAGCTCGAAGTCCGGACCGTCGGTCTTGGGGCGCTCGCCGGTGTAGCCGGACAGCGTGGTGGATATGATGTCGGTGCCGGCCTCCACGGCGCGCTCGGCGTCGGCGAAGCTGCCACAGTCGGCCATCACGATCACGCCCTCGTCGTGCAGGGCGCGCACGGTCTCGGTGTAGGTCAGCCCGTCCGGTCGCGGGCGTCCGGTCGCGTCGATCGCGATGATGTCCGCTCCGGCGGCGGCGCAGCAGCGGGCGTGGCGCAGGGTCGGCGTGATGTACACGCCCTCCTCGCCGTCCTTCCAGATGCCGATCACCGGCACGCTCACCTGGCCCTTGATGGCCGCGATGTCCGCGAGGCCCTGGCAGCGGATGCCCACGGCCCCGCCCTCCACGGCCGCCATGGCCATCTGCGCCATGGTCTCCGGGTGGCGCAGCGGCTCGCCCGGGTACGCCTGGCAGCTCACCACGAGGCCGCCCCTGATCTTCTCGATTGCCTGATGCATGCTGGTTCCTTCCTGTTGTCGTATCTTGTCTATCGCGCGTTGTCCGGCGCGCCGATGCGCCGGTGGACGGCCGCCGCCGCGCCGATCAGCGGCGCCGCCCCTCCGAGCTCGCCCTCGACGAGCGGCGTCGGCTTGACGAGCGCGAGCGCCGAATCGGCGAACCCGGCGCGCAGGGCGTCCCACCAGATCGGACCGGCCTTGACGACCGAGCCGGAGACCACGATCACGTCCGGGTCGATGAGGTTGCCCATGCCGCCGACGCATTCGCCGAGCGCACGGGCGCTGTCGGTGAGCGTGCGGCGGGCCGGCTCCTCCCCCGCGGCCGCGCGGGCGGCCACCTCGGCGCCGTCCGCAGCCGGGAGGTTCTCGTCGCCGGCCTCCTCGCAGCGCCGATTGTAGAGGTCCTTCAGCCCCGTGCCGGACGCGACCGGCTCGATGTGCCCCTCGAGGGTGCCGCACGAGCATAGGAATCCGCGGCCCAGCGCGCTCGGCACGTGCCCTGCGTGGCCGGCCACGCCGTGCGCGCCGGTGAACAGGGCGCCATCCACCACGATCGCGCCGCCGATGCCGGTGCCCACGCCGATCGAGAGCACTACGCCCCTGCCGCGTCCGGCGCCGTACGTCGCCTCGCCCAGACCGTGCGCGCCCACGTCGCCGATCATGTGCACCGGCAGGTCGGTCACGGCCGCGAACGCGTCGTAGATGCGCTGGCCGCGCCAGCCGGGCAGGATGTCCGTGGCGGAGACGATCTCGCCAGTTTCGCTGTCCGGCACGCCCGCCGCCGCGATGCCGACGCCGGCGATCGCCACGCCCTCGGCCTCGGCGCGCTCAAGCTGGCGGACGGCGAAGGCGACGATGCGGTTCTTCAGGTCCTCGCCGCCGCGCGCGGCCTCGGTCGGGATTTCACAGCGGGCCGTCACCTCGGGCCTGCCGTCCGCGCCCGCGTTTGCGTTTGCGGGCAACGTCACGAATCCCGAGGCGACCTTGGTGCCGCCGATGTCGAAGGCGAGGTAGGTGGACGCCGCCCCCGCGCTCATGCGACGACCGCCTCGTGGATGCGCGCGAGATAGTCGAGGCGCTCCTCGACCGTCGCGTCCTTGGGCACGCACACCTTGACGCCCAGATAGTCGAGCGGGCGCTCCTGCGCCCCGGCGGCGCGCACGGCGGCCTTGATGGCGGCGGCGTCCATGAGCGAGGTCGGCTCGTCCGGGTTCATGGGCAGGTGGCCGTCGATCCAGCCGTAGCCGTACTGGGTCTCCTCCGGGCCGGCGCCGGAGAACATGAGGCCGCTCAGCACGCCGGCCTTCGCGGCGGCCTCCACGTGCGCCACGGCGGTTTCGGGCGTGCGCCCCTCCACCACCGAGCGTCCCCAGTTGACGGTGAGCCCAATGCCGGCCGACCCGCACAGCGCGATCTCGTCCTCAATCGACAGGAAGCCCTTTTCCGGCTTCTGCCCCTCGACGTACTTGTCGCAGTGCTCGATCACCAGCTTGGCGCCGGACCAGTCCAGCTGCGCGAGGGCCTCGAGCGAGGCGGCCATGGCGTCGCGGCTGGCGATCCTCGTGGGTGCGGAGTGGATTTCGATGAACTTGACGTCCTGGCTGGCCCTCCACTGGGCGAGGTCGGCGAGCGCCTCGCGCAGCTGCTTCATGAACGCGAGCGCGGCCTTGCGCCCGTCCTCGTCCGGGCTGGCGAGGCCGAAGTTCGGGTCCTTCCACACGTGCTGCATGGTGCCGGGGATGACGGTGACGGTGTTGCCGCGCCAGTGCTTGGGCAGGTGGCCGGCCAGCCAGATGCGGTCGGCGGTGTCCGCGAGGTCGCCGGGGAAGGGCAGCTCGGTGCCCTCGATCCACGGCTGCTCGCCGAGCAGGTCGTAGTAGGTTTCCTGGGCTTCGCGCCCCTGGGGCAATGACGCGTACGCGCCGACGACGAATGATGGCATGCTGGTTTCCTCCTTGAAATGCCGGTGCCTGAGCATTTCTATTCTACTATCATCAGACGTCTGATGTCTAATCTGTTAACGCCGCGCAACGAGCGTGTTCCGTCGGCCCGCGCTTCGACCGCCACTTGACTTTCCGAGGGCGGATCTCCGCCGCTGCGGACATCTACTCCGCCTTCCGAGGGCACCTCAACGGGCGCGCCACGGGCATCGGCCCCTCATATTGCGCCATATTCCAACGGCGGGGCGCCCCCACGCGCCGATGCGACTGCCCTCGGAAAGGCGAGTAGATGTCCGCAAAACGCCCCATCTGCCCTAGGAAGGATAGCACCGAATTTTGGCCCACCGGCCCTATCGGAACAGCGACACCCCGCGGCGGGCCATGCAGAACGCGTTGCCGAGCCACGTGTGCTTGGAATTCGGCCACACGGCGCCGAGCCTCGGCGCGTTCTGACTCATCCAGATGCTCGGCACGCGCCCGTCCGCGCTGCGCGAGCCGAGCAGGTTGAAACCGTTCTTTTCCAACAGCCATTCAGGGTGCTGGGTGGCGATGGCCAAGCCTTCTTCGAGGGTGAGCGGCAGACGCTCGTCGGAATCAATCAGCTTGCGGGCCACGTCGGGCTCGCGGTTGATGTAGCAGGTGCCGGTATGCGGATCGACCACCAGATAGAACGGGCCTTCGGGCGGCATGAATCCGTCTTGCGGCAGGAAGCTGGCGATGTCTCGCGGAGGCATGGTGGTAAAGCCGGCCATGCGGTTGATGGAGGTTCGCGCAATCAGCGATTCGGGCGAGACTAGCTCGCGCGTAGGCACCAGTAGGATGTTCGAGCCGAGATCGGAATGCTCGAGCGCGCCGATGAGCGGCTCGGCAAGCGCGCGGAATGCGGCGGCACTCATATCCGCCACGTCCGGGTAGCCGAGGGCCACGATACGGTCGAGTTGCTTTTGCGCCTCTACTGATGCGATAGACATGGCTACCAGTGTAGAACACTGCCGTCTCTTCGCTAGTCACTTTGCCAGTTGTGGAGAGGATATCGGGCTGCGCGGCGCGGGGTACGCCATGGGGTGCGCCGCCGAGCCGCCATATGGGAAGACGGCCACTGTTGTTCTGCATGTTTCGTACAATTACCGTGTGTTTGCGGCCATTGCAAGATGGTCGCTTGAACGTATCAGCCCATCGAAACCCGAAGGTCATAGAGGTCATCATGCCCGAAAAGATAAAGGTCGGCATTCTCGGCGCCACCGGTATGGTCGGCCAGCGTTTCATCACGCTGCTGGAAAACCACCCGTGGTTCGAAGTGGTCACGCTTGCCGCTTCCGCACACAGCGCCGGCAAGACGTATGAGGAGGCCGTCGGCAGCCGTTGGAAGATGGAAACGCCGATGCCCGAATACGCCAAGCACATGGTGGTTGCGGACGGCGACGACGCCGAGTCCGTGGCCGCGAACGTGGACTTCATGTTCTCCGCGGTGAACATGCCTAAGGACGAGATTCGCGCCATCGAAGAGCGTTATGCCAAGACCGAGACCCCGGTGGTATCCAACAACAGCGCCCACCGCTGGACCCCGGACGTGCCGATGGTGGTGCCGGAGATCAACCCCGAACACTTCGCGGTGATCGAGCACCAGCGCAAGCGCCTTGGCACCACACGCGGTTTCATCGCCGTCAAGCCGAACTGCTCGATTCAGGCCTACACTCCGGCGCTGGCCGCGTGGAAGGAATTCGAGCCACGCGAGGTGGTCGTCAGCACCTATCAGGCGATTTCCGGCGCGGGCAAGACCTTCCAGGATTGGCCTGAGATGGTGGGCAACATCATCCCGTTCATTTCCGGCGAGGAAGCAAAGAGCGAGAAGGAACCGCTCAAGGTGTTCGGCCATGTGGACGCCGACAAGGGCAAGATTGTGCCGTTCGACGGCGATCTCAAGATCACGTCCCAGTGTATCCGCGTGCCCGTGCTCAACGGCCACACCGCCACCGTGTTCCTGAACTTCGGCAAGAAGGCCACCAAGGAAAAGCTCATTGATCGTCTGGTGAACTACACCTCCAAGGCGTCCGAGCTCGGCCTGCCGCACGCGCCGAAGCACTTCATCCAGTACCTCACCGAGGACGACCGCCCGCAAGTCAAGCTCGACGTAGATTACGAGGGCGGCATGGGCGTTTCCATCGGCCGATTGCGCGAGGACTCCATCTTCGATTGGAAGTTCGTGGGCCTGGCCCACAACACCCTGCGCGGCGCCGCCGGCGGCGCCCTCGAGTGCGCCGAAATGCTCAAGGCCCTCGGCTACATCACCAAGAAGTAGCTGCCATTCTGCTTTGCAGAAGAGCCCGTTATTTCGTCGCTCGCACGACGAAATAACGGGCTCTTGCGTTGAAGCCAACTATCGCATATGCTTTCCTGACTTTTCCCCACCCAAAAAAGTCTCTCGCATCGTGTTTCAGCACCAAATCGCGTTTCGAGGGGCTGATTTAGCTTTCTCCGGACGTCTACTACCGCTTCAAGGGGCTGATGGGCAAGTAGCCGTGGCTCAATAATGGCGAAATGATGGTGCTGCAATGCCGTTTATACTTGGAGTTTCGCATTCGAGGAGCCCCTCGAAATGGAAGTAGACGTCCGGAAGAGGCCAAATCCGCCCCTCGAAACCGAGAAAGCCCTCCGCGAGGAGGGCTTTCATCGGATTTAATGCACGTATCGCGGCTCAGCGACCGGTTCCGCCGTACACCACGGCCTCAATCTGGTCGGCATCGAGGCCATAGGCGGTGTGCAGCGCCTTGACGGCGTCGTTCAGCTGGTCGAGCGGCACAAGCGCGGCGATACGAATCTCGGAAGTGGAAATCATCAGCACGTTAATGTCCTCATCGCTCAGGGCCTGGAAGAACTTGGCGGCCAGACCGGAGTGAGTCTTCATGCCGACGCCCACCACGGCCACCTTGCCAACGTTGGTATTCACATCGAAGGAGTGGTAGCCCAGCACGTCCTGCTTGTCGAGCAGCGTGTTCTGCACCTGCTTGACGGCGGCCTCCGGCACAGTGAAGGAGATGTCCGCAGTACCCACGGACGCACCGGCCTGCACAATCATGTCCACATTCACGCCGGCGGTGGCCAGCTCGGTAAACACCTTGGCGGCCATGCCCGGCTCGTTCGGCACGCCGCGCACGGTGGCCAGCGCCTCAGAACGGTCGTGGGCGATGCCGGAAATCACCGGAGCTTCAGGACCCAGGTCGGGGAACAGGTCGCCCATGGATTTCGCTTCTTCTTCAGTCATGTCTTGCCTTGTCTTGCTTGATATTGCTAACGATTTTGTCGGTTATTCGGGTTCGGTTCGGTCTCGCTCAGTCGATGTTCGGCAGCGTGCGCGGATCCACACCGTCAGGCACCACCAACGTGCCGGGGCGGCGGGAGAACGAGGAGCGCACGTGCAGCGGCATGTTGAAGCGCTGAGCGTATTCCACGCAGCGCAGCGCCAGCACCTTGGAACCGCAGGAGGCCATTTCCAGAATGGCTTCGTAGCCGATGGAAGGAATGCGACGAGCGGAGGTCACGATGCGCGGGTCGGCGGTGAAGATGCCGTCCACGTCGGTGTAAATCTCGCAAACGTCGGCACCAAGGGCCACGGCGAGCGCCACGGCGGAGGTGTCGGAACCGCCACGGCCGAGCGTGGTGGCATCGCCCTTGGCGTTGATGCCCTGGAAGCCGGCGACGATGGCAATGTCTCCCAGCGATAGCGCGTTCTTCACACGATCCGGCTTGACGGCCTTGATATGGGCCGCGCCGTAACGGGCGTCGGTGAGGAAGCCGGCCTGCTGACCGGTGAAGGAGTGCGCACGGCTGCCTTCGGCGTGAATGGCCATGGCGAGCAGGCTCATGGAAATTCGCTCGCCAGCGGTCATAAGCATGTCCATCTCGCGCTCGGGCGGGTTGGAGTCGATGCTGAGGGCCTGATCGATGAGGTCGTCGGTGGTGTCGCCCATGGCAGAGACCACCACGGCCACTTTGTTGCCCTTCTTCTCCGTCTCGACAACGCGCTTGGCCACACGTTTGATCGATTCGGTATCGGCGACCGACGAGCCGCCGTACTTCTGCACGATGAGAGCCACTGCTGTCCTTTGTTCTTCTCTTGGGAGTATTTGCCGATTATTCTACGCAAACGCAACGATTATAAAAGTTGCCGCGTTCGCGAAGCGAACCATCGCCGGCATATGGACACCGTAATAGCCTTGGCGATTATGCTCCCGCGCGCTTCCGCCGTACACCGCCCGCACACCCGATGTTCGGTGGCACCGCATAGCCACCGCTAAACCGCTGTGACACTGAACCGATATGCCACCCTGTCGCACCACGACGGTGAACCCGCAACCTGCAAACATTCAGGATTCCGCCGAGTGTTCTTTGAGGCTACTCCCCCGCCGCTCGGACGATGAGATTCTGTCTTTGACCGGGGCCATGCAAAACAATAAGCCGACGCTTGCCGGAATGATGACGCTCGGCGATTACCCGCAACGCATCTACCCCAACCTTTGCATTACCGCTATTGCAGTCAATGGCACTGTTTTGCAGCCCGATGACGGTGGAGAACGCTTCATCGACAACAAGCGGTACGAGGGCACTATCGCAGAGATGCTCGAAGGCGCGCTGGGGTTCGTTGCCCGCAACGGGAAAACGAGAGTCGTGATTCGCGACGGAAAACGCACCGACATCCCCGAATATCCGGAAACCGCGGTACGGAAATAATCACTAATGCTCTCATGCACCGCGATTATGGCCCATACTGCAACGGCACGCCCATCCGACTTGTTATGTTTTCGGATCGGCTGGAATGTTGGAATCCGGGCGGCGTATACGGCGGCCAAAGCATCAACGATTTGGGCTATGCCAACATGCCGACGCGAAATCCCACGCTAGTTTCAATTTTGGAAATTGAGAAAATCGCGGAAAATCGCCACTCGGGGATCCCCGTTATTCGGGATGAGGCTAGGACACACGGAGTCCGGCAGCCGGAATTTATCGACCAGAGAGGTTCATTCCTCGTACGGTTCTTCAACAGCAGCGCGGAAACGAATGCTAGCGACCATGACGCCACGCCCGGCCAAGACAAGAACAGCCCGCGCCCGGCCGACGTCGAAAATACTATTCTTGCGTATTGCGCCGAACCGCGATTGGCGCAGGAAATCGCAAATCATGTAGGCCGAAGCCTGCAATATACGCGACGAGAGTACATTCGGCCGATGGTCGAGGCCGGGAAACTGTCATTGACGCTCCCGGACAAGCCCAAGAGCAAGTACCAGCGGTATCGTCTGACCAATGCTGCATAGAATTCCATTTTTGTAGGGCGAAGTCACGAAAGTGATTGCGCTCATTTTTGATTCCGATTCTGAACCCATCAATTTTGCGCATTGAATGTACAAAAATTAGTGCATTGAATGTACAAAAACTACATTCAACACCGTTGCCGTCCAATCCTCAGCGAGAAACTCCCTAAGATCGGGGAAGCTGGAACCACATTGTCCGAAAACATGGTGGTGGACGCACTTAATCCGGTATGCTCCCGTCTACGCCGTCGCCCGGCACCGAGGCCGGGCGACGCAGCGAGAAAGGACATACCATGCCTGACCAACATCCCATTCACTCGGAAGGGCCACCGCAAGAAGACGACACCTCAGGCGCCTCGCCCAAGCCGATGCTGTCAACCGAGGGGCAGATAGCGCATCTCAAGGCCAGGGGCGTCGCGTTCGAACTATGCGACGAGCAGGAGGCACTGGAGTACCTGCGCGCGAACACGTACTATTACAAGCTCGCCGCCTACCGCGTGCTGTTCCCCAAAAAGGTCGGCGGGGCCCATGACGGGGAGTCGCGCAATCAGGTTCTCCGGAGTACCTTGTACCGCGAAAATTGTTATGCGATTGATGGCGTACACTCGATGGCATACGTGACAGCAAGACTCGGGGCAGCCAACAGGCAAACACGCATGCGCACACCCTGGCAGCAGGCATAGGGAGAGGGAACACAGAAAATGGCTTTTCTGCATAGACGCCCGAAGAGCAAGCATGCCCGTTCCCGCGCTAATGCACCCGCCGACGCATCCGCCGCAGCAATAGCCGACGCATCAGTCGATACAGCAGCAGTCGATACAACAACAAACGATTCAGCAGCAGCCGATGAGGCAGCAGCCAGCAACACTTTCACCCAAGATCCGTTCAACGAGGTCGTCGACGTCTCCGATCTGGCAGCCGAACGCCGCCGCCTCCAGCGCAATCTGCTGGCGATGCGCATCATCACCATCCTTCTGCTCATCGCCGCCATCGGCGCAGCCTGTTTCCCGCTGGCTCTGCAATTCCAATCCAGCCAGGAGCTGGCCGCCACTGCTGCTACCAGCGCCAAGCAAGTGGCCGGATGGCCCTACCCGCAGGCAGAGGACAAGCTGAAAGTCGCACGCGCCTACAACAAGAAGCTTGCCGATTCCGGTCAGCCCGTACTGGGCGAGGCGGTCGATCCGTTCTCGGCCGCGCAGGGTGGGTCACGCGCCAGCGGCGAGGACTCAGCCTCCAAGAAAGACAAGGAATACCAATCGCTACTGGATGCCGGCAACGGCGTGATGGGCACCATCAAAGTCCCCAAGCAATCCATCAACCTGCCGATTTACCACGGCACCTCCGAGGAGGCACTTGCCTCTGGCGCCGGGCATCTCTACGGCACATCGCTTCCCGTGGGCGGCAAGTCCACTCATTCGGTAATCACCGGACACCGCGGTCTGGTGGAGGCCATGATGTTCACCCGCCTGGACGAGGTGAAGAAGGGCGACTTCTTCTATATCGAAGTCATGGGCGAGACCTTGGGATACAAGGTGGATAACATCTCAGTGATTCTGCCGGACGACACCTCAAAGTTGCGCATCGCGCCGGGCGAGGACCGCGCCACGCTGATGACCTGTACGCCGTACGGTGTGAACACGCACCGACTGTTGATTTCCGGGCACCGTGTCTCGATTCCTGTGCCTGCCCCCGAACCACGCGACGTGCACGACGGGCGGACCATTGGCATCGCGGTCGGTGTCGGCATACTGCTGGCTGGACTGTTCATCATCTGGCTACTGCGGCGGCACAAGCCCGCACGCATCATGCATCACGCCGCTTTCTGGCCCTGGCATCGCCGCGACGGAGAAAGCGCCAACGATACGTTGAGAGTGCTTGCCGAGCCAGTCAAGAAGCCAGTAGGCGAGTTGCCACCATCCGTATAATCATCCGGCATACATGTCGTCCACAGACACAAACGACATACGTTCATCCTCGCAGTATCGATTTCGGATAGATTCACCTACCTCATTTTTTGAAAACAGCACAAACCGAGCTGTCTCCGGCAAGTAACCACGGATTAATCCGGCCCTCCCACGCAGCCGCTCAACGGCTTCCGTCTCATTAAATGAGTTACGCCACTTGCACTCGCCTATCAATATCTGCTTACTCAGAGAATCAGCCGCAATCACATCAATATCGGTCTGTTCCCGCGCAATCGGATCATTACACCACCATTTGCTAAAAGGTTGTCGAACAACAGTCGAAGTACGTTATCTTCGAATCCATCGGATTCATTGATACGCGCAAGACAGTACGGAGTACCGCCAAAAGTCGCGTAATAACGAACCAAATCCTGCGACTTCGTGTTAGGAAGAAATTTCGCTGCGTCAGCGTAATCGAACGGCAACAACCTGATTTGGGCAGTGCGTCGGCCATACAATCGGCTTTTACGGCCAAGCACCTCGCTCTCCATGAACCCTTCATTACTGCCGGTCAAAATAATCGTCATATTAGTCGCAAGCAACCCATGATCAACGGCAATCTGCAGAGCGGACGGCAACGACGGTTCGGCAATTGCCGCATATGGAAATTCTTATAAATACGATACACTTAAGGAGAGAGACGCCGCTTAAGCTTCGCGGCGGCCGGCTAGGGCTCGGCCGAGGGTGATTTCGTCGGCGTATTCGAGGTCGGAACCGACCGGCAGACCGCTGGCAAGACGCGTAATCTTGACGCCTACCGGACGCAGCAACTGGGTCAGGTAACTGGTGGTGGCTTCGCCTTCGATGTTCGGGTCAAGCGCCATGATCACCTCTTTGACCTCATCGCCTTCCAAACGCTTGAGCAGGCCGGGGATGCGCAAATCCGCAGGGCCAACGTTGGCCATCGGGTTGATGGCGCCACCGAGCACATGGTAGAGGCCGCGGTATTCGCGGGTGCGCTCGATGCTCATCACGTCCTTAGGCTCCTCGACCACGCAGATCACGCTGCGGTCGCGGCGCGGGTCCGCGCACACCGGGCAAGGGCTCGTCTCGCACACGTTGCCACAAATCTCACAGAACCGAACCTTGGCCTTGACCTCTTCGATGGCCTCGGCCAGCTCGCGGGCCTCATCTTCGGGGGCGGACAGCATGTAGAAAGCAATGCGCTGAGCTCCTTTGGGACCGATTCCGGGCAGGTGCCCGAATGCGTCAATCAACCGCTGGATGGCGCCGTCATAGGCCAATGCCATGTGTGCTCCTCATGTTGTTTTTCGTTTCGTATGATGTGCTGCGGTCAGTCATCCGTATGCTTCTTGGCGGGCTGGATGTTCTTCGGATTCTTCGGGTCATCGGCCGCAAACTCCTCGACCTTCTTGACCTCGAACAGCTTCTTGAGATCATCCATCTTCATGGCCGTGGCATCGCCAAGCGACTGGTCGCTCATCGAATACTCATCGTCCTCGGCCGCAACCTGCGGCTGAGGGCTCGGTGGCACTGACTGGTTCCACGGGTCAGCAGCGCCCGAGTTCTGGCTTTGCGGTATACCCTGACTCTGCGATGGGGTCTGCCGCTGAGCCTGACCCTGCGGTTGATTCCACGGATCCGGTTCCGATTGCGGAGGAGCTGGTTGATTCCATGGATCCGGCGCAGCTTGCGGCGCAGACGCAGCAGGCTGGTTCCACGGGTCAGCGGATGCCGTTGGGGCAGCAGAATCCGCAGCCGGGGCACCCACGTTTGAGGAAGTAGACGCGGCGGATTGCTCAGCTTGGCCGGCCTGGGTATTGGCGGTCGCATCTTGTGCGTGTGCGACAGGTGCTGCCGGCGTTGCCCATGGGTCCACGTCATCGCTCATGTCCGGCACGGCGACATGCTTCTTGTGGTGCTCTTCAGGCGCCTGTGCAGATGCAGGGTCTGGATTGCTCGGAGCAAAACCATCAACAGACGGCTCACCTGCAGACGCAGATGGCTCGCCCACAGCCTCAGACGATGCGGCAGGTTTGGCCCATGGATCGTCATCATCCAAATCGGGCTTGTTCGAAGTGCCTCCCGGCGTTACGCCAGAGGCTCGGTGGCTGCCATCCGCATCTTCGGCGTTCCCCTCAGCAGCCGGCTTCTGAGCTTTTGGCTCACTGCCGGAATGCATGCCCAGGCCAGCTCCCAGACTCGAAGCGGCCAGACCCGCCTTGGCCATCGCAATCTGCTGCTTGACCTTGGCCAACTGTTCGGGGCTCAGGCGCTTGACGGATTCCACTCGCTCACCGTTGGCCGCAACGGCCGCAGGAGCGATAACCGCATCGGCACCGAATTCCTGGCGTACGGCATCCATCACCACGATTGCGGCCTTTTTGCCGCTGTTATCCACCGCGAGCGCAAACGCATGCTGGCTGAGTGGCTTGTCGAAGGTCATGGACAGGCAGGGCAATCCCTTACGGTTGGGGCCGAATGCCACCGTCGGCACCTTGTCTCTGGTGACGTATTCGCGGATGGCCTGCGGCAATGCGGCAACGGCTGCATTCCACTTTTCATCAGTGGATCGGGAGTCGGAGCTTGGAGCCGCAGCATTCGTAGCAGGAGATGCAGGCGCAGCAGGGGCGGCGGCTGCGGGCATGGCCTGCTGAGCAGGGGCAGCTTGACCGGCGGCACCCGTCTGGCCAGCGGAGCCCGCTGGATTCAATGTGCCAGCGGCATTCCATCCACCGGCATTTGCGGCAGGAGCGTTAGCCGGGGTCTGCGGCTGTGACTGCGATCGGTTGCGCGAAGCGCCGGAGAAACCACCCTGTGAGGCTCCGGCGAAACCGCCGCGAGACGCTCCAGCGAAGCCTCCTGCCGCACCTCCCGTAGCGGGAGCGGCAGAGGCTACAGCTCCTGTGGCTGGCGCGGGAGCTCCCAATGCGGGAGCGGCAGCGGGTGCAACGAACCCGTTTTCGCTGCCGGCCAGCAGTCGGGCCGCCAGCAATTCGAGTCGCATACGCGGAGAGATGGCACCGGTCATGGCACCCAGCGTGGTGTTGATGATATCCGCAATGGCGGTGAGCGCGCTCAGTCCAAGGGCCTTGGCCTGGCGGTGCAGGTCGTCCATGTCCTCGGCCTCGGCCGTGTCTGACAGCACGGATTCCGCGCGGTCGCCCGCCAAAGTCAGCACCAGCAGGTCACGCACGCGGGCCAGCAGATCCTCCACGAATCGTCGTGGGTCGAACCCGCCGACCACGACCTTCTGGATCACGCCGTACAGGGCCTCGCCGTTATGATCGATGACCGCATCGATGGCCTCACCGATCAACGCTTCAGGAGTGAAACCAAGCAGAGCCACGGCGGCATCATGGGTGATGACGCCCTCGACGGAACCGACCATGAGCTGGTCCAACACGGACAGGGTGTCTCGCATGGAGCCGCCGCCGGCACGCATCGCGAGTTTCAGCACGCCGGGCTCAGGCTTGATGCTCTCTTTCTCGCAGATCGTTTCCAGATAGGGGCCCATGACCTCCTGCGGCACCAGACGGAACGGGTAATGATGGGTACGCGAACGGATGGTGCCAATCACCTTGTCCGGTTCGGTGGTAGCGAAGATGAACATCACATGCTCGGGCGGTTCCTCAACGATCTTGAGCAGCGCGTTGAAGCCCTGCTGCGTGACCATGTGAGCCTCGTCGAGGATGAAAATCTTGTAGCGGTCGCGGGCGGGGGCGAACCCGGCGCGTTCGCGCAATTCGCGGGCATCGTCCACACCGTTGTGTGAGGCGGCATCGATTTCGACCACATCGATGGATCCCGGGCCTCCGGTGGCCAGATCCTTGCAGCTTTCACACTCGCCGCACGGATGCGAGGTTGGGCCCTTGGCGCAGTTGACGCAACGGGCCAGGATACGCGCGGAACTGGTCTTGCCGCAGCCTCGCGGGCCGGAGAACAAATAGGCATGCGTGAGCCTGCCCTCGTCAAGGGCTCGCATCAGAGGAACCGTGACCTGGTCCTGGCCGATCACACCTTCAAAGGTGTCCGGACGATAGCGACGATACAGTGCAAGTGCCATAGCTACTAACCTACCTTGCCCCTCACTCAATTTTTCGTAAATAACAGAGATCGTTTCGGTATATACCATTCCGAGCAGTTCATTGCTTCGTCGATATATTGGCGATCTCATGGGCGACATGCACCACACGGTTTCGGAATTGACGTTATTTTGTTCGGTATTTCCTCGTACTCCCGTTTGTTTAACATAGTGTCAACATCAGTTACATTCAGGAGGCACCCATGAGCCGGATTCTCAAGGACAAGCGCGCCAACCGCGGAGACACTCGCCGCGAGTCCATTGTGCGCGCCGCACGCGAAATCTGCTTGGAAAAGGGCTTCTCCAAGATCACCGTCTCCGACATCGCCAGCAAGGTCGGCATGACGCGATCGCTGTTCTACCACTACTTCAACGACAAGGACGCCGTGGCCGACGCCGTGCTGGATGATGTGATCGATGAGATCCTCACCAAGCTCGAGGAATGGAACCAGGCCCGCGAAATCGGCAACGTGAACAAGGCGCTTGACGAAATCGTTCTCGTACTGCGTTCGCTCATTGCCGACGAAAGCCCGTTCTCGAACCGGATGATCCAGGACGGCAACGCCGAACTGTACATCAAATTCATCGACCAGGCCGCCGACCGCATCGCAGACTACATCGCCCAGACCACAGTGCGCGACTTCGAGCAGATGCATGGGCTGCCAATCACCAACGTCCACGAGACGTTCTTCACGCTCAACGTGGGACTGATCTCCCTGATCCGCTCACACCCCGGTGTCAGCGACCGCACCATCAAGGAAGTCATTGCACAGACGCTACACATCGAAAGCTACATCGCATAACCGCTGCCAGCGGCAGACCTCCCCTCAGTCAGCTTCGCCGACAGCTCCGCTCGGAGAGGGGAGCCAAAGCATTTTCGTCTAGTTAAAGCGTCCGGTCACGGGATCACGGCCATCGCGGGTGATGGCATCGAGCACCTGCTGCCTGGAATCGACCTCACGTGCCGCCACGGCCGGCGGCACCAGCACGCGCAGCGCGCAATTCTCCGCCACCACACGAACCGGCAAATGCCCGATGTATTCACCATCAGCCATCAGCACCGGAGGCTCATCGCCTTCGTTTGCGCGAGTGACCTCGATTTCTCGAATCCGCTCCCACCCAAATACGTCGGAGGCAAGCAGCTTGCCGTTATACGCATTCGCAAGAGCCACTGCGCACTCCCGCACGTTCGGCACATGATCCATCCACACCAAATCCAGCAATCCGTCGGAGAAACAGGAGTATGGCGACACCTCGATACCACCACCGATATGCCGTGAATTCGCGACTGTCAACAGCGGGGTGATGATGTCCCTCTCGTCCACGGAACCATCGGCCAACGTGGCCTTGATGTGGTATCCGTAACGCTTCATATGCGTCAGCTCCACCAGTACCGCCGAGAAATAGCGCATGGTGCCGGTCGGCAGACGCGAATGGTTCGCACGGTCATTGATGCTCGCATCAAGACCGCAGGAGAGCATGCCGGCATAGTAGCGATCGATCGGATACTCAGCGGACCTGTCGCCCTCGCACTCGTATTCCTCCCCGGTGGACGTATCTACCGCATAACCACCTTCCAAGGAAGTCACACGGCCCATGTCCACATCGATATGCGAACCGCGCACGATGGCGCCCACGATGCCTTCCACCGCGGTTTCAATACGGTTCACCGGCAGCTTGAGCCCGCGAGCGAAATCATTGCCCGACCCCATGGCCACAATACCCAAAGGCTTGCCGCTGCACCCAACCGCATTGGCGCCAAGCGCTATCATGCCGTCGCCACCGACCACCACCAAGTAGTCATACTCATGCGACCGTTCACGAGCCTGATGCAATGAATCCTCGAAACTCGTACCGGTAATGTCGATGACTTCAAAATTATGGGAGCGACCTGCCTCTTCCAGCAGATTCAGCACCTGCGCATCCACCTTGGCACCGCGTCCTTTATCGGAGGTGGGGTTTCCCACCATTGCCACGATGCTGCGGCGCTCGTTGTGTTCACTCTCGCTCATGCTTTTACCTTAGCCAAGGATGGCGAAAGTCCGCTAGAATGCGGCCCTGTTTTATGCTGTGTGGTTACTCACTAGCACCTCCCTTATCGCATTCCGCCGGTCCGGCAAGAGCCGTTCGCTGCACGCGCGGCGTCAATGGGACTGCAGTATCCACTGCCACGGTGACCTGCACATCATCCGACTGCACCATGCAATCGGGCAATGCGACGCTATTGGATACGGCCAGCTGACCTGCGAACGCGCATGGATCGTCCGCCCACCCATGCCATGCGGCATAGGCGGCATCGAAAGCGATGAGGTCAGCTAGGGAACGTGCCCGGTTTTGGCAAACCACTAGATTGCCAATGCACGCCGTTGCCGAAAGAGCCACCCCAACCAGCATGACCAGCATGACACCGGCCATTGTGCCTGACCCTTCTTCAAGACGTGACATACGTGGCATACATGCCGCCATCGCCGTCCCCCTCCCGACCGACCGTGTGTGTTATTGCCGCGCAGCCACAGCTTCACCATGCACCCGAGTAGGAGTCACATTCAAAGGCCCTGGCAAAACGGGGCATTCGACCGCCACTCGCACCAAGCTGCCTTCCTGATGCACAGTCACATCCACTCGGCTTCCCACAATATTCACGGCAGCCTGTTGTGCTGCGGATTCATCATCAGAAACCACCAATTCACGCGCGGATGCCGTTGCGGCACTTTGGCAATCCATGGATACCGCAACCACTCGGGTAAGCGTCAGCAACACCCCCGTTATTGCAATGACGCTGGGCAGCACTACCGCGAACTCGGCCGTGGCCGCACCCTCATTGTGCACAGGCGGCAAACGGGCGAGCCATCTGCTGAGACCTTTTCTCATGTTCATTGCCCTCCCGAGTCGCTCACCCGACGTTCAACGCCTTTTTGATCAGATTTGTCAGCAACGTCTTAATGGCATCCGACTTCAGAATGGTGACCAAAAGCGCCGCGAACCCGGTGGCGGCAATCAGCACCACCGCGTACTCGGCTGTGGCCGCTCCTTCTTCCGGCTCAGCCATAAGCGTGCGCATCCGTGCATCCATGAGGCATAGTCGTTCTTTGGCACGGGCATTGAGCTCGGCGATTTTGGCTTTGCTGTGGGCAAATATGCCCGCTTGACCATCAACGATGATGGGAATGTGCGTGTCCATCGGTATTCCTTTCCCCACGGGAAGGCCCACATCAATCGTGCGCTCTCCTGACTCCGTGCGATAGCGTTTGGCCCTCGCGCCGAACACTGTGACGCGAGGTGAGTTCCACTGTGAAGCAATCCGGCGTGCGGCGCATCAGCGAACAGCACATGTGGTTCTAGCTTGCCAAGTTATCCACACCGCGGCGTGTCATCCACAACAAAAGTGGATAACCACCAGCCATGCGTCATGACACAACGCAAGACGATGGCACAACGCAAGACGAGACAACCAAAACAGGCCAGAAGAAACCTACATCAGGAAAGAAGCAATTGCTGGAAGTACTCCGACAATGACAAACGCCGGCAAAAAGCACAAGCCAGTCGGCATCAGCAAACGCACGGACAAACGGGCAGCGGCACGTTCTATACGCGCTCGCTCATCCTTATCAAGCTGTTCGACAGCAGCATCGATAAGCACTCCGGGAGAATCCCCTTGCAACCAAGCCGGTTCCAAAGACTCGCGGATCATGCCCAGTACGATGTCACCAGCACCGCCATCCGTATCGCCATGCTGCCCTGACCGGCCTCGCCGTTTTGTGCCACCCAAACGAGCGGAATGGTTCATCCCCGCCGAAGCATCCGTCCCGGCTAAGGCGGCACACCATGCGTCCGACCATGAGACGCCGCGCAATAATGATTCGCCCACGCGGCTTAAGCATTGACCGTATGCGCCTCCAACAGCGCGGCCCACAACATCAAGGGCCCGCGGAACCGAGGCTCCTTGCCGCAGAGACACTTGCACCATCCGCAGCACCAGCATGGTCCATGCCGCATCGGCAACCACAACAGGCTCGTCATGATTCGCCCATTGCCCAATGTCAGGCAGACGACTGGCTGCACGCGGCTTCACCATGCTCAGCCAGCATGCGAACGCCGCGCACCCCGATGCAATGCATGTTCCAATCATCTTCGTCTCACCCCGATAGCTGTCAGCCGTCTCGCATCAGGGCGCGCATCCAAACCAGACCGACCACATAGCAGCATCCGCCCGACACCAAACACACTAGGCCGCGTTGAGAACCGAACAAGAATAGCAAGGGGTGAGCTCCCATCAATTCCCCCAACACAACCGCGATTGCCGGCAACGCGCTGAGCAAACCAACCGTGGCTTGAGGCATGGCGAAGGCCTGCGCCCTCATGTTCTGCATCAATCTCATATGCGAGTAGACATCCAATACCGCCTCCAAGCAGGGCACGGCACGACAGCCCAATTCCTCGCTGACTGTCGCTGCCGCAGCAGCGCCCATGGCGGCACGCACGGACTGCGCGCGTGATTCGTCCGGCAATCGTCGCCGCTCAAACAAGTCGGTCAGGCGTTGTGGGGTCAGCCTGCGCACGGCAAAACGTCCTCCGAATTGCTCCTCGAACGCTTCCACCAGCGTTCCTCCACCTGCCATGCGAGCGATGGCGGAGGCCAATACCTGAGCGATTCCGCTCCTCGGCAATGCTGCTGTCGTTCTACGCCCAGCACCACCTCCGACGTTCGAGTCCCACCCATTCCGGCTCACGAAACCTCCACCAGCACCTCGATTGAACCTTCCAGAAAGACTCCGCACATCACGCAGACGATCAACAATCCCAGATTGGCGACTAGGCCATATCAGCACAGCGACCATCGTCAGCATCACACACCAGAGCAATATCCCACCCCCTAGCTACAGCCCCACAATGCCGCGAAATCACGCCACTGAGGTGAATATCGAGGCTCGGCCGAACCGTCCCAAGCCACCAATGGAACGCCTTGCAATTCACCATACGAGGCGTGCAAAGTGCCGATTTGTGCAATATGCCTACGGCCGTCCACTCGTTCAAGATGCAGCACCGTATCGAAGGCGCCTTCGGCAAGCATGGCCAATGCACGAGGAGCCACCCCGGCCAGTAATCCCAGTGCGATCAAACGCTGCGGCACTTGCGCCACGCTGTTCGCATGCAAGGTGGTCATGCCGCCCCGGTGGCCGGAATTGAACGCCCTCAGCAGATCCACAATCTCCTCGCCACGGCATTCCCCCAACACCACCCGGTCGGGGCGCATGCGCAGCGTGGCTTTCACCAAATCGGGAAGGCCCACCGCACCTTCGCCTTCAACGTTCGCTTCCCTCGCCGCCATGGAAACATGATTCCCATGGCCAAAATCGCCAAGCTCCCGCACCTCTTCCACGGTGACGATACGGTCATTCGCATCACACTGCGCAAGCAACGCCTTTGCCAGGGTGGTCTTGCCCACGCCGGTACCGCCAGTAATCAGCACGGCGGCTCTCTTGCTCACCAGCCCGCTTAGTACCGAAATCCAGCCGGCAGGAAACATGCCCAACTGGGCAAGCCGCTGCAACGATGCCACCTCGCTGCCGGGGAATCGTATGGAAATCGACGCCCCTTGCGGCACTAACGGCGCTATCACCGCATGGACACGCACACCATGCATATTGGAAGCATCGGCAATAGGGCACGCATCATCCAGGCGGCGCCCCAATTGCGCGCATAACTGCACCGCATAATCACGCACCACTTGCGGTGATCGGAATGGCACTTGCAAGATATGCTCCCGCATACCGCTGCCACGATCCGCCCAGACGCGGCCCTCACAAGTCACCGCAATATCAGTGACTCGATCATCTGAAGCAAGCTCATCCAATAACCCGAAAAACATGCCTGCGCGATGCAATGCCGTCATGATATCCCCACTTCAATCAGGCAGCCCGAGCACCAGCGCGAATATCCCGCTCCACCGCATCGGCGAGTGCCTCGATGGCCTTACGACTTCCCTTGGGCACGGATCGGATGCCTAATCCCTCAAGCACATCACCGCACAAGCTGGAAGTCAGACGGATGGGACCCACCACTGCAGCGCTCAGATAATCTTCGGCTTCGGCAACATCCACGCTCCCGCGACCTCGCGGCGTACCTCTCGGTTCGATGCCGACAATATGGGGAATCCCGCATTCCCATGCGGACAATCTGAGCCGATGGGCTTTGGCCCGAGCCAAACCGATTACTGAAAGTTCCGCGGCCATCACCTGCACTCCATGGCGCAAGTCACTCACTGTTTCAATCAGGCCTCCCTGGCCGGCATCTACGATGACAATATCGTGCGTTTCGGCAAGTGCCCGAATCACGGCCTGCACTTCCCACCATTCAGGCTGCCGCGTGCTCCAGGGATCGCACGGCAGCACACGAATACCCTCCCAGTCAATGAGCTCATGACGCAGTGCCGCTCCTTCAATACGGCCCAACGGAGCGTCTATCTGACTGAAACGCAGACCCGGCTCACGCTCGAGGCCAAGCAGCAGATCCAAGCATCCCGCCACGAAATCGGCATCGACCAGCACGCAGCTTTGCCCACGCTCCGTGAGCGTCAGCGCAAGCATAGAGGCCATGACGCTGAGCCCCACGCCACCGTGACCCGAGGTCACGGTCACAATATTGTGCAATGCCACGTTCGTGGAGAACGATTCTTCCGGAGTCCTGTTCGACCGTTTTCTCTCATACGCAGCCATTGGTTGCGGAGGAGGGGTGTAGTAGCGCGGCGGCGGGGAGGGCCCGACCCCAGCGGACTGGGGAGGGGACGAAACGGCCGCTGCCGGAGAGCGAGCAACGCGAACAGTGCGAGAGGATGTGTCGATATTCATAGGGAGATTGAACCGTGCGAGCCAACCTATTTCAACCGAAATCAGGTTCTGTGGTTCCAGCTTGCCGAATTATCCACACCCCGGCATGTTGTCCACCAACAATGTGGATAACACAACAAAGCCCCGTTCCGCACATCACATGCGGAACGGGGCTTGGAAAAGAAACGAACCCTACAGCACCAAAAACTACTTATTAAGGTTCTCGATACCGGATTCCATCGTATCCAGCTGGGAATCGGCAACCGACTCCGGCTTCTTCTTGCCGAACTTGGCCTTCAGCAAACCGATGATGGTGGGCGCCAGCGAAACCAGCAGAATCAGCACGATCACCAATTCGAAGTGATCCTGCACGGCCGGAATATTGCCGAAGAAGTAACCCAGCAGCGTGAACAGCGTGGACCAGCACAGGCCGCCAGCCACCGAGAACGGGGTGAATCGGCTCCAACGCATGCCGGAAATACCGGAGATGAACGGCATGAACGTACGAATGAACGGGAAGAAACGGCCCAGGAACACAGCCAGCGGGCCCCACTTCTCAATCATGTGCTCAGTTTTGGCCAAACGCTCCGGGGTCAAGGCCTTCACCTTGCCGGACTGGATAATGCGGCGGCCGAAGAAGTGGCCAATGAAGTAATTGCACTGGTCACCGACAATCGGGGCGCACCAGACCACCGGCAGCAGCCAGAACAGCGGCAGCGCAGCCTTGCCGGTCGCGGCATCGGGAGCGGCGAACACACCGGCAGCGAACAGCAGGGAGTCGCCCGGCAGGAATGGGAAGAACACCACACCCGTTTCGATAAATACGATGAGGAAGATGAAGCCGAGGGTCGGCGCCACACCCATGGCAATCCAACCGGCAATCGCGGCACGCGGATCCTTCAGCAGTTCGAGGATGAAATTAACGAAGCCCATGTGTTTCCTATGAGTACTAAATCTTGTATTGAGCTGCCAGCCCAATGAACCAGACAGTTATATGCAAACCGTCAAACACCCTACCAGCCGGCCTATAACATCAGGTCGACTGGGGGTTTCCCACACAAACTCCGCAATACAAACGAAATTTCTACTCCCCCAAACGCTGCCGCACAAAGGCGTCCAGCGCGGCCGCATCGATGCCCTCATACGAGTCGATGGAGGCAAACTGACCAAGGCCGGAAGTGTCGGTGCGAATCCAGCCAGTCTGCGCAATTAGTGTGGCCCCCGAGGCGGCGCCGGAGCGCAGGCCGGATGAGGAATCTTCCATTACCACGCACTTGACCATGTCTTCAGGCGCGATGCCGAGTCTCTCAGCCGCGGCCAGATATGGGGCAGGGCTCGGCTTGTGCTCGTACGGATCATCGCCGCAGACGTAGCCGGCAAGCAATCCATCAGCCTGCTTCATGATGTTCTCGGCCATGCGGCGAGGCGAAGTAGTGACCAGCATGGATGGGATGTCGGCTTCCTTGAGCGAACGCAGCACGTCTTGCACACCAGGAATCCACGGCAGACGTTCGACCTCCGCCTTGAATACATAATCCTTGAGCTGCTTGTCGATTTCAGGAATGCTCAATGTGCAGCCATGCGCAATCATGACCTCCGCCACGTGTGGCACCGGAGTGCCGGAGCACTCCCAACCGAGGTCCTCGTTCCACTCGCCGCCATTGTTGTGCGCGATCTCAATCTCACCGTCATGCCAGAGCGGCTCAGAATCGATGAGAGTACCGTCCAAATCCCAGAACACGGCTTTGAGCAGCATGGTTACCTCCGTTCGCATGACCGCACGCCAATCGGCGCCTTTACTCTTGCTGCATTCCATTGCACCAACCGGATGCGACAACCATAGCGCGTCAGCACACCGCTCCGGCACTTCAGCGCATGGTCAAACCACCATCGACGTGCAGACATTGCCCGGTAATGAAGCCGGCCATGTCGGACGCCAACAACGCGACCCCTCCGGCGATGTCATCGGGACGGGCAAGGCGGCCAAGAGGCGCCATGGCAATGATTCGTTCACGAACATCCTCGGTGGCGGCTGCGCTGGATGCGGTTCCGGCCGTCAAACCTGCGGCAATGGCATTAACGGTAATGCCGAAGCCGCCCAGCTCCTGGGCCAGAGAGCGGGTCATGCCGACCAAGCCGCCTTTGGCAGTGATATACGAATGGTAGGGCACGATGGGCGAATCGACCAGATTGCTGGAGATGTTGATGATACGCCCGGAGGTCTGGGCTCGCATCAGCGGCACCACATGTGAGCACATCAGATATGCACCATGCAGGCATCCCTCGATCTGTGCGCTAAACTCATCCCAATCGCCTCCAGCAAAAGTGGAACGGCGACGCGGATCAAAGGAGAAGCGTCCGAAAGCATTATTCACTAAGATGTCCACGCCGCCGAATGAGTCGACAGCGGTACCCACCAGCTTGGAAGATTGCGATTCATCGCAAACATCCGCCTGTACAGCTATAGCCAAGCCTCCCAGTGAGTGGATGTCTTCAACAGTGCGCTGCGCGCTGGCGGCGTCATGTACGTAATTGATGACGACAGCGGCTCCGTGCGATGCCAGGCATTTCGCCACGGCCGCTCCTATGCCCTTGCCGGAACCGGTGATAATCGCTGTTCTGCCATCCAGATTCACCATTGGACGCCGTGCCATATCGCTTTGCTCTGTCATTGCCCTTGCCTTTCGCCCTGCTACCAGCCCCTGCTGCCCGCAACAGCACAGGCCTATTCCATATCCATATCGAACGAATCGCTGTACGCGTCGCTGCCGCGTTCGACATCCACCGCGCGCAACAGATCGATGAGGTTGAAGCCCCCATCATGATGCCAGCCGGATTTCGCCCGATCCATCTCACCGAGCGGACAGATGCGATTCACACCGACCGCGGCCAATATATCTGCAAGACCAAACAGTCTGGTTGAATCCACAGCGACACCGCAGCTCTGCAGCCAGCCACGGCAGGAAGTCAGTCTTCTGGCAGCGTCCAACAAATCTGGCACCGCCACCACGTTGACGGTGCGGTTCAACGGCGACATCAGCGAAGCAACATCCTCGTCGGCACCGCTACCGTCAAGTTCTCGATACAGCACCGACCATGCCGTGCTATGGCCACTGGCGAACACCGCGGCCTTCCCGCCCATCAAGGCTCTCATCTCAGCGTCGGTGCGCGCCCGCTGAATGGCCACGTTCTCGGCGTCACTCAATACGGAGCGCGGATATTTGCGCTGCTGATTCTCAAGTTCGCCACCGAGCAGCTGAGCCACTTCACGAGGGGTGAGGGCTCCATCAGTCTCCACGAACACGGTCTGCGGAGCCAGGCAACTTTGCTGGTCATATGTGGCGATGTCAACAGCCACACGATGCACGGTATCGGCATAGGTATCAGGGCGCAAAGCCTCTCGGCCAATGAACGCCAACCCGACTTTTGCTCCGTAACCTAGACAGGGCTTGGATCCGGCGACTTTGCCCGCAATCAATTTGGTAGTCTGCGAAGAACCGTAATCATGTTCGACGACAGGGCGATAGGTAAGCCAATCGCTCCTGCCACGAATACCGGATCAAGCCAAACATTGGAAACGAACACGTGCTGAAAACCCAGCAGTACGTTCTGGGCGGTCAGCTCCTTGCGTATTGACATACGCTTCCTCTCTCTCAACGCGCATATGGGATGCCGAGCCGAACAGAGGAGTTCAACCGTCGCATTCCCTACGCGAGTGT
>OKVG01000129.1_pt1 | contig 80553 bp, 74 predicted proteins | sample 1606981 | NCBI WGS metagenome assembly OKVG01 (sample SAMN03281018, study PRJEB24777) | human gut metagenome | isolation source: fecal sample PR128 from 1 month old male Malay infant, vaginal delivered... | reverse complement strand
GATGCTGCGACAAACCCGCACGCATGACAGCTTCAAGGAGCTCATTGGCGATGCGCGTAAACCCATCGTCGAGATCTGCCACGCGCAGCTCCTGTAGTGCCACGACAGGCACAGGGAAATTGATTACTTCGGCAGTATTTGCCATAATTACTCCTGTGAATTGATCCAGTTAATTCCCATCAGGCCTCAAAGTGTTGCGAGCACTTTGGGGCCATCTCTTTTCTGAGAAGACTTGCCACCTCCTTTGCCAGACGGGACAGATCGTCGTCGACAACGCCCCACTCAAGAACAGCCAGTAGCATCGCCATTTTCGGCACCCACGATGATTTCCAGCGCGTAACCTGCGACTCATTAACGCCTACAGCCATGGCCACTTTTTTCCCTCCCATGAGAGAGATGCGATTCAGCAGCCATGTCTCGATGCGACGTGCGTTGTCCTTATTGCGTTTAATTGCGTTCTCCATTTGTGATACTTCCTCTGGTGTTGATTGAAAGGCCGCCGGTTAGGCGGCATTGGTTTTATTCCCTTGCTCTCCAAAAAGAAGCCAGCGTGGCTCGCACTGAAGGGCAGTCGCCAGCTCAATGAGCTTGCGTGGGCGTTTTGTTAATCCGGATTCAACTTGCTGAATAGTCTGCTGTTTGGTTCCAGAAAGCTCAGCAAGACCGGCCTGGGTCAAATTAAGTTCACTGCGGCGTTTTTTAACGCGGTCAGAAAGAGTTTCCATGATGCCTCCTTTACAAGGTTATTTGTATTTTATTGTCAAACAAACTTGTTTGTCAAATACCTTGTTTCTTGTAAGCATGAGGGATCGGTTTATGAGGTGGATATGAATATTGCGGACAGAGTAAAACTTAGGCGTGCGGAGCTATCATTGACGCAAGCGGAGCTGGCTTCACTAGCTAAAACCTCTCAGCAGGCCATACAGCAACTCGAAGACGGAAGGACTAAGCGCCCAAGATACTTGCCGGAGCTGGCAGCAGCTTTAAAGTGCTCAGTTAGCTGGCTCTTAACTGGTGAGCATGAAATGACCAGTGAAATTCCTCCCGAAAAAGAATGGTCCCAAGTCGATTCATGGGACAAAAATACCCCACTAAGTGAGGGCGAAGTAGAAGTGCCTTTTTTGAAAGATATCGAATTTGCCTGTGGGGATGGCCGCATTCAAAGCGATGATCACAATGGCTTTAAGTTGAGGTTCTCTAAAGCAACTTTACGAAGAGTTGGCGCTAACAGCGATGGTTCTGGAGTTATCTGCTTCCCAGCCACTGGAGACAGTATGGAGCCTGTTATTCCAGATGGAACAACGGTTGCAGTAGACACCAATAACAAACGGATCATTGATGGAAAACTATATGCTATCGCGCAACCAGGTGCCGGAGATGAAAAGCTAAAGCGGATAAAGCAGTTATACCGTAAGCCAGGTGGAATTCTTGTGATACGCAGCTTCAACCGAGAAGACGAAGAGGCAATGGAGCAAGATGTTGAAATCATAGGAAGGGTTTTTTGGTATTCAGTTTTACTTTAACCTTTAAGGTATTGTAATCATGAGTTTTTTCTCTTTTTTGCTTGGGGCATTCTTAGCAGTTACGTGTTGCCTGTTCGTTTTTATTTGGCATAAAAAACAGTCCACAAAAAAGAATTTAAAACAGTATCAACCAGTTAGCATAGACTCTTCGGTTAAAAATGCGAAAACGCTACTTAATGCGGCTGATCACAGTTATGCAGTTGATAACAATGCCCTTGCGGCTGTATGGAAATCAAGGGGCTGCAAAGAGCATGCAGAACGAGAGGGGAGGATCTATACAATTAAGGGATCATGGGCGATAAAGAAAAAATTGATAAAGCCCGGGGTTGATGGATTTCTTAATGATATACCGCTTCCAAGGGATTGCGGATGCTATATGACTTACATTTATAACCTTCGCAGCCTTCCCCCTTCTATGCTTACCCCTTCCGCAATAAAATCCCTGCAAAAATAACCACTATCACTACTGCAAAGCCCGATGCCGGGCTTTTTTTTCGCCTGTAACACAACATTCCTTCCTGGAATACGCCAAAAAACAAATATAAAAACAACAAAAACAACCACTTGATTGTTAAATACAACAAAATACAATTTTATGTGTTTACAAGATTGATTGTATTTTGTATATTCAATCCATCCAAACAACACCGGCAACGCCGGGGTGAAGTCAAAACGTCCCGTTAGCCGCGATAAGGCAAAGGTGAAGAGATGATCCGCGAAGAAGACAAGCCTGCATGGCGTAATTTTTGGTTAAAGGTCGTTCCGTTTTTGGTTGCTGTCCTTTTTTTTAGCTTCGCATGCTGGGGTGGAAAATGAGCAAACAAGGCATTCGTTCACTGATTTACTGCCTGCTGATCTGCGGCGTTATCTGGTCGGCTGTGGCTATCAAAATTCTGCACGCTGCGGGGGTGTTCAATGGCTAACTCAATTCCTAACAGCGGGCGCGCCGTGATGATGCGCAATCGCCGCACCGGCGCCGCCTGGCTGGTCAGCTTCGACTATCGAGACGGCAGCTACTGGCATGAGCCGCAGGGCAATCTGCGCCACATCCGCCGGCCATACGCTTCACGCAATATCGAGCCAAACCTGGTACCAGCCGGGACGCATTAACCGCGCATATCAGCGCACGAATTTAACTGAGCTATCAGGCAGCCATTACGGTGCCGGGATTCTTACAACCAAATTTCAGGGGAAACCATGAGCGAAATAATGGATTTAACCGTCATCGAAATAAAACCAGAACAGGCACCGACCTTATACCGGGCTGGCGGTCTTGACGCTTACCTGGAGCAGATTCGCCAGGCCGTGAACGAGGTTCCGGACCTGACCACCAAGAAAGGGCGTGACCGTGTTGCGTCTCTGGCGGCGCAGGTATCACGCAGCAAGACGGCAATCGAAAAGCCGGGGCGCGAGTACCTGAAGCGCCTTAAAGAGGCTGTGCGCCCTGCTGAGGCGGAAATTAAGCGGTTTGTTGATGCATGTGACGAGCTGCGCGACGCGACACGTAAGCCACTGACCGAATGGGAAGCCGAACAGGAACGCATTAAGGCCGAAGAAGCCATGAACGCCCTTCACGTCGAAGCGCTGGCCATGAATGAAGACTTCGATCGGCAGCTAGCAGCTCGGATTGAGTCTGACCACGAAATGGCCCTGCTGATGAATGACGCTTTCGACCGTGAGCTGGCCGAGAAGAAAGCAGAAGCCGAGCGCCAGCGCATTGCCCGCGAAGAAGAGATTAAGCTCCTGGCAGAAGAGAAAGCGAAGCGTGAAGCAGCAGAACAAGCACAGCGTGAAATTGACGCCGCAGCCGCCAGAGAGCGAGAAGCGATTTTGGCCAAAGAGCGAGCCGAACGTGAACAGAGAGAAGCAGCTGAGCGTGCGGAGCGTGAAAAGCAGGCCGCTGTGGAAGCAGAACGCCGCAAAGCACAGGAAGAAGCCGATCGCATCCGCCGCGAGGCAGAGCAACGCGAACAGGCCCGCCTGGCTGAGGAGAAACGTAAAGCCGATGAGCAGGCGCGACGCGAAGCCGACGTTAAGCACCGCAAGGCTGTAGGCACTGAAATAGTCAAAGCGCTCCTGGCCAATACCAGCCTTACCCGCGATCAGGCTATCGAGGTGCTCACCGCGGTTAAAGACGGCCGCATTCCTCATACCGGTATCAGTTACTGAGGTGCTTATGAACGCATACCGCGCATACGACGTGATCGAAGAGCATAAGTGGGCCGAGCAAACGCTCACCGAAGAGAAGCAAAAGTGGATTGACGATCGGGCGCAGGAAATTATCGACGCCCTGCCGAAAGAGCCGTCAGGCATGTTCCGCTTCTCTGTTCCGATGGACAAAAGTCCATACGAAGGCCTCCGCAGCGATGCAGCTGGTGAGGCATATAACGATCTCATTTCGGCAGTAGCTTACGCCCAGGCGGAATACGACTGGGATCACCGCACCGGCTGCCCGTTTTAACTTTGGGGAATAGCAATGGCTAACGAACTTGTGATTACAGCCAGCTCTCTTGCTGAGCGAGGCATTGACGGCGCTACCTGGAGCGCCCTCAAGAACAGTATTTATCCTGGCGCAAAGGATGAGTCGGTGATGATGGCGCTGGACTACTGCCGGGCCAGAAACCTCGATCCGCTTCTGAAGCCCGTTCATCTGGTGCCAATGAGTGTTAAGGACTCGAAGTCGGGTAAAAGCGAGTGGCGCGATGTGGTTATGCCGGGCATCGGGCTTTATCGGATTCAGGCCGATCGCTCCGGTGATTACGCTGGCGCCAAAGAACCAGAGTTCGGCCCGGACGTCACTCTGACGCTTACCGGCATTGAAGTGACCGTACCTCAATGGTGCAAGTACACAGTCAGCAAGCGCATGCCGAGCGGGGAGATCGTCGAATTCAGCGCGAAAGAATACTGGGTTGAGAACTATGCCACCGCCGGCCGCGACACTACCGCGCCCAACGCAATGTGGAAAAAGCGCCCTTATGGCCAACTGGCGAAGTGTGCCGAGGCCCAGGCTCTGCGTAAGGCATGGCCTGAAATTGGCCAGCAGCCCACTGCCGAAGAGATGGAAGGTAAAACGCTGGAAGTGGATGCGCGTGACGTAACGCCGCGCAGCACTACAGAGGCGCTCCCCCTAGTGGCCAGTGAGGAAACGCTGCAGGCAATTACCGACCTCCTGACGTCCCTGAATAAGGACTGGGAGCAGGACTTCCTGCCTCTGTGCAGCAACATCTTCAAGCGTGACATTTTCCAGGCATCACAGCTCACCGAAGAAGAAGCGCAGAAAGGCTTTAGCTTCCTCCAGAAAAAAGCGCAGGTGGCAGCATGACACCAGAAATTATCCTCGATCGAACTGGCATTGACGTTACCCGCATTGAACAGGGTGATGAATCCTGGCACCGATTACGCCTGGGTGTGATCACCGCCTCGGAAGTCCATAACGTCATTTCGAAGCCGAGATCAGGCACCAAGTGGACTGACATGAAAATGTCTTATTTCCACACGCTGCTCGCAGAGGTTTGCACCGGCGCGGCGCCGGAAGTTAACGCCAAGGCACTGGCCTGGGGGAAACAGTATGAGGCCGACGCTCGCACCCTGTTTGAGTTCACCACCGACGTGAAGGTAACAGAGTCGCCGATCCTTTACCGTGACGAAGGCATGCGTACCGCCTGCTCACCTGATGGCCTGTGCAGTGATGGTCGCGGCCTTGAGCTGAAGTGCCCTTTCACCTCTCGCGACTTCATGAAATTCCGGCTTGGCGGCTTCGAGGCTATCAAATCCGCCTATATGGCCCAGGTTCAATTCAGCATGTGGGTAACTGGGAAGGATGCCTGGTATTTCGCGAATTATGACCCTCGCATGAAGCGAGAAGGCATTCACCATGTCGTTGTTGAGCGCGACGACAAATACATGTCCGACTTCAACGAAATGGTGCCCGAGTTCATCAGCAAGATGGATGAATCGCTGGCGGAGATCGGGTTCACCTTCGGGGAGCAGTGGAAATGAAACATTACCGCGACTCCATAACTGTAGGAAAAGTGAAGTGTCTGTACTCCGTCCTCCATCGTGGCTGGCTAATGCCATCTGGTGAAGTGGTAAGAAACCCGTTAAAGGCTCAGCGGCTGGCCGAAGAGCTGGACACGAAAAGAGGTGCGCAATGACTGATTATGGCGGATCGAAAACTCCAAAAAATGAACGTGACTACTGGCAAACGCCGATTGAAATTTTCAACGCGCTCGACCGCGAGTTTGGCTTCTGGCTGGATGCTGCAGCCTCTGAGAGTAACGCGCTATGCGCTCACTATCTCACTGAGCTGGATGACTCGCTGAACAGCGAATGGACGTCATACGGGGCGATATGGTGTAACCCGCCCTATTCCGATATTGGGCCGTGGGTGGAAAAGGCTGCTGAGCAATCCCGGGCGCAGTCTCAGGCCGTAGTGATGTTGCTACCAGCTGACATCTCTACTGGCTGGTTTATTTCAGCCATGCAATCAGCTGATGAACTCAGGCTGATAACGGGAGGCCGTGTTCAGTTTGTTCCGGCATCCGTTACAGGAAAGCGCAAGAGCAACCCCAAAGGCTCGCTCCTGTTTATCTGGCGCCCGTACATCACCCCGCGACACATCATCACGACTGTATCGCTGGCTGAGTTAAAGCGGATCGGGAATCTGGAGGCAGCATGAGCAAAGGAACCATTATCTGTCTGTGCGATATCACTGGCGTTATGGCTGAGCCGTGGGTTGAAGCAGGTTATCGCGCCGTCCTGGTGGACCCGCAGCACCCTGAAACTTCGATCGACGGTCCCATTGAGCGCATATCGGCAACCATCCTTGATGCTATGCCGCGGCTTTCTCAAATTATTCGCACCGAGAACATCGTTATGGTCATTGGTTTTCCGCCGTGCACTCACGTTGCGGTATCGGGCTCCCGTTGGTTTGAGGCTAAACGAGCCAAAGACCCACATTTCCAGGCCAAGGCCGCACTGGTCGCTGAGCAATGTCGGATGACTGGTTTAGCGGCTGGCTGCCCGTGGACATTCGAAAACCCGGTGAGCGTGTTCAGTAGCATCTTCGGCTCGGCCGATTACACGTTCCATCCGTACCAGTTCACTGGGCTGTGCACGGATGACAACTACACGAAGCAGACCTGCCTCTGGACGGGTAACGGCTTCAAGCCGCCGGCAGAGAATATTCACCCGCAAGTGGCGCAGGCGATCGAACGCGTGAAGCAGCACTTTGGCCGGATGGTGTCGAAGAAAAAGGCGCTGGAGGTGTTCAACTTCCATGGTGAGAACCTCATCGCTGACTGGTATCCGGACAACCGCATTCACGAATGCCCGCCCAGCGACGAGCGCGCCAACATTCGCAGCGCTACTCCCCTGGGATTTGCAAAGGCGGTTTTCCTTTCGAATGCACCCCACCTCAATAAGAAACGGGAGGCAGCATGACGCCAGAAGAAAAGAAAAATGCGCTCAGAAGCATCGCACGCAGGGCTAACGATGAGGTTAAGGCAAAACGGCGGTCATCTCCCGCTTTAAGTTGCGACGAGATATCACGACCGATCCTCAACGGATGCATGCCGCTGATAAGGCAGCTTGGGTTAACGCCAAGCCATCTCTATGTGGAGATAGGTATTTTGAACGGATATATAAAGGAGCGCTGACATGCCAGAAATCATTGATCAGGCCAACGAGTTAGCGGAACTCCAGCGGGAAGCCGCCATTGCGAAATGTCGCATCAACCATAACGCAGTTTCGGCTACTCACTGCCGCGACTGCGGGGAAGAGATACCCGAGCGGAGCCGGGAACTGGTGGCGGGTTGTCAGCGCTGTGCTGACTGTCAGGAAGAAGAGGAATTACGCGGTAAGCATCGGAGGTGATAAATGCAGACAATTATCCAGATCGAGCCAAACGAATGGGTTTCAGAGGACTTGCTGATGGCGGTCACTGGGATGAAGCGCGGCACTATTACACGGGCCCGTAAATCATCTTGGCTGCTTGGCCGGGAGTATAAGCACGTTTCCCCTGAAGGAGAGCCAAAGCCAACCAGCGAATGCATGTACAACCGCAAAGCGGTAGACGCATGGATTCAGGCGCAAAAGCAACCATTGGGTGATCGGGCGGTATGAAACAGGTAAACTTGCAACGCTCCTGGACGTCGGGAGGGATAAATGAGTAAAGAATCATACCCAACGGGCGTTGAGAACCACGGAAAATCACTCCGCATATGGTTCATTTTTAAAGGTAAGCGTGTCAGGGAAAACCTCGGTGTCCCTGACACCGCTAAAAACAGGAAGGTGGCCGGGGAGCTGAGAACGTCAGTTTGTTTCGCTATCCGCATGGGGACCTTTGACTATGCGGCCCAATTCCCCAACTCGCCAAATCTGAAAACTTTCGGCATCGGCAAGAAAGATATCACCGTGAAAGATCTGTCTGAAAAATGGCTTGAGCTTAAACGGATGGAGATCTGCGCTAATGCCATAAACAGGTATGAATCGGTAGTGAGAAGCATGCTGCCGAGGGTTGGCGCGAAGAAGCTGGTTTCGTCTGTGACAAGAGAAGAACTTCTCTATATCAGGAAGGATATGCTGGCGGGGGATAAAGGTTTGAGTGTGGTGACGGTAAACTACTACATGACCACGATCGCGGGTATGTTTCAGTTCGCTGTTGATAATGGCTATGTGAGTGAAAACCCGTTTAACGGCATCAAGCCGCTAAAGAGGGCCAGGATAGAACCAGATCCGCTCACACGTGATGAATTCGTTCGCTTCATAGATGCCTGCAGGCATCAGCAAACGAAAAACCTGTGGTCAATTGCGGTATACACAGGATTACGTCACGGTGAGCTGGTCTCCCTCGCATGGGAAGACATAGATCTGAAAACTGGAACGATGACCATACGCCGGAATTATACGAAACTCGGTGATTTCACTCTACCAAAAACCGAAGCCGGTACCGACAGGGTCGTTCACCTGATCAAGCCAGCCATTGACGCTTTGAGGAACCAGGCGGAAATGACCAGGTTAGGCAGGCAGTATCAGGTTGAGGTACAACTGCGGGAGTATGGACGAACGGTCATTCACGACTGTACATTTGTGTTCAATCCTCAGTTGGTTAAAAAAAGTGGCAGCGTAGGTTACCTGTACAAAGCCGATTCAGTTGGTGACTCATGGGATTCGGCGCTTAAACGGTCAGGTTTAAGGCACCGCAAGGCGTATCAGTCGAGACACACTTACGCCTGCTGGTCGCTGTCTGCCGGGGCCAATCCGAGTTTCATTGCCAGCCAAATGGGACACTCCAGCGCCCAGATGGTTTTCAATGTTTACGGCGCCTGGATGGCCGACAGCAGCAGCGATCAGATTGCTATGTTGAACCAGAAATTATCGGACTTTGCCCCATCCATGCCCCATGGCATGGCGATAGGAATATGAGAATGATAAAAATCAGTAAGTTAGCGCATCACGCCCGCCACTTTAACTGTGTGGAGGGCAACACCACCCTGTATGCGCTACCAAAGCCGGAGATTGTCGCCCGCTGGTACGAACAGACTCACGATGACTTCCGCTTCTGCTTCAAATTTCCGGCCACCATCTCGCACCAGGCCGCCCTGCGCCATTGCGACGAGTTAAGCAGTGAATTTTTTGCCCGCCTGGCGCCGCTGGCCTCGCGCATCGGCCAGTACTGGCTGCAGCTGCCGGCGACGTTCGGTCCTCGCGATCTCCCCGCGCTATGGCATTTTCTCGACGGACTGCCGAAGGATTTCACCTACGGCGTCGAAGTTCGTCATCCCGAGTTTTTCGCCAAAGGGGAAGCGGAACAGCAGCTCAACCGCGGGCTGCACGAGCGTAACGTCAACCGCGTGATCCTCGACAGCCGCCCGGTCCATAGCGCTGCGGCCACCAGTCCGGCGATGATCGATGCCCAACAAAAGAAACCGAAGGTGCCGGTACATGCGGTGATGACCGCCCGGCAGCCAATGGTGCGCTTTATCGGCGGTGACGATATGGCCCATAACCGGGAACTGTTTCGCGTCTGGCTTCAGACCCTGGCGAAGTGGCATCAGTCGGGGACCCCGTGGTTGTTCCTGCATACCCCGGACATTGCTTTCGCCCCGGCGCTGGTGGATACCCTGTGGGGTGACCTGCGCGCTGCCCTGCCGGCGGCAGGAAATGCGCCGTCGATTCCGCAGCAATCTTCTCTTTTCTGATATCCTGCTATCATATCCGGAGCCATCTGCCAGAGTTAAAGGGAGTTTTCGTATGGTCAGCGCGCTGTATGCCGTTTTAGGTGCGTTATTGTTAGTGAAGTTCTCATTTGACGTGGTGCGTCTGCGCACCCAATACCATGTAGGCTACGGTGACGGCGGCTTTAGCGAGCTGCAGGTTGCCATCCGCGTTCACGGCAATGCCGTCGAATATGTGCCGATTGGCCTCATTTTGCTGTTATTTATGGAGATGAACGGCGCTCAGACCTGGATGGTGCACGTTTGCGGGATTTTATTGATTGTCGGGCGACTGATGCACTCCTGGGGCTTTCATCACCGCGTCTACTACTGGCGCCGCTCCGGCATGAGCGCCACCTGGTGCGCGTTGTTGCTAATGGTGCTGGCCAATCTTTGGTATATGCCCTGGGAGTTGGTTTTCTCCCTCCGTTAGCGCACAATACGCCGTTTTCGTTTTTTCGGGTTTAACGTTATGTCTCACCGCGATACGCTTTTTTCCGCGCCGATTGCCAGCCTCGGCGACTGGACCTTTGATGAACGGGTTGCTGAAGTCTTCCCCGATATGATCCAGCGTTCTGTGCCCGGCTACTCCAATATCATCTCGATGATCGGCATGCTGGCCGAGCGCTTCGTTCAGCCCAACACTCAGGTTTACGATCTTGGCTGTTCGCTGGGCGCCGCCACCCTCTCCGTGCGCCGCAATATTAGCCATCCGGGCTGTCGCATTATCGCTATCGATAACTCTCCCGCGATGGTGGAGCGCTGCCGTCGCCATATTGACGCTTATAAAGCGCCGACGCCGGTCGAAGTGATTGAAGGGGATATCCGCGACGTGACCATTGAAAACGCCTCGCTGGTGATCCTGAACTTTACTATTCAGTTCCTTGAGCCGGGCGATCGCCAGGCGATCCTCAACAAAGTCTATCAGGGGCTGAATCCGGGCGGCGCGCTGGTGCTCTCGGAAAAATTCAGCTTCGAAGACGCCCACGTTGGCGAACTGTTGTTCAATATGCATCATGACTTTAAGCGCGCCAACGGCTACAGCGAACTGGAGATCAGCCAGAAACGCAGCATGCTGGAAAATGTGATGCTGACGGACTCCGTCGAAACCCATAAAGCCCGACTGCGTCAGGCTGGGTTTGAACATGCCGAACTGTGGTTCCAGTGCTTTAACTTTGGCTCGCTAGTGGCCGTGAAAGCCGGGGAGCAGGCATGATCGACTTCAGTAACTTCTATCAGCTGATCGCCAAAAGCCCGCTGTCTCACTGGCTGGAGACGCTGCCTGCCCAGGTAGCCGCCTGGCAGCGCGATGCCCTGCACGGCAAGTTTCGTGAATGGGAGCGCGCCGTAGAATTTCTGCCGGAGCTAACGCCCTGGCGTCTGGATCTTCTGCACAGCGTCACCGCCGAGAGCGAAACGCCGCTCAGCGAAGGCCATCAGCGGCGGATCGAAAATCTGCTTAAAAACCTGATGCCGTGGCGCAAAGGCCCTTATTCGCTGTACGGCATCAATATCGATACCGAATGGCGATCCGACTGGAAATGGGAGCGCGTTCTGCCGCACCTGTCCGATCTCACTGGCCGGACTATCCTCGACGTGGGCTGCGGCAGCGGCTATCACATGTGGCGGATGATCGGCGCCGGCGCACATCTGGCGGTCGGTATCGATCCCACCCAGCTGTTCCTGTGCCAGTTTGAAGCGGTGCGTAAGCTGCTCGGTAACGACCAGCGGGCGCATTTGCTGCCGCTGGGCATTGAGCAGCTGCCGGCGCTGGAGGCCTTCGACACCGTGTTCTCGATGGGCGTGCTCTACCACCGCCGCTCGCCGCTGGACCATCTGTGGCAGCTGAAAGATCAGCTGGCGCCAGGGGGCGAGCTGGTGCTGGAGACGCTGGTGGTTGAAGGAGATGAAAATACGGTGCTGGTTCCGGGCGACCGCTATGCGCAAATGCGCAACGTCTATTTTATCCCCTCAGCGGCGGCCCTGAAAATGTGGCTGGAGAAGTGCGGGTTTATTGACGTGCGTATCGTCGACGCCTGCGTCACCTCGACAGAGGAGCAGCGACGCACCGAATGGATGACGACCGAATCGCTGGCCGATTTCCTCGACCCACAGGATCAGCGCAAAACGGTGGAAGGCTATCCGGCGCCATTACGAGCTGTGATCATTGCCACCAAACCGGAAACCCAGCAGTCGCTGGCGAAAAAAGCGAGATAAAAAAAGGCCCCTGTTTAATGGGCAGGGGCCTGGTACGGGCAATCATCATATTGGGCGACATGATGTGCAGCAAAAAACCGTTTAACTTCTCCAGGCGGAGATAATCCTTTTCATCTCCGCCACCGCTGCGCCATTCACGGCGTAGCGTCTGTATTCATCGGCATCGGGATCGGCTGACATCGAAACGCCCGGATGACGAAAGCGCATTTCCGACGGCAACCAGTGGCCAGCCGAGCTATGGACCTCTTTCACCCCCGCCTGCAGAAACAGCGGCAGGTTCGCGGCGCGGACTCCCGCACCGGCCATAATGATTGGAGTATCCCCTGCGGCAATAAGTTCCGTAATTAATGAAATACCTTTCTCCGCCGAGGATTGCTGACCGGAAGTCAGGATACGTTTGACCCCCAGCGTCCCCAGCGTTTTCCAGGCCTGACGCGGGTCAGCGCACAGATCGAACGCGCGATGAAAGGTCACCGCCAGCGGCCCGGCCGCGGCCATTATTTTTTTCATCCGCGGGATATCGACCTGGCCATCAGCATCCAGCACGCCGGTCACCAGCCCGGGAAAGCCCAGATCCCGCACCATGCGAATATCGTTAAGCATCGCGGCGAACTCTTCCTCGGTGTAGCAGAAATCGCCGCCGCGCGGGCGAACGATCGGATGCACCGGGAGAGTAATCGCCTCGCGGGCCGAGACCAGCACCCCATAAGAGGGGGTTAATCCCCCTTCCTGCGGCGCGGCGCAGAGCTCAATACGATCGGCGCCGCAGCGCTCAGCCTCCCGGGCGCACGCCACGCTGTAGCAACACACTTCCAGTACCGCCATTCCTCTCTCCCTGATCCAGACAACCTTTGCAGCATGTCACAATTTCACGCGGCAGACGCCGCGCGGCTTCACACTGTTACGTATCGGCTTGCTCGCTGGCGACGATTTGTTCAATAGACCACGGATGAAATTTGACCGTCACGCTGCCGTCGGTCACCGCCAGGGTAGGATTCGGCAGGCGCTCATGCTCCCCTTTCGGCGAGCTGGTTTTGACCACGATCCCCGGCTGGCTGAGTCCGTCATCGGCCAGAAGCGCCAGAGCGCGGGCATTTAAGGTTGCCGGATCGCCGGGCAGGACGATTTCGATATGCTCCCAGCCTTCATGGGGATAACGCTTTTCACCCGGCCACGGCAGCTCAACGATATGGAAGCGCCAGTGCGCCACGCAGACCGGCTCCGCCAGTTTGAACAGGCAAATGGGCCGGCCGTTGATCATATTCTCCGACAGCAGGGTGCCGCACTGCTCCAGACCGCGGCGCCAGCGTTCCGCAGTGGTATTCTGATGACAGCGCAGGGAGATATGGTCGGCGTCGAGCCCGGCGATCTCCAGTCCCAGTCGCGCAGTGAAGCGCTGAAGCGCATCGGAAAATCGCGGGAGATCCGCCGTAATATCGGCCAGTTGTTCATTTTGCTGCCAGTTTGCCATGGGTTTGCTCGTCAATAATGCTCGTCAGTAATGAAAAGGTAATTTACCGTGTTTCGGCCTGCGGACCAACCGCCGCCCCGCTGATGGGCAACTGACCGGCGATGGATTGCGCACGCCGCCGCGCCGCGCGCAATGCTGACGGACGGGGACAAATGCAGTATACTCCCGCCCTAATTTGTCCACATTATGGCGCCGCCTCCCTCGGGGGCAGGCGCATTACACGTAAGGTATTCCGGTGAATATTCAGGCTCTTCTCTCAGAAAAAGTCAGCCAGGCCCTGATCGCGGCAGGCGCGCCTGCCGATTGCGAACCCCAGGTCCGCCAGTCAGCAAAAGTTCAGTTCGGCGACTATCAGGCCAACGGCGTGATGGCTGTCGCCAAAAAGCTGGGTATGGCGCCGCGACAACTTGCAGAGCAGGTACTGTCTCATCTTGACCTCAACGGCATTGCCAACAAGGTTGAAATCGCCGGGCCGGGCTTTATCAATATTTTCCTCGACCCCGCGTTTCTGGCGGACAACGTCAACCGCGCGCTGCAGTCTGAGCGCCTGGGCGTCACGAAACCGCAGGCGCAGACTATCGTCGTCGACTACTCGGCACCCAACGTAGCGAAAGAGATGCACGTCGGCCATCTGCGTTCGACCATCATTGGCGATGCTTCAGTCCGTACCCTGGAGTTCCTGGGTCATAAGGTGATCCGCGCCAACCACGTCGGCGACTGGGGCACCCAGTTCGGGATGCTGATCGCGTATCTGGAAAAACAGCAGCAGGAAAACGCCGGCGAGATGGCCCTGGCCGACCTCGAAGGTTTCTATCGCGAAGCGAAAAAGCACTATGACGAAGACGAAGCCTTCGCCGAGCGCGCGCGCAGCTACGTGGTTAAGCTGCAGGGCGGTGATGAGTATTTCCTACAGATGTGGCGTAAGCTGGTCGACATCACCATGTCGCAAAACCAGATCACCTACGATCGCCTGAATGTGACCCTGACCCGCGATGACGTGATGGGTGAGAGCCTGTACAACCCGATGCTGCCGGGGATCGTCGCCGATCTGAAAGCCAAAGGGCTGGCGGTTGAGAGCGAAGGCGCTACCGTGGTCTTCCTTGATGAGTACAAAAACAAGGAAGGCGAACCGATGGGCGTCATCATCCAGAAAAAGGATGGCGGCTACCTCTATACCACCACCGATATCGCCTGTGCGAAGTATCGCTATGAAACGCTGCACGCCGACCGCGTGCTCTACTACATCGACTCTCGTCAGCACCAGCACCTGATGCAGGCGTGGACCATCGTGCGCAAGGCAGGCTACGTGCCGGACTCCGTGCCGCTGGAGCACCATATGTTCGGTATGATGCTTGGGAAAGACGGCAAGCCGTTTAAAACCCGCGCCGGCGGTACCGTGAAGCTGGCGGATCTGCTGGACGAAGCGCTGGAGCGCGCCCGTCGCCTGGTGGCCGAGAAGAACCCGGATATGTCGGCTGACGAGCTGGAAAATCTGGCGAAAGTGGTGGGTATCGGCGCGGTTAAATATGCCGACCTGTCGAAAAACCGCACCACCGACTACGTCTTCGACTGGGATAATATGCTGGCGTTCGAAGGCAACACCGCGCCGTATATGCAGTATGCCTATACCCGCGTGCTCTCCGTGTTCCGCAAAGCCGGCATCGACGAAAACGCGATGATCGACGCGCCGGTGGTCATCGCCGAAGATCGCGAAGCTCAGCTGGCCGCGCGCCTGCTGCAGTTTGAAGAGACCCTCTCCGTGGTCGCTCGCGAAGGGACGCCGCACGTGATGTGCGCCTACCTCTACGATCTGGCGGGCCTGTTCTCCGGCTTCTACGAGCACTGCCCGATCCTCAGCGCGGAAAGCGAAGAGACCCGCAACAGCCGTCTGAAGCTGGCGCTGCTCACGGCGAAAACCCTCAAGCTGGGTCTCGATACCCTCGGTATCGAAACCGTCGAGCGTATGTAACAAGCAACCCGGCGAAAGCCGGGTTAGTTTTATTCGGCGCCTCGCCAGCGGGGCGCCCTGCTCAGAAGTACTTGCGTAGATACTCCGTCAGACAAAGGATCGCCATCGCCTGACCGTAGGGCATCGAGGTAAGCGGGATCTGGCGATAAAAGTCGAGGTCTGACCCCATCCCGGTGCCAAATGAGGTCTGCAGCAGCTCCCCCTGCGGCGAAATATTCTGCACAATTCCGCGAATCGCTTTTTCAGCCACCCCGGCGTAGTGCTGCCCGACGTAACGCTTGCGCACCGCTTTGAGAATGCCGTAGGCAAAGCCGGCGGTCGCCGAGGCCTCAAGATAAGAGTGCGGGTCGTCCAGCAAGGTATGCCACAGGCCGCTGTCGTCCTGGCATTCTGCTAAGGCGGCAATCTGTGCGTCGAGGACTGTAATCAGATAGCGCCGTACCGCATTCCCCTCGGGGAGATCCACCAGTTCCAGAAAATCCGGGATCACCATGGTGAGCCAGCTGTTGCCCCGCGCCCAACGCGCCCGGGCAAAGTTATGCCGCCCCTCATAGTTCCAGCCGTGAAACCACAGCCCGGTCTCCCGGTCCATCAGGTTCTGCACATGGAGCAGGAACTGGTAGGTTGCCTCCTCCACATACTGGGGGCGGTTAAGCAGCTTGCCAATTTTGGCTAACGGCAACACGGTCATCATCAGCGTGTCATCCCACATTTGCTGATGGTTCTCCTCCGCCAGAGTCATGTGCTGCATACCGCCCTGCTCGGTGCGCGGCATCTCGTGCATCGCCCACTCCGCCCAGCTCTCCAGCCACGGCAGATACGCCATACGGCCGGTCTCTTCAAAGCGGTAAGCCAGGGTCAGAAACGGGGCCATAGTATTGACGTTTTTGGTCGTTGCCCCCTCGGCGAAGCGGTCGGCAAACCAGCGATCGATGATATCACGCATCTCGATATCGCCGGTTTGCTGGTAATACTGATAGATGCCGTACAGCCCAACGCCGTGGGTCCACTCCCAGCCGGCCCAGCCTTTGGTATCGATCACGCGCCCGTCATCCAGGCGTAGTAAAAATTGCCCGCTCTCATCCTTAATATTCACCAGGTTTTGCGTCACGTTGCGGATCAGCGCCTGCAGTTCGCTGCGGGCGATAAAACGCTCAGGCTGACGCAGTAATGGGCTATGTTTGACCGGCCAAACTTTCATGTTGTTAACCTCGGGTATATGTCGAATTCAAAGCGCCGCCCTTAATGAGCGCCGGGGCAGCAGGTTTATGACGATTCAGATAGCCAATATTGTTATTGCCCCACAGACAGTCGTAAGGCATTCCCGCCAGCAGCTCGACCACCGCGCGGTGTTCCGCACTGGTCTGTTCCGACTGAGCGTAGCCGAGCTCGCGCATTCTGAGGGTCTCGCTGCGCAGGACGCTGTGGGTGTGCAGGTTGAGCTTGAAGCGCAGCGAGACGAGGAAGCCGCAGGCTAACACCACCAGAGTGCCGACGCTGAGGATCAGCAGAATGGTATGGCTGACCCCTTCAGGCTGTATTTTTTGCCCGGAAACAAACCCCGACAACTGCATAATGATCCCCACCAGCATCACCGCCCCCGCCTGCGAGGCTTTGCGGGTCAGAGTCATGATGCCGGCAAAAATCCCCTCCCGGCGCTGGCCGGTGATCGCTTCGTCGACGTCGGCAATATAGGTGTAGGTATTCCACGGTACGTAATTTATCCCGCCGCGTCCCAGTCCGGCGACAGCAGAGATGAGCAGCAATAAGGAATAGACGTCGCTCAGTCCGGCGTAATAGAGCAGCGCGTAGGAGAGTGAGCTCAGGCCAAACAGGACCACCACCATGCGGTACGACGGCGCGGGGCCAAAACGAATGCACAGCGGGATCATGGCGATTACCGCAATAAACTGGAAGATGGCCATCGTCCCCAGCAGGTTCGAGGCGACGGCGGCTTCCTGCATCAAAACAAAGACCACGTAATAGGTAAACACGGCATTGAAGACGTCCTGGGCGATATAGCCCCCCAGATACATGCCGAGGTGCTGGCGGAAAATTTTTATCCGCAGCGTAGAACTCAGCTCAATCACCAGGCGATTGAGGCTCTGAGCAAGGGTTAAGTTTTGTTTTTCCGCTTCCGCCCGCAGGGCCGCTTCCGACCACGCCTCCCGCGGTCGTTCCCAGGTGAAACACCAGACCAGAGTCAGCATCACCGCGCACAGCACCGAGAACACCAGGCTGGCATAGAAGAACGAGCTGGCATTATCTTTGCCGAGCCAGGAGAGGAGGATCCCCGGCAGGAAGGAGGCTAAAATCGCCGACATCTGCGCCATCGAAATGCGCGCGCCGGAGAATTTGGTTTTCTGTTTAAAGTCATCGGTCATCTCCGGCACCAGCGTCTCATAGGGCACCAGAATCATGGTATAGACCATATCAAACAGCAGATAGGTCGCCAGGTAGTACCAGAAGCCCATCTCGCCGACCCACATCGCTGAATAGCTGAATACGCAGGGGATGCCGAGCAGAATAAAGAATTTTCTGCGGCCGAAGCGCTTACCAAGCCAGGTGGTGCCAAAGTTATCGGTGAGAAAGCCCATCAGCGGGCTTACCACCGCGTCCAGCACGCGGGCGGCAGCAAAAATAAGCGTGGCCTCAATCGGGGTCAGTCCGCAAAAGGTCGTGTAAAAGTAGAGCAGCCATGCGGCGGTTAGCGCCGTCGTGCCGGCGCCGAGAAAATCGCCCGCGCCGTAGGCCAGATAGTTAGCCAGTCCAATTTTTCGTGTTTTCATCGCCGTGATCCTGTGTCTTTTTTTAAAAGAACGCCGACAATCGTTCCGGATTTGCCACCGGAAGGGAGTGGGTACCTGGCTACACTAAAAGCTGTGAAAGGAGGTTACCTTTGTACTTTTGCCACGGAACAGTCGCCGGTGGCAAAATGACAAAGAGATGACGTCGCCACTTCACTCATTTATAAAACAGCATTTCTTTTTAATCAAAAGACAGGTTCATTGATGTGATCAGGCTGGAAGGTCGCCGACTAACGAACAGGCTCGCAAATCCCGGGATCGGCCCTTGCGCAGTCGGGGAAACAGGAGTAAAGAATGGAAGAAAGGGTTATTCCGCGTATCTCAAGGAGGCCAGATGCCTTATACCCATCTGCTGGTTGCCGTCGCGCCAACGCCGGAGAGTCAGGTGTTAATTAAAAAAGCGGTGTCGATAGCCCGCCCCGTTAACGCGAAGGTGAGCTTAATCACTCTCGCTACGGATCCGGAGCTGTATAACCAGTTCGCCGCACCGATGATGGAAAATCTGCGCGAAGTGATGCAGGAAGAGACGCGGGAGTTTCTCAATGAGCTGGCTCGCCACGCGGACTACCCAATAGAAAGAATGACCATCGCCTGCGGCGAGCTAGGCCATCATATTAAGGACTTCTGCCGGTCACACCGTGTTGATCTGGTGATCTGCGGCAATCACAACCATTCCCTCTTCTCACGCGCCACCTGCTCGGCGAAAAATATCGTCGGCAGCTGCGGCGTTGATGTCCTGTTGGTTTCCCTTGAAAAGGGCTAACGCCGGTTAGCCCTTTTCCTGAACTAGGCCAGTTTAGGGAAGGTGGCTATCTTCCCCCGCAGACGGCTCTCCTCGCTGCGCGGTGAAATATGCTGCAGATCCTCGACAAAGCGCGCCTGCCAGTTATGAATATCATTTTCTCTGATCACGTCCAGCATCGCTGAATGACGGGCGATACGTTCCGCCAGCGGCATGCTGAGCGCGCGATCCAGCGCGGCGGCAACCTCGTCGCGATCGTAAGGATTGACGATCAGGGCGCTGGTCAGCTCCTGCGCCGCCCCGGCAAACTGCGACAGGACCAGTACGCCAGGGTTATCCGGATCCTGCGCCGCGACGTACTCCTTCGCCACCAGATTCATACCATCGCGTAGCGGCGTCACCAGCCCGACGTCAGAGTAGCGGAAGACCTTCATCAGCAGCTTACGATCAAAATGCTGATTCAGATAGTAGAGCGGTGTCCAGCCAAGCTGACCAAACTGTCCGTTGATGCGTCCGGCTGCGGTTTCCAGCTGGTGGCGGATATCCTGATAGGCCTGCACATCGCCGCGGGAGGTCGGCGCGATCTGGGTATAACGGATTTTGCCGTGGTGCTGAGGGTACTTCTCGAGCAGCGTCTCGTAGGCGAGGAATCGCTCCGGCAACCCTTTCGAATAGTCAAGACGCTCCACGGAGAAGATATTCTTCACATTTTTCAGCTCGTTCTTCAGCTGGGCCAGCTTCGGCGGCAGCGGACCTTTAGCGTTGCGCGTAATTTCGTCCGGATCGATCCCTATCGGATAAACCTCGGTACTGAACGCCTTACCCCATGCCTGATAGCGTTTATCGCCGAGGTCGGATAGGCGAGTCTGCATAGCAATGCTGTCGAGAAAAGCGGTTCTGTCGCTTTCGGTCTGGAAGCCCAGCAGATCGTAATCGCACAGTTGCTCCAGCAGCTCAGCGTGCGGCGGCAGAGCGTTAAAAATCTCCGGCGTCGGGAACGGAATGTGTAAGAAAAACCCGATGCGATTGTTCACTCCGCGCTTACGCAGCTCGCTGGCGAAGGGCAGAAGATGGTAATCATGGATCCACAGCGTATCGTCTGGCTCAATCAGCGGTAGAAGCTTGTCCGCCAGCATGGCGTTAACCCGCAGATATCCCTCCCAGGCTTCGCGCTGAAAGCTGACCAGATCAAGACGATAGTGGAAAGCCGGCCACAGCACGGCGTTAGAGAACTGGTTGTAGTATTCATCATGGTCCCGTTCATTAAGGTTGAACGACGCCCATGAAATATTCCCGCGGGAGACCTGCTTGAGCGGCTGCTGGTCATCGCCAATCTCGCCGCTCCAGCCAAACCACAGACCCCCCGCCGCTCTCAGTGCCCCCAGGATGCCGACGGCCAGACCGCCAGCGCTCGATTTTTTATCGTCCGGTAAGGCGATACGGTTAGAGACTACGACTAAACGACTCATGGTCATCCCTCCTTTCGGTTTGCGCGTCATACGCCAGATGTTGCAACCACGTCCTTACAGCGGCGGCATCCGCCAACCGCCAATGCGCCTGAGTTTCCCCGGCGCCAACTTTTACCGACATTCCCTGCAGTTGATTAACGACGCTGAATCCCGCCTCGTCGGTCAAATCATCGCCGACAAAAACCGGTTCGCGGCCGGCGAATGGCGCCTCCTGCATGAACGCGGTAATCGCCTCCCCTTTGTTGACGCCGCGGGGTTTAATCTCCACCACGCACTTGCCAAGCTGTAACGCCAGCAGCGGATAGCGCTGAACAATCCGCTGCGCCAGCTCCAGCACGGCGCTCTGCTGCTGCGGGGCCTGGCGATAGTGGAGCGCGAAAGCCATCTCTTTACTCTCCAGCTCACATCCCTGGAGCGCTTCCAGCGCCGACGTCAGCTCAGCCGCGATCTCATCGCGCAGCGCTGTCGGCAGAGAGACGATGTAGGTTTTACCATTGATATCACGGCGCTCGGCCCCGTGAACGCCGGCCAGCGGTAGCCGCCAGGGATGGGTTAGCGCGTCAAGTTCAGCCATTGAGCGCCCTGAAATCAATGCCACCGCGCCCTCCTGCTGCTGGGCCAGCGCATTGAGCGCCTGCAGCGTGCTGTCGGGTATCACCACCTGATCGGGGTGCGGCTGGATATCGGCAAGAGTACCGTCGAGGTCAAAGAAAAAAGCGTAGTTTCCGGTTAGCGCAGGCGGTACAGATATCTGGTTATCCACCCTGTTTCCTCCTTATCATGGCCAGCCGAAGCTGGTTGTTAATTATATGTGAGCCATGTAAGTATAGACAGTGTGACCAACCTCGCCATTTTTGATAGTTACCGCCAGCGAAACGGGCGCTGGCGGCAATTACTCTGTAAACTAAAAAGTTCGGTTTAAATTCAGGCCGCACGTTTGGCTTTTTGTTTGTAGCGGTCGAAGATCACCGCCGCCAGCAGGATCACCCCGCGCACGACGTATTGTGAGAATGGCGAGATATTCAGCAGGTTCATCGCATTTTCCACGGTTCCGAGGATCAGGATCCCGGCCACCACGTAGGAGATCTTGCCGATCCCGCCCTTCAGCGACACCCCGCCCAGCACGCAGGCCGAAATAACAATCAGCTCATAGCCAATCGAGGTCATCGGCTGGCCGCTGGTCATGCGCGACGCCAGAATGATCCCCGCTGCGGCCGATACCAGACCGGAGAGCACAAAGATAATAATCTTGGTGCGCACCACCGGGACGCCGGCCAGGCGCGCCGCCTCTTCATTGCCGCCAATGGCCAGCGTATTACGGCCAAAGGTGGTTTTGTTTAGTAATAATCCGAAAACCACCAGGCAGGCGACGGTCAGCCAGATCGGCGCCGGCAGACCAAACCAGTTGGCGTAGCCGAGGGTGAAGAAACGTTCATCTTCGATCCCCACCGCTTTGCCGTCGGAGATAATATAGGCCAGGCCGCGGACAATCTGCATGGTGGCCAGCGTGGTGATCAGCGCGTTGATCTTAAGGCGCGCAATGACAAAGCCGTTAACCAGGCCACTAAGCGCGCCCAGCAACAGGCCTGCGGCGATCCCCAGCCACAGGCTTTCGCTGAGATTAATCACCACCGCGGTGGTGACCCCGGCGCAGGCGATAACCGACGCCACCGACAGGTCAAAATCGCCGGAGGCCAGGCAAAACAGCATGCCGCAGGCCACCATCCCGGACATCGAGATCGCCAGCCCCAGCCCTTTCATATTGACGAATGAAGCAAAGTTGGGCACAAAAATCACACAGCCGATAAACAGCACCGCAAACACCACCAGCATGCCAAACTGATCCCAGATGCGGGCAAAGCTAAAGGTTGAGCGGGTAGCCCCGGACGTAGTCACTGATGACATCATTTACTCCTTACTCAGGCGACAGCCTGGCTCACTGTTGGCATCGCAAGGCTTAACGCCTGCTGTTCATTGGCTTCTTCATGCAGCAGTTCGCCGGCGATTTGTCCTTCGCGCATCACCACGATGCGGTCAGCGACGCCCAGCACTTCCGGCAGGTCGCTGGAGGCAAACACCACGGCGACACCGGAGGCGGCGAGGCCATAGATCACATTGTAAATTTCATGTTTGGCGCCGACGTCGATGCCGCGGGTTGGCTCATCAAGCAGGATCACCTTCATCTCTTCCGACAGCCAGCGGCCAAGGATCGCTTTCTGCTGGTTGCCGCCCGACAGGTTCATAATCAGCTGTTCCGGGCCCGGCGTTTTAATATTCAGCGACTGGATATGTTGATCGGCGTTGTCCGCCTCCCAGGCGTTGTTGATCAGGCAGCCAGCGTGAATATGCTTGCGCCGGGCGCTGATATTGATGTTATCGCGCACGGAATGCACCGGAATAATCCCCTCCGCTTTACGATCCTCCGGGCACAGCATCATCCCGGCCTGGATGGCCTGGGCCGGTTTGCGAATGGAGACGGGCTGGCCATCGATATACACCTGACCGCCGGTTATCTGCGTGCCGCCAAACAGGCCTTTCATTAGTTCGCTGCGCCCGGCACCCACCAGTCCGAACAAACCGACAATTTCACCGCTGCGCACCGAGAGACTAACCGGCGTGCGCACGCCCGGCGCTTTGACCGCCTCCAGGCGCAGCCGCTCCTCGCCATAGGGGCGAGGCTTCCAGCCATAAATATCGCCCAGATTGCGGCCTACCATTGCCTGGACCAGGGCGTCGTGGCTGACGCTCGGCATATCGTCAAAGGTGCAAACGTAGCGGCCATCTTTAAAGACGGTGATGGCATCGCTGAGGGCAAAAATCTCTTCCATCCGGTGTGAAACATAGATGATGACCCTTCCCTCCTCCCGCAACTCGCGGATGACGCGAAACAGGTTGTCGATCTCTCTGGCGGAGAGCGAGCTGGTCGGCTCATCGAACGCGATAATCTTGGCGTTACGCGCCAGCGCTTTGGCAATCTCCACCATCTGCCATTGACCAATGGAGAGATATTTCAGCGGCGTCTCCGGGTCGATATCCAGACCCAGATGCTCCAGCTGCAGGCGGGCCTCATAGTTGAGCAGCGAGCGATTGACGATGCCGCCTCTGTGCGGCAGCTGACCGAGATAGATATTTTCGGCGACGGTCATCTCCGGGATCAGATGCAGCTCCTGGTAGATGATTGCCACGCCGGCATTCAGCGCCTCCATGGTATTGGCGAATGCCATCTGCTGGCCACCGATCTGCAGATGGCCCGCGGTCGGGATATAGTTGCCGCTGAGAATTTTCAACAGCGTCGATTTGCCTGCGCCATTTTCGCCCATCAGCGCGTGGATCTGTCCTGGGTAGCAGTCAAAACTGATATCGGACAAGGCCTTTACGCCAGGGAACGTCATGGTGATGCCGCGAAATGAGAGATAAGGGGTAGACTGTTGCATAACGACTCCGCTCTTCTGCACTCAGCCCCCGCGCCGCGGCGGGGGCCAGTTTAATCAGGCTGTTACAGCCCTTTTTTCGCCAGCTCTTCTTTGAAGTTATCGCGGGTAATCAGCACCACATCGGTCACCGCCGTGAACTTCGGCGGCTCGACGCCCTTGGTGACCCAGTTGTATAGCATTTCGCTGGTTTTGTAGCCGTGGATATCCGGGCTTGGCAGCAGAGAACCATAGAAGCCGGTCGGCTGCGCCTTCGACAGTTCGTTGACGGCATCCACGCCGTTGATGCCGATGCCAATCACATCGGGAGCTTTAAAGCCCTGACCTTCGGTCGCGCGCACGCCGCCGAGGACGGTGTTGTCGTTCATCCCGACGATCAGCCAGTGTTTAACCTGCGGATGTTGGACCAGCATCGAGTTACCGGCGTCGAACGCTCCCGGGATATCGTTGGATTTTGTCGGCACGCGGTAGATTTGCGCGTCCGGGAAGCCGGCCGCCTTCAGGGCATCGATGGAGCCGGTGGTGCGACGGCGCGCGGTATCCAGCTCATCGGCGGTGATCGCCATTACGGCGGTGTCTTTGACATCCCAGCCGCGCTTTTGCATCTCTTTATAGAGTTCCTGCCCCTGACGGGCGCCAATTTCGCTCGCCGCCATCATCACCAGCGGTACGCTCTCCATCGGTTTGCCCTTCGCATTGACGAACTGGTCATCGACGGTAATCACCTTCATGTCATAGCCACGCGCTTTGGCGACAATCGCCGACCCGAGCTTGGGATCGGGGGTACAGATGACAAAGCCCTTCGCGCCGCTGGCCGCCAGGCTGTCAATGGCATTCAGGGTTTTCTCTCCATCCGGGACCGCAATTTTAATAACGTCAAAGCCTAAATCTTTTCCTGCTTTATCAGCAAATTTCCACTCAGTCTGAAACCATGGCTCTTCCGGCTGTTTCACCAGAAAACCCAGTTTAAGATTTTCCGCCATAGCTGATTGTGACATAACCGCAGCGAGACCAATGGCCGCCAGCGCTTTAGTAAATTTGTGCATGGTAAACTCCAGCTTTAATTCGCTTTCATGTAGGGAAAAATCGGAATTAACAATTTAATCGGCATCAAAACAAGGCATTAGAAAAATCGCATTCCCCACTGCCGTTGTTAGAGTAGTAATACCCGGAAATTATTTCTCCATACGAGAGCATTATCACATCGCGGAATTACAGTAATTGCGTACATACATTTAGCAAAAAATGACATAAAAAATGACACAATTGTCATACAATTTTACCGGGGCATAGCAGGATCATCTATACCATCAGCAGGCTTATCCTTGTGTTGTCAGAGGATGTTTAACGGTGGGTTAAAGCACTGTTATCATCAGCGATTGACGGCGCTGCTACGGGCGATCGCCTGTGCGCCACTCAAATGGCAACCCACCTCGCACCGCTGAGCCACATGGCCCGCTTAATATCGCGAAAAAACGGATCTTTGGCGTAATTTATTCCGAAAAGAAAAAATATATTCCTCTTGATAAAAGCGCCTGCAACAAAAAATAAAAATAATGATCATCAACCTGAAACATTACTAATGAAATAACTTATTCCGTTCTCTTCTACGACGAATCTCGTAGTCAAATACTTATATCTTATAACCAATCTGAAACCAGCGAGCCCCTGCCAACGGCGCACAATCTCAGCCCTGGTAGTTTGCACAAATAATGGTGTAACAAAACGTAAATTACCGCGCTTGAGAGTTTTCTTAATTTCGTTGAGCGAGTATTCTTAAATCGTCGGCAAATGGAAAAAATACCCGACTCATACGGAATGTGTAGAGTTTTATTATTCTGCAACAGTGCCGCGTGTCACTATTTTATCTTGTAGTTATCCGCAGGATCCGCTGACGCGCACCAGTAACCCCTTCCCGGTTAATAAGGATATTTTTTATGGCAGTTCCAGGAATGGCACAAAAGCTAAACACCCAAATGAATCTTGAGTTTCACGCCTCTAACGTTTACCTGAACTTAAGCGAGTGGTGCGCCCGGCATCGCTTCGACGGCGCCGCGACGTTTCTGCGCACCCGCGCGCAAAGCAGCATCACCCTCACCATGCGCGTATTTGACTACCTGAAAAAAGCCGGCAGCTGGCCGATCGTCAATCCCGACCACGCCTGTAACCCTGAGTGCACCTCGCTGGAAGATCTGTTTACCCAAACCCTGAGCGATTACCAACAGCGCAGTCGTCTGCTGAGCGGTCTCGCTCAGGAAGCCAAAGCGCAAAGCGATGACAGTACCTGGCGGTTTCTCACGCTGTTGGCGGAAGAGCAGCAGCAGGATGGCCTGCTATTGCAAAGCGTGCTTGAGGAAATTCGTAATGCCGATAAAGCCGGTCTCGGGATGGAGCAGACCGATCGGCGTCTGATGGCTATCGTTGGCGAAGCGCAGAAAGCGCATTAATCAAGCCTTTATCGCTCTGCCAGGGGGAGCGCGTCTGCGCTGCCCCGCCCGGTTTATTAATCCATTACGTCTATTTTTTCTCCCCTATTATTCCTTTCAAGAATAAAAAAGTTTTAACTCGATCCCATTCCCTCATCACCGTTACCCCATAAGGGGGATTAGTGAGCGCGGTCACTTTTTGACGAACCATAAAGAAATATAAAAACAGTGTTTCAAAAATATAAAACACGAGGTTTATTTTTTATGGCTAGATACACGGCTTCAGCCTCTGAAGGGCTGCAGGGAAGACCGATCTTGTTACGCCATCAGTTAGCCTACGGCGGCGGAAATCTGTTAGGGAGCGGCGCACTGGCGATAAGCGGCGCATGGCTACTCTATTTTTATACGACCTTTTGCGGCCTGACGCTGATCGAGGCCTCATTTATCTTCTCCGTCGCCAGCATCATTGACGCTATCAGCAACCCGCTGATGGGCTATCTGACGGATAATTTTGGCAAAACGCGCCTGGGCAAGCGCTTCGGCCGCCGGCGTTTCTTTCTGCTAATTGGTATTCCGCTGATGATGTTCTACCCGCTGCTGTGGGTGGAAGGCCTGAGTTTCTGGTACTACCTTAGCACCTATGTGGTGTTTGAGATCATCTACACCTCTATCATGGTGCCTTATGAAACGCTGGCGACAGAGATGACCGATGATTTCTCACTGCGTTCAAAACTGACCGGCTATAAAGCTATCTTTGGTAAGCTGGCCAACTTCCTCGCGGCGTTTATTCCCGGCCAGTTCATTCTGCTGTATGGCAAAGATTCTGCCACCCCTTTCTTCCTCACCGGTCTGACCTATGGCGCGATCCTGATCGTCGCTATTTCCTGCCTGTGGTTGTGCAGCTGGGAGCGTGAGCGCGGGGAAGAGGTGGAAACCAGCGCGAAAAAAGGACTGCTGAGCACCCTGCTGTCGCTGGCGAAAGATATGCGTTCGACTTTTTATCTACGCGTATTCCGCAAACATCTTGGTATGTACCTGTGCGGCTTTGGCGCGGAATGGCTGTTTGCCTCCATCTTCACCTATTTCGTGATCTTCGTTCTACAACACGATCCAGCGATGGTGGCCGGGCTGAACAGCCTGAACTCGATTCTGCAGCTGATCTCTACGGCGCTGTTTATCGGCCTGTGCGTGAAAAAGGGCTTCAGCAAACCCTATATCCTGGCGCTGGGGATCGTCATTTTCGCGGTTCTGCTGTATACCTCGCTGTGGTTTTTCCATCTACCGTCCGGCCTGGCGACAGTGCTGATGTTCGGCATTACCGTGCTGTTCGGCCTGGGTACCGGCGGGGTTTACTATATACCCTGGACCGTTTACACCTTCCTGGCCGATGTCGATGAGATCTACACCGGACGCCGGCGGGAAGGGATCTATGCCGGCGCCATGACCTTCTCAGGAAAAATTCTGCGCTCGATTGTGGTGTTCTCGATGGGGGCGATCCTGAGCTTCTACGGTTTCCAGTCAAAAGCGCACAGCCAACCGGAAAGCGCGGTGACCGCTATCGCAGTGGTATTCTGCGTCGGGGTGATCGCATTAGCCCTGGCCGCCATCGTCTTCAGCAAGCAGATGAAGCTGGACCGGAAGGCCCATCTGGTGGTGCTGCAGGAAGTCGCGCGGATAAAAGCGGGCGGCAAAATTAGCGATATTGCGCCGGACGTGCGGGTTATCGTGGAGGATCTGGTCGGCCATCGCTACGAAGAGTGCTGGGGCAACAGCAAATTGTTCAAAGATGCTGCCCCTGCGCCTGCGCAGACCGTCGTTTCCCATTAAAGAAGAAGGCCCCGCCGGTATCCGGCGAGGCCTGGTATTAATGCGTTTCTTCCTGTGGAGTAAACTTCAGCTCAATCAACGCGATCGCTTTTTGCACCGCGCGAAGGGTCACCGGATCGGCAGAGGCCGGATGGCTGGCGAAGTCGATAGCTTTCAGCTGAGTGGTCATTTTTTCACGCACTTCCACCGGCGCAATGACGTCAATGACATCGAGGATCTGTTTGATAACCAGCTGGCAGGCAACCACATCGGAAACCAGCTCGTCGTGTTCGGTAAGATGTTGAGACATTAATTACTCCTTTTTTCAGGAGCGTAATAGTACCCTAAATCGTTAACGATAATAAAACCTGCCGTCGCAGGTTTTTTTATCTACCCTACTGGCTGGCGGGTCGTCTCCTGCCGCTTTGCACAGGATCACACTCTTGATGGCAGTGACAACATGAATACCGCGATCTCTTCCCGCGATGAACGTGCTTTTTCAGCGCCGGCGCTGCTGGTGGCCGGTGCCTTTTTTATGGAGTTTCTCGACGGGACGGTGATCGCCACCGCCCTGCCCGATATGGCGAGGGATTTTGGCGTCACCGCGGTCGAACTGAATATCGGCATCAGCGCCTATCTGATTACCCTTGCGGTCCTGATCCCGGCCAGCGGCTGGATCGCCGATCGCTTCGGCGCCCGGGCTATTTTTACTCTCGCCCTGGCGATCTTTACCCTTGCCTCGGTCTTCTGCGGCCTCTCCACCGAGGTGCATATCTTTGTCGCCATGCGTATCCTTCAGGGAGTCGGCGGCGCGCTGATGGTCCCCGTTGGTCGCCTTGCGGTGCTACGCACCACGCCGAAACACCAGCTGATCAAGGCCATCGCCACCCTGACCTGGCCGGCGCTGGTGGCCCCCATTATCGGCCCGCCTTTGGGCGGCTTTATAACCCGCTACGCCAGCTGGCACTGGATCTTCTTTATCAATGTCCCGCTGGGCCTTGCCGCCATCATCCTTTCGCTGCGCATTATCCCTGATATTCGCGAAACGGAACGGCGCTCCTTCGATCTCAGCGGATTTATCACTACCTCGGTCGCGATGGTCAGTCTGGTGACCGCGATGGAGCGGCTCGGCGATCGCCAGCCGCAGATCTGGCCGACGCTGGCTCTCGCCGCGCTTGGCTTCGGCTGTCTGTTATATTCCATTCGTCATTTCCGCCGGGCGGCGGCGCCTATGGTTCGTCTCGACGCCCTGCAGGTGCCGACGTTCCGGGTGACAATGTACGGCGGCTCGTTGTTCCGGGCCTCCATCAGCGCGGTGCCTTTTCTGCTCCCCCTGCTGTTCCAGGTGGGATTCGGTATGGATCCTTTTCATTCCGGCCTGTTGGTGCTGGCGGTGTTTGTCGGTAATTTAACCATTAAACCCGCCACCACACCGCTCATTCGCTGGCTGGGCTTTCGTCGGCTACTGCTGATCAATGGCGCGTTGAACGTCTGTTCGCTGCTGGCTTGCGCGCTGCTTACGCCGCAGACGCCGGTCTGGGCCATCATGCTGATCCTTTATCTCGGCGGGGTGTTTCGCTCAATCCAGTTTACCGGTGTAAGCACGCTGGCCTTCGCCGATGTCCCCGCCGCGCAGATGAGTGATGCTAATACGCTGTTCAGTACCGCGTCGCAGCTGGCGGTAGGGCTGGGGATCACGCTCGGGGCGATTGGCATTCGCCTGGGCGAGCAGGTCGGCGACTGGCTGCATCTTACTGAACTACCGGGGATCAGCTTCCGCCTGTCGTTTGTGTTTATCGCCTTGATCTGTCTGGTAGGGATGATCGACAGCCTGCATCTGGCCAAAACGGCCGGCAGCAGCGTGTCGGAGAAGAAGAAATAGAAGAAAAAATAAACGACGGAAGGGCCAGCGGCGCTGGCCCTGATGACGGTTAAGCGACGATCTGGCGAACAAAGTCTTCGATTGCTTTATCCTGGCAGTTTTCGAAGAAGCACTGCTGGAAGCGTGGGCCGGAGACTGCGGTTTTCACCAGCTGCGGATCGATGGCGCGCAGGGTATCGAGGTAGTTCTCTTTTACTACTGCTGCTTTGACCTGGTTGAGGATCCCGGCATTGCGCACCTGCGGTTCTTTGCGCTCCGGCGGATAGCCTTCGCCGTTGCGGCCGGTAAAGGCTTTTTCAAAGATAAACCGCACATTCAGTTCGGCGCCCCAGCCGAAGCCTTTGGCAAACGGCAGCGACAGCGCATTACCGTTGTTGATCTGGGCAAACAGGAACGCATCCGCCGGATCGATACAGTAGCCGCAGACCACGCCCGGATGGATGTTCAGCGACATCAGCGCCCCCTGACCGGTACCGCAGCCGGTGACCACGAAGTCAACTGCTTTCGAATTCAGCAGAATACTGGCCATGATCCCAAGATGGATGTAGGTCAGATGATGATCGTTCTCATCGCTCATGCCGACGTTATAGACCGGGAATCCTTTTTCGTCGGCAACCGCGTTAAGCTCCTTGAGGATGATGGCGTTTTTGTTCGCCTGGCTGTTCTCCATCATCAGTGCAATCTTCATGGTTATTCTCCTGAATGCTGTGCGGGCCTGCCCGCAGAATGTCATTGACGTTGACTGCACTTTACTACCTTGAAAACAAACTTTCAAATTTTATGAAAAGTTGTTTTAAAATTTACGCAGTGCTTCACACTTTCGCAGGCTCCCCCTGTCTGTTGACCTCAGCCCTCTGCATGCTGGCGAATCCGCTTCGTCCTCCCTTACCACCCGCCGGCGACAAAGTCCTGACCGCCCAGGCAATAATGAATAATAAATTAAAAGCATTCTCATTTATTATTAAACTGCCAATGCGTGTTATTCCCATTAGCATTTTAAATAAAACATTTTTAAATTTACTTTTTGCAAATAATTAAATAACAAATTATAGTGGCAGCCAATAACATCTATTATTTAATTCCAGGAGTGCAACGATGCTGAAAACGGACATGATTGACAAACTCAATGAACAGATGAATCTTGAACTCTATTCTTCTCTTCTTTATCAGCAGATGAGCGCCTGGTGCAGTTACCACAGTTTTGAAGGCGCCGCGGCCTTCCTGCGTCGCCATGCTCAGGAAGAGATGACCCATATGCAGCGCCTGTTCGACTATCTAACCGACACCGGCAGCCTGCCGCGGATCAACGCTATCGCCTCCCCGTTTGCCGAATATGCCTCACTCGACGAGCTGTTCCGCCAGACCTACGAGCATGAGCAGCTGATCACGCAAAAAATAAATGAACTGGCGCACGCGGCCATGACCAGCCAGGATTATCCGACCTTTAATTTCCTGCAGTGGTATGTTGCTGAACAGCATGAAGAAGAGAAATTATTTAAATCGGTGATCGATAAACTGACCCTCGCTGGAAAAAGCGGCGAAGGTCTGTACTTTATCGATAAAGAGCTGGCTACCCTCGACGCGCAGAATTAATCCCCCGCGCCGCGACAGTCCGTGTCGCGGCCCTCTTAATGTCGGCAGATCTTATTTTCTGCGGTAGTAAAACCTTCCTCTCTGGCAATAAATTTGCCTTTTTTCTCTAAAAACGCCACCAACTGTGCGGCGCTTAGATTCTCTGCTGAACAGGTGTGAAACCGCGCCTCTTCGCCAAAGCGGCGGCGAATGGCGGCCTCCAGCGAGGCGACCGTCCAGGACTCACCCGAGGCGAGCATCATCTGTAAAACTTCATGTCCATGAATAGAAGACATAACCCCTCCTGCAAAAACCGCCAGCTTAGGCCAGACCGTCAACCCGCGCCTTGCGCCAGCGCAGGCTTTCGCCCTCTTATTATGTAAACATTTCATTACACAGCTTGTAATCCCGATTTGACGAAAGCCGTAATATCCCCTACTCTGCGCGGCATAATTTATTGTTATTTGCTGTAGGGATAGCGAAAAGCGTGAAAAACCGCACTCTGGGCAGTATTTTAATCGTAGCTGGCACCACCATCGGTGCAGGAATGTTGGCAATGCCATTGGCCGCCGCAGGCGTCGGCTTTACCGTCACGTTGGGTTTACTTTTCACCCTGTGGGCATTGATGTGCTATACCGCCCTTTTGCTGCTGGAAGTCTACCAGCATGTCCCTGCCGATATGGGGCTCGGTTCTCTGGCGGCGCGCTATCTGGGCCGTTATGGGCAGTGGGTTACCGGATTCTGCATGCTGTTTCTGCTGTACGCCCTCACGGCAGCCTATATCAGTGGCGCCGGTGAATTACTCGCTTCCAGCCTCAACCAGTGGCTGGACTGGCAGCTACCGCCGGCCGCAGGCGTACTGATCTTCACCCTCCTCGGCGGGGCGGTAGTGTGCATTGGCACCGCGCTGGTGGATCTGTTCAATCGCTTCCTGTTTAGCGCCAAAATCGTCTTCCTGGTGATTATGCTGGCCCTGCTGATGCCGCACATTCATCAGGTGAACCTGCTGACGCTGCCGGTTGAGCAAGGCCTGGCCCTGTCGGCCATTCCGGTGATTTTCACCTCCTTTGGTTTTCACGGCAGCGTCCCGAGCATCGTCAGCTATCTGGGGGGGGATATTCGCAAATTGCGCCGGGTATTTATCATCGGCAGCTTTATTCCTCTGGTGGCCTATATTTTCTGGCAGCTGGCGACGCTGGGCAGTATCGACGCCCCGGCCTTTACCGCCATGCTGGCAAATAACGCTGGTCTGAACGGCCTGCTGGAGGCGATCCGCGAAGTGGTGGCGTCACCGCATGTGGAGCTGGCCGTTCACCTGTTTGCCGACCTTGCGCTGGCGACGTCATTCCTCGGCGTCTCGCTCGGCCTGTTTGATTATCTGGCGGATATGTTTCAGCGTAAAAACAGCGTCGGCGGGCGTCTGCAGAGCGGGATAATCACCTTCCTGCCGCCGCTGGCGTTCGCCCTGTTCTATCCCCGCGGTTTCGTCATGGCCCTCGGCTACGCCGGGGTGGCATTAGCCGTGCTGGCGCTGATAATGCCGGCTCTGCTGGTCATGAAGAGTCGCCGAGAGCATCCGCAGGCTACCTGGCGGGTTGCCGGCGGCGCACCGACGCTATGGCTGGTTCTGCTGTGCGGGATCGGCATCGTGGCTATTCAGTTCAGCATCGCTGCCGGGTTGTTGCCCGCGGTGGGATAAAAAAGGGGCCTGCTGGCCCCTTGTTCATTTCGCTAAGCAACACTGCTTATACTTTTTACCGCTGCCGCATGGGCAGGGATCGTTGCGTCCGACTTTCGCTTCATTTCTTATTGGCTGCGGGGCCTCCACCGGCTGCGGATTCGCTATCCAGTACTGGTAAAGCGCCAGCGCCGCCGGCGTGATACGCTCGATGCTGGCGATAAATTCATCCGCCGTCAGATTATCCAGCGCGCTAAACTGTTCTTCGCTGCCGTGGAGCGCGATAGCGTCCAGCTCCGGCTGGAGTTCAGCGGGCAACGTCGACCAGTCGCTCAGCGCCACGCCGCGCAGATAGCCAAAGCACCACTCCTCAACTATGGTCAGCTCCTGACCTTCCGCTTCGCGGGTGCCGAACAGCGGTTCGAACTGATCGGGATAAGACTCCAGCCGTTCGGCGATATCGCTCATATGCTGCAGCGTCAGATTGACAAAGCGATCGCGCTCGCGATCGTTGGCCCAGCGCGGGACATTATCCGCCCCGCCCCAAATCGCCAGCAGCCACTGAGCGGGTTCGATGTCGGTCGGCGCAGAGAGGATCGCCGTCAGCAGACCATCCAGTTCAGAGACATCCAGAATGGCGCCTTCGGCGGCGTATTTCGCCAGAGTGTCATCCAGCCATTCCAGTTCGTTTTCGTTCAAAGGTCCGGTATTCATTCACAGGCTCGCATGGTAAAAATCGGGCCTACAGTAGCCGAATTGCCGACAGAAAGCCACCCGGCGATACCTATTGCGCCGGTGTCAACGATACGCGATCAGGCCAGGCCGCGCAGCGCCGACGCCACCTCACGACAGGCCTCCTCCCCTAACGAAAGCAAAGGACGGGGAAGCGAGTCTGGATCGCAGAGTCCGAGCACCGCTGCGGCGCTGGCTATCACTCGCAGGCTACCACCATAGCGATCAAAGCATCGCCATAGGGGGGCCAGCTGCTCATTCAGTGCCGCAGTCTGCGCCACATCACCGCTACGTATCGCTCTTACCAGCGCCAGTGAGCAGCGGGGAAAGAGTCCGCCGCAGACCGAATACCAGGCTTCGCAGCCGGCCTGCAACCCGGCAGTGGCCCATGCATCGCCGCTGACGCCAAGCGTAACGCGAGAGGGAAGATGCTGACGCAGGGCCGCTACACGTTCGCTCGCCTGTGGCGCGGGCAGGCCGGGAATTTTAATCGAGGCAATGGCCGGCAAGGCGGCGATGCGCCCCTGCAGCTCATCCGCCAGCATTACGTGGGTAGTGCGGGGATTGTCATACAGGCAAACCGGCACCGAGACATGCCGACAGACTTCTTCGTAAAAGGCAAAGATCTCCTCCGCGGAAAGCGGCTGATAGGACATCATCGGCAGTAATAACGCATCCGCCCCTGCCTCCTGAGCATCCTCCACCAGGCGTAGCACCTCGTTAGTCGCAATGGCGCCGACGCCGACCATCATCGGGATCGACCCCGCATGCGCCTTCGCCACCTGCACCACTCGTCTGCGCTGCTCACGGCTGAGATAAGCGTAGCTACCGGTTGAACCTAAGATGCCCAGAGAGTCGACTCCGGCATCGGTAAGACGGGCGAGAATACGAATAAACGCTTTTTCATCAAAATCTTGCTGATGCAAAGGTGTCAAAGGAAATGCGCAAAGTCCAGTGAACATGATGCCTCCGGCAGGCTGGGCTGAGAGTCCGTTTGATAGTAGCAAGGCGCGATCGTTTTGTCCTGGGACAAATGAGAAATTGACTGTAAGGCTAGAGTTAACCGAAAAACGCCGTGGCGTCAGGCTGGCGGGAATGGTATCAGAAAGCGAAAGTACAGAAACAAAAAAACCACCCGTAGGTGGTTTCACGACACTGCTTATTGCTTTGATTATTCTGTATTTCCCAATGGTACCCGGAGCGGGACTTGAACCCGCACAGCGCGAACGCCGAGGGATTTTAAATCGTGCGTTTTTTACCTCATAATCAAAGATAAACAATCGATTTTCATAACAAACATGAATTATATTATCTATAATTATCAGATAGTTAAAGACCTACAAGCCACTTAATTATGAAGGGTTTGGTCCTATAAATTCAGGGCGTTTGTCATATCAAGCACTACAGATGTTCACTTTCCGAATCTTACTTACAAGATTGCGTTTGTCGCGATATTTAACTGCTGAAATCCAGCAGCGGACATTGAAAGAATAAGAACTGAACTCATCAGATTGATCCTATATACCTGAAAGGCCAAAACAATATTTTGCCATTCTTAACTCAATCCCGATCTGACAGATCAACGATTGAAAGCAACAAACATTTCCATTATTCTGGAAATATAGAATTATTGATTGTGAGAGTAAGTATGGAACTGAACGTAGCAGCGACGATGCTGAAAGAGCTTGGGCACGCGACAAGACTTTGTATTTACAAAAGCCTGATCAAAGCAGGGCCTCAAGGCATACCCGTAGGTGAACTTCAGAAACAACTTGTGATCCCTGCATCCACACTGAGCCATCATCTTTCATCTCTGATTTCTGTATCACTGGTTCGTCAGGAACGTCAGGGGAGAACGCTGTACTGCCACGCCTGTTATGAGAATCTTGAAAAGCTGATTGTTTTCCTGACAGAAGAATGCTGTTCAGGTACAGACGGACAGCTCGATAACAATAACAACCTAGGAAAATACAATGACCTCTGAACTTAAGAACATTGATGTAAACCTGTTTGATGCCACCATTACTGAGGCCCGGTTGGGTGTTGCTGAAGTGCTTCACCCTCCTCGTATCCTGATGCTATATGGCTCAGTACGTGAACGCTCTTACAGCCGACTGGCAACGGAAGAATCGGCAAGGTTACTGACCGCCATGGGCGCAGAAGTGCGGATCTTCAATCCTTCTGGCTTACCTCTTCCTGATGATGTGCCTGACTCGCATCCTAAAGTCATGGAACTGCGCGAGCTGGTCCGTTGGTCCGAAGGGATGGTGTGGTGTTCTCCTGAACGCCATGGTGCGATGACCGGGATCATGAAGGCCCAGATTGACTGGATACCGTTATCAGAAGGTGCAGTTCGCCCTTCACAGGGTAAGACACTGGCCGTTATGCAGGTCTGCGGTGGCTCTCAGTCTTTCAATGCCGTAAACCAGATGCGCATTCTTGGCCGCTGGATGCGGATGATCACCATCCCGAATCAGTCCTCTGTCGCAAAAGCCTGGCAGGAGTTTGATGAAGATGGACGCATGAAGCCGTCGTCTTATTACGACCGGATCGTGGATGTGATGGAAGAACTTGTGAAATTTACTCTGCTGACCCGAGGTAACTCAGCCTATCTCGTTGATCGCTACAGCGAACGAAAAGAGTCTGCAGAAGAACTTTCCCGGCGGGTTAATCAGAGCAAAATTTGAGGGCTGGTATGAGTGATGTAACAGCATTCAACAACTGCATGAGCGTGTTCTGGCGGCAACATGAAGCCGAACTCTCTCGCTTTCTGACATCAAAGACTGGCGATAGCGAAAAAGCAGCAGACCTTCTGCAAGAGCTATTCCTGCGTGCCCGCGCTCATTCAGACAGTTTCTGCGAGATGGAGAATCCGAGAGCCTGGCTATATCGGGCGGCGAGGAATCTGCTGATTGATGAGTACCGCACCACCAGGGAGTTTGTTGAGCTGGAAGAAGTTACCCCATTAACAGACGCATCCCCTGATGCAATCTCAACGCTGGATATTTGCCTGCCTGAAACATTACAGGCTTTATCCGAAGATGATCGGTGGTTGATTGAAGAGTCCGACCTTAACCGGCGTCCCCAGCAGTCTCTGGCTGATGAGCTGGGAATCACGCTTACGGCGTTTAAATCCCGTCTGCTTCGTGCCAGAAAGCACCTGAAAGATACGATGACAGAACTTTGTCAGATTGACGCGGATGACACGTCTCCCGTCTGCTGCCACAAAAAAATGAATTAATCGCGCATCTTTTTCCCACCACCTTCGTTTACCTCAGTGTAAAGCCAAATAACTAAACACTGAGGTGAACAGTCCATGTCAAAAATTGAGATCTTTGAATCTGCAGGCTGCTGCGCAACCAGTAGCGTTGTGGTCAGTGACGAAGCCGTCAAATGGAACGCCTGCGCCGAATGGGCGAAAAAAAATGGCGTTGATATTCAGCGCTATAGCCTCGCGAAGAACCCGCAGCAGTTCCTGAATACGCCTGTTATCAAAGAGTTCCTGAACACATCAGTGATGGAGTCCCTCCCTGTCACCTTACTCGACGGCAAGCTGGTGATGGCTGGCAAACTGCCGACTCGTGAAGATATTGCCCGTTGGGCCGGTATTCAGCTTCCTCAGGACTGGAGTGAAGACAGCGCGCAACCAAGCTGCTGCTGCATTCCACGTATGCCTTAATTACAGAGGAGCTATCACTGATGAATATGCCATTTTTAAAAGACATTCCCCCGTTCATCTTCTTCACCGGTAAAGGTGGAGTAGGTAAAACATCCCTCGCTTGTGCTACTGCGGTGTGGCTGGCCGATCAGGGTAAGAGAACGCTTCTGGTGAGTACCGATCCGGCTTCCAATGTCGGTCAGGTATTTAGCCAGACTATCGGCCACCAAATAACAGATATCAGTACCGTCCAAAATCTTGCGGCGATGGAAGTTGACCCGATGGCTGCAGCACAAGCCTATCGTGACCGAGTGCTCGACCCTGTTCGCGGGCTGATGCCTGCCGATGTAGTCAGCAGTATTGAAGAGCAACTCTCCGGTTCTTGTACTACGGAAATCGCGGCATTTGATGAGTTTACTGGTCTTCTTACCAACCATGAGTTGCGGGAAAAGTATGACCATATCGTATTTGATACTGCGCCAACCGGTCATACCATCCGTATGCTTGAGCTGCCAGGAGCCTGGAGCGGTTATCTCGAAGCGAACCCTGATGCTGCCGCTAACCTCGGGCCGTTGGTGGGGCTGGAGAAACAGCAACACCAGTACTCCGATGCGGTTAAAGCACTGTCTGATGCTGCACTCACGCGCTTAGTTCTGGTTGCCCGAGCCCAGGCTTCAACACTGAAAGAAGTCTCTCATACGCACGATGAGCTTTCTGCTATCGGTTTACAGCATCAACACCTTGCTATCAATGGCGTGCTGCCGCCGTTTGCAGGTGAAAATGATCCACTGGCGCAAAGTATTTGGGCTCGGGAGGAAAAAGCGCTACTTGCTATACCAGAGAATCTGGCTAACCTTCCCCGCTCGCAGCTGTATCTGGAGCCATTTAATCTGGTCGGTCTCGAAGCCTTGCGTGAGTTATTTACAGAGAGCGAAGCCTCGATGTCTCTCCCGACTACCACGCTGAACACTCTGGATTTACCGAAACTTGCCTCACTGGTGGATGAACTCAGCCTGACAGGTAAAGGTCTGGTAATGACGATGGGTAAAGGCGGTGTGGGCAAAACGACTGTTGCGGCATCGGTGGCGGTATCTCTGGCAAAACGCGGCCATAAGGTCCATCTGACCACGTCCGATCCGGCAGCACATCTGTCTTATACTCTGGATGGCTCGCTACCAAATCTTCAGGTCAGCCGTATCGACCCGAAGGTAGAGACGGAACGCTATCGTCGCTTTGTTCTGGAAAATCAGGGGAAAGGGTTAGATGCAGAAGGGCTAGCGGTGCTGGAGGAAGATCTCCGCTCGCCATGTACTGAAGAGATCGCCGTCTTCCAGGCGTTCTCGCGGGTCATCAAAGAGGCTGACGACCATTTTGTCATAATGGACACAGCGCCAACGGGCCACACGCTTCTGCTACTGGATGCAACAGGAGCCTATCACCGGGAAATGGTGCGCCAGATGGGGCAAACATATGAGCATGTGATGACGCCAATGATGCAATTGCAGGACCCGGAGAAGACGAAGGTGATTATCGTGACGCTTGCCGAAACGACACCGGTGCTGGAAGCAGCAAACCTGCAACAGGATTTGCGTCGGGCTGAAATTGAACCATGGGCATGGGTAATCAATAGCAGTCTGGCTGCTGCGAAACCGTCCTCACCGTTCCTGGTAACCCGAGCCAGTCGCGAACTGCCGCTGATAAATGACGTTACAGAGCAGTTTGCAAAGCGTATTGCATTAACACCACTGCAGAACGAAGAACCAGTGGGTGCGGCTCTGCTGGCAAAAATGGCAGGCTAATAGATGGGGCTACGGCCCCATTTACTGCAGCCAAACTTTTGCTTATACAGGTTATAAGTTTAAGTACTTAACCTGCTGTCGCGAATTCCGGTAGTTTGTAAAACACCATTACTGGAGTAACACGATGCACATTATTAATGCTGAAGAACAGCACATTACCGCGATACGCAATATCTATGCTCACCATGTTCTGCATGGTACAGGTAGCTTCGAAACCGAACCTCCGGATACGCAGGAAATGCTTAACCGACTGAGGAGCATTCAGTCTCGGGGATTCCCTTGGTATGTCGCTCTGCATGGCGATACGGTCATCGGCTACTGTTATATTTCCCGTTACCGCGAACGCCATGCCTATCGGTATACGGTCGAAAATTCGATATATATTGATTCGGCTTATCAGCGACAGGGCGTCGGAAAAGCACTGCTCGATCATGCATTAAAATGGGCCGAGTCCCAGGGATATCGTCAGATGATTGCTGTTGTAGGTGACAGCGCTAACGTCGCTTCTGTTGCGCTGCATATCCGCGCAGGATTTACTGAAATAGGCACATTAAAGGACATTGGTTTTAAACATGGCCGCTGGCTTGACACGGTTTTGCTGCAAATGAAACTTGGTGAAGGGAATAGTACTCTGCCAGAAGATTCAGGTCTTATGCTCTGAGGCAGGAATAAGGGGGCATCAGCCCCCTTTATATTTATTTCAATCGCTTCCCTGTTTCATCAACGACTTTCTCGCCGTCTTCCTTTGCAAATGCGCCTTTTTGCGCATCCGGAAGAATATCCAGTACCACTTCGGAAGGACGGCACAGACGCGTTCCCAACGGTGTCACCACAATCGGGCGGTTAATCAGGATCGGATGCTGAAGCATAAAATCGATTAACTGATCGTCAGTAAACTTATCTTCCGCCAGTCCCAGTTCTTCATAAGGCTCGACGTTTTTACGCAGCAGCGCCCGTACTGTAATCCCCATATCTGCGATAAGTTTGACCAGTTCATCGCGTGACGGTGGATTTTCAAGATAATGAATAACGGTCGGTTCATTACCGCTGTTGCGGATCATCTCCAGCGTATTACGCGACGTGCCGCAGGCCGGGTTGTGATAAATGGTGATATTGCTCATATCAGTATCTCATTACAAAGTGAAAGAGAGACGTAGCGCCAGCGCTGCCAGCGTTACAAACAGCACAGGCAGAGTCATGACGATCCCGGTGCGGAAATAGTATCCCCAGGTGATGGTCATATTCTTCTGTGAAAAGACATGCAACCAGAGCAGCGTTGCCAGGCTACCAATAGGTGTAATTTTAGGTCCCAGATCGCAGCCAATCACGTTGGCATAAATCATCGCTTCTTTGATAACGCCTGTTGCGGTGCTGCCATCAATAGAGAGAGCGCCAACCAGCACGGTAGGCATGTTGTTCATTATGGAAGACAGGAAAGCCGTCAGGAAGCCAGTACCCAGCGTCGCGGCCCAGAGTCCTTTATCCGCCAGTACATTCAGCACACCAGAAAGGTATTCGGTTAGCCCGGCGTTGCGCAGACCGTAGACCACCAGATACATCCCCAGCGAGAAAATAACGATCTGCCAGGGTGCCCCACGCAACACTTTACCGGTGTTAATGGCATGGCCTCGTTTAGCTACTGCAAACAGGATCACAGCTCCAACAGCAGCAATCGCGCTTACCGGGATACCCAACGGCTCAAGGACGAAAAAACCAACCAGAAGAAGGATCAACACTATCCAGCCGGTTCTGAAAGTTGCCAGATCTTTAATCGCTTTTGCCGGTGCTTTCAGGAGAGCCAGGTCGTAAGTCGATGGAATATCTTTGCGGAAGAACAGATGCAGCATGACCAGCGTGGCAACAATGGCTGCAATATCCACCGGCACCATTACCGACGCATATTCGGTGAATCCCAGACCAAAGAAGTCCGCCGAGACGATATTCACCAGGTTCGACACGATAAGCGGCAGGCTGGCCGTATCGGCAATAAACCCGGCAGCCATGACAAATGCCAGTGTCGTGCCTTTGCTGAACCCTAATGCCAGCAGCATGGCGATGACTATCGGCGTCAGAATAAGTGCCGCACCATCGTTGGCAAACAGTGCCGCCACCGCCGCACCAAGCAGAACGATATACGTAAAGAGCAAACGTCCACGACCATTACCCCAGCGGGAAACGTGCAGCGCTGCCCATTCGAAAAAGCCGGACTCATCAAGCAGCAGGCTGATAATAATTACGGCAATAAAGGTCGCCGTCGCGTTCCAGACGATATTCCACACCACCGGAATATCGCCCACATGCACAACGCCAGATATCAGAGCCAGTCCCGCGCCCATCATTGCACTCCAGCCGATCCCTAATCCCTTTGGTTGCCAGATAACCAAAACAATGGTCAGGACAAAAATAGCGCCTGCCAGTAACATAAAACCTCCTGACAGGGCGACTTTGCCGCCCTGTATATGCAAAAAAATTAACTCATCAACTCTCTGAGCTTTTCAATACCAGCGGGCTCTGACGCCAGCACCGGAACAAGCGCTATACGGTTAGAGTGCTGATTCTTAACAGCCTCAATCTGAGGCCGTTCCTGCCGGGCGCGCTGGCAAAGCAACGGAGAACGCGTATCCGCAATGGAAAGGCTGTTATTGATAATCCAGCCCCACGGATGAATCCCCGCTCTTTCAAGGTCAGCCTGCAGGTTTGCCGCTTCCAGAACCGGTGTGGTTTCAGGAAGCGTAACAAGCAGAACTTTGGTTCTATCCGGATCCTGAAGCTGCATCATTGGGGTAGTAAAATGACCTTTACTCCCCATTTTTTTGGCAATCTCTCGGTGGTAAGCCCCTGTCGCATCCAGCAGCAACAGCGTGTGTCCGGTAGGGGCGGTATCCATGACAACAAACCGTTTACCCGCTTCACGAATCACCCTGGAAAAGGCCTGAAACACGGCAATTTCTTCAGTACAGGGAGAGCGCAAATCCTCTTCCAGTAGCCGTTTCCCTGCTTCGTCCAGATCTCTTCCCTTCGTCTCAAGAACATGCTGGCGATAGCGTTCGGTTTCATCGTGAGGGTTGATGCGGCTGACCTGAAGGTTTTTGAGGCTGCCGTTCAGCGTTGTACTTAGGTGCGCAGCAGGATCAGAGGTCGTGAGATGCACGTCAAATCCCATGTCTGCCAGCCTGACGGCGATGGCAGCAGCCATCGTGGTTTTCCCTACACCACCTTTGCCCATCAGCATAATCAGGCCGTGTTCACTGCGAGCGATATCATCGACCAGGCCAGAGAGAGATAAGTTTTCAGGCGTGTACAGGATATTCGTTACCGGGAGCGGTAATGCCTCAGAACGGGTATCCAGCAGTCCCTTCAATGCTGAAACACCAACCATATTGACTGGCTGGAGTAACAGGGTATCGGTCGGTAGCTCAGATAAACCGGCAGGAAGATTTGCCAGTGCCTCCTGCTCACGTTGCCATATCGCCGCGGCCAGGGCGTCATGTTCAGCTTCGGCTTCAGGCAGCACACCATTAATCACCAGATATTGATTTTTCAGGCCAATCTCAGCCAGTTCCTCATGAGTGCGGGCGACTTCCTGCAGTGTAGAATTTTGCAGTCGTGCAACCAGAACCAGGCGGGTACGTTCAGGATCGGACAAAGCCTCTACTGCATGAGCATACTGCTCACGCTGCTTTTCCAGCCCGGCCATTGGGCCAAGACAGGAAGCACCATCTGGATTACTTTCAATGAAGCTACTCCAGGCACCGGGAAGCTGGAGAAGGCGAATCGTGTGGCCCGTCGGCGCTGTATCAAAAATGATGTGATCGAAGCGGGTCAGCAGGGAAGCGTCTGTCAATAAGCCGGTGAACTCATCAAACGCCGCAATCTCAGTGGTACAGGCTCCTGAAAGTTGCTCGCTGATACTGTTAACAACGTCATCAGGCAAAAGACCTTTGATAGGATCAACGATTCTGGAGCGGTATTGTTTGGCGGCTTCCTGCGGGTCGATTTCCAGAGCGGAAAGTCCAGGAACTGCTGCCACAGGGCGAATGGTATTACCGATAGCCTGATCGAACACCTGACCGACATTGGAGGCTGGGTCAGTACTGACCAGCAAAACCCGCTTACCCTGTTCAGCAAGGCGGATAGCCGTCGCGCAGGAAATAGAAGTTTTTCCTACACCACCCTTGCCGGTAAAAAACAGGTAAGGCGGGATATTCTGTAAGAATTTCATATGTCCTCCTGACATACTCAGCAACAGGAAGTATTACCACCACAGCAGCTGGTGGGAGCTAACCCTACCTTCTCCAGCGGAATACCGAACCAGCGAGCCAGCTCAGCGCGTTTTGGGTATCGCCCTGCCATCACCGTTTCACCGTCCAATAGCAGTAACGGAAGACCTTCTGCTCCAGATGCTTCGAGGAATGCTTTCGCTTTCTCATTCTGAACAAAGCTCATGGGCAGCTGCGCCAGGTTGTAACGTTCAACCTGTACACCACGTCCTTTCAGCCACTGCACATCAGCAGAAAAATCAACCAGAACCTGATCGACATCTGAGCCACATACGCCGGTACTGCAGCACATTGCCGGGTCAAATACCGTTAACGTCTTCATTCTGAATACCTCACATTTGGAAAAACATATATGTTCAGGCAAATTTTTTAGATGCAAACAGCCTTACCGCTACCAGAGCAGCTTGCCGATGCCAGCTTGCGGGCGATGGCCTGTACGTCGTCCTGTTGGCTTAACCAGGCCTGCTCAATCACCTGAGCAGCCCAGGATGGAATATGCGGGGATAAACGATAATGAACCCATTTCCCCTGCTTGCGATCCAGCAATAGACCGCTTTCCCGGAGCATTGCCAGATGGCGGGAGATCTTGGGCTGCGACTGATCCAGCGCTGTACAGAGATCGCACACGCACAGCTCTCCCATCTCTCTGAGCAGCAGTACGATCCCTAGACGGGTTTCATCGGAGAGATTTTTGAAGAGTTGTAAGGTGGCTAATTGCATCGCTTCTCCTTTTCATTTAGCAAAATCATACGCTCTGGGATTATAAAATCAACAATACATATGGAAAAAAGGATGTATTAATGCTCTGTGCCGTCATGACTAGTGTAGAGACAATAGCGACAATGGTCTTTTATACCTCCATAAGTTCCTCTATGTTCTCTTGGACCTAGCCCAAAAGATATCAAAACTGAAATTTCTGAATGTCCGCTTCGCGCTCAAACCGGGCATTCGTCGATATTATGTCCAGTGTGATTGGTGACGAATTTGACCAATCCGACCGCAACTACATTGTCTAAAACTTTACCAATTTTGGTTATATCTGTTGATTAGACGCACCGGCACTTTAACAACTAATTTTGCTTATTTATTTCAACTAAATCAGAAAGTTGCTTTCTAAGCTCCTGGACTGACGACACAAGATCAGCAATGATGGCTACATAGTCTACGTTCATCACCTGGAACTTTTCCCCATCGATCTCCTGCTCGCATCCCATGAAGGTGTAAGTAGTGTCCACAGTATCAGCCTGCTGCGCGATAAATCCACGACGTCGGCGGTCTTCTCCTTTCATCTGATACTCACATACCCCTAACCTCTCAACACGCTGCAGTGCATTCCGAGGCGCTTCCGTGAATCCCTCTTTCAGACGCACGTCTGATCCGGTGGTCATTACGTCACCTTTTCCGGTGGAGATTGTGCCGCCAGCGCGAAATATCCATGCGTCCGTACGCCCGAAGCCATCCGCGTAGAGCACCAACCTGTGCTCAGTGCCTACCAGCTCCTCCATGTACATCTGCACGTAAGCGCCGTCCACATCGCCGTAAGCCCCGCGCCCCTGCATCATGGATCTGACAGGGTTGGAGGTCAGCTGCGTTCCAATAGATGGATTGGCTGGCATGGTGGATGATGCCGTGATACGCCCGTCAGTGACCCAAAAACTTGCCACCTGACAATTAATACGGTTCGCCCTGTCCTGAATGATACGGGCGGTAAAGTCGGCGCTGCTGCTGTTGTAGTGAAAGTCAATGTAAGGCGTGCCCATTGACAGCTCTAACGCCTGAGAATACAGCTTGCCCTTTGCCGTGTTATCGAAACTACCACCAACAGCCAAATCTCCAGGCAGCGTCGTCTGGTTATCGGTCCCAATAACGAGGATGTCATCAAAGGTATCTGACGGTGACACAGTGCTCGCTCTTGATCGCTGAACCCTGAACGGTGTTCCCGAGCCAACGGCAATTGTCCCGCCTTGCCCCTGTTTTTTGAGCAGAGCCAGATCTGAGTTCTTACCGAGAATAAAACCGGCATTATCGCTGGTTATAACCTGCGAGCCGTCGAGTTTGTTTCCTCCGGTGAGTTTTGCCAGCGCGTTAAGATCCGATGCCTTCGCCATCCCGGCTATCGCTGGTACGGTCACCTGCTTTCCGGTGATCGGGTCAGTCAGGGTGATATTGCCGCTGCCGGTCAGGGCCATCGACCAGCCCTCCACCACACTACGCCAGAATGCAAATGCGCTGGCCAGCTGGTTAGCAAACGACGAGGTGCTGGCGGTTTCAGCGGTAATAATGCCGTAAGAGGCGCCGGAAAATGCGGTGGTGATATTCCGGGTCAGCGTCAGCTGAGTGTCGCTGTCCACGGATTTGATCGCATACAGGTCAGCACTACCGCTGCGGTAGACCACCAGAATCGACCCGGGGAGTATCCCCAGGGCTACCTGTGACCATTTTGTTGTCGCACCTGTCACCCGTGCCTGCGACGCTGCCCCCGTGACGGTGCCGACTTCATACATCGCCATAATAAAGTTCCTCCTGGATGGTTATCTCTGGAAAAAGAAAAGGCCCCTTACGGGGCCTCTGTTAGCTAAATGAACTGCTGTCCGTCCGAAATGCGGTTGCGGTGATGTTCTCGACTGTGCAGGTGTAATCAATCGCGGCAGTACGACCTGTCGCTTTGATAAAGAAGCCGACATTGTTGTAGTCAGCATCCAGGCGCGCGGCAAACCGCAATTCAAAGGCCGTCGTGCCGGCTGTGATATTACCGGCATCGACGAAGATACGGCGGGTTACCTCCTGCCCACCAATGTTGAACGTAATATCAGAGGTATACCCCAGGCCACTGCCCGTCCCATAGGTCTGGCACACCAGGGTGCAGGCCAGAACCACTGTCATGCTATACCCCCTGTTCTGATACGCACCGTTCCGCTGTACCGTCTGGTTGCGGCGGAAGGTCAGGCTGTCGTAACTTTTGGCCACCGCAATGTCACCGATGAACGCATCCGCCTGGACAGTGCCACGGAACACGCCGCTAGTCGCTTCGACCCTGCCACGGACGATCACGTTATTGAACTGCGAAGAGCCATCCTTGGCGATACGCCAGCCGCGTGACCCGTCAACAAAGTCATTCGAGCGGATCTCGTTGCCGATCTTCGCGTTCGTGATGGAACCGTCAGCAATTTTGGTTGAGGTCAGGGAACTGTTTTTGATACGTGCCGTATCGATATACAATTCATTGCCTTCGGCAATCATCACCGGCACTGCAGTCGCATTGTTACGATTAAACAGCGAGAAGCGGTCAGCGTAGAGGATCATGTCGCTCGTTTCACCATTGCTGCCCAGCGTAATCCCCGCGCCAACATTCTTCCCGTTAACCGTCTCAACCTTCATCGACCACAGCGAACTCACCGTACCATTCACATCCGCCACGGTTTTGGCGGTGTTCTGAACGGAAGCACTGAGATCCCCGACACTGGATGTCAGGGTCGTCTGCTGCGTTGCCAGCGCCTCCAGTGCCGTTGCATGCGTCTGCTGGGTACTGGTGATACTGGCCACCGATTTAATCGTGTTGTCCAGCGTCGTCTGGTTTTTGATGTTGGCGGCCGCCTGCGCGTCAATCTGCGACTGAAGCGAGGTATTCAGGCTGGCCTGTGTGCTCTGGCTGTCGCTCAGCGTCTTCGCCATGTTATCGACGCGGGAGTTGGCATTATCCACTTTCGTGGCCAGTGCTGTCTGCTGCTGCGCCTGGGCAGTGATTTTCCCTTCGGCATCCGTTACGCGCGCCGTCAGGCCGCTCACGGCGCTCGCCGTCGCGTCAGAGGCATCCTGTGCCGCTTTCGCATCGGTAACATCCGTGATGACCAGATCGTCGATATACAGTGAATAGCCAGGGGTACCGTTGCCGGTGGCGCCACGGGTGGAGATCCAGACCACCGCGCGTGTTCTGCCTGCCCCGTTGTTACTGGCGATACCCGTGAATTTCACCCACTTATCGCGCGCGCCCAGAGAGGCTTCGCTGACAGTGACCGCCGCCTGCCACGCATTTTGCCCGGCAGCATTCTGCGACTGGATACCGACCAGCGTTGTCCACCCGGAGGAGGGCGCCTGATCCGCCGGCATCATGGCCCAGAACTCAAACCGGAACTTCGCGTCCTCACGGACCGACTGCCAAGTGCCAAGCTGTTTATCACTGTTGCCGCTGTTGTTCTCATCCCGTCTCAACTTCAGGCTCTTACCGCCGGTGAATTTCTGAGACGCAACCACAACGGCTGTGCCGTTCCCGCCCAGCACCTGGCCATCGCTGTAGCTTTCAAACGTACCGTCAACCCACGGATTAGCTCCCTGAGTGCGGATGGTATTGATGGTGCTGGTCAGCGAGGTGATGCTCTGCGACTGGCTGGTGATGGTGTTTTCCACCTGGCTTACGCGACCGGTCAGTGAACTCACCGCGGACGTGTCAGCCTTTTTACCCAGCTCAGTATTCATCGTGGTCAGGCTGTTCTGCAAACTGGTGAGCTGCTGCGACTGCGAATCCAGTTTACCCTCGGCAGACGTCATCCGGGTGGTCAACCCGGTGACAGCGCTTTGCTCGGCCTTCTTACTGACCGCCGCATTCGTGACGGCCAGATCGCCGCTGAGTTTCGTCAGCTGCTGCGCCTGGGTGGTGATAGCCCCTTCTGCAGCGGTGACGCGGGTATTCATCTGAGAAATGGCCCCGGCATTAGCTGCGATATCCTTTTCATCCGTAACATCGAGGACATGGAAATCATCGAAATACATTGCCCCCGCGCTGAGGAAGGTCGTCAGCTGGAAACTGGCCGTCGTGGTCTTCGTGGCTTTCCAGTCAAACGTTACCAGTTGCCAGCCAGAACTAAACGGTCCGTAGTTTGAGCCGACCAGCAGGCCAGTGCTGTCGGCCACACGAAACTTCGTGTTACCCGCATCTTTAATCGTGGTTCCCGGGTCCTGCTTCGCCCATACCCCCATGCGGTAGGTACGACCATGCGTGATACTGATTTCCTGCCCGACCAGGTTTGACTGGCCGGCGGACATTTTCAGTGCCTTGTTACCCGAGTGCGGAACCTGTAAATCGGCTACCGTCGCGGTACTGCTCCAGCCGGTAAAACCCGCCGCGCCGCGCTCAAAACTGCCGTTGACAATGAGGTTGCCCGGCATTTTCCCGCTGGCGTCAATATCCGCTGCCGTCTGGCTCAGGCTGTTACTCAGTTGCGTCAGAGAATCCCCCTGCGCACTGAGTGTTTTGCCCTGCTCCGTGACCTGGTTCTGCAGGGTGTTCATCGCGCTTGCGTCCGCTTTTTTGTTCACGTTCGCATTCGTCGTGGCCAGATCGCTGCTGAGTTTTGTCAGCGCGCTGTTAGCTGCCGCGATGTCATTCCCCTGCTGCGTCACCGTGCCCTGCAGCTGCGTCACCGCTGTCGTGTCAGCCTTTTTACTCACCGTATCGTTTGTCGACCGGAGGCTGTTCTCCAGCGAGGTGGTACGCGTGCCGATGCTGCTGAGCGTATCGCCCTGCTGGCTAACCGTGGTGGTCAGTGAATCCACTGCTTTTGCAGTCGCATCTGCGGTTTTCTGCGCACTGTTCGCCGCCGTCACGTTACGCATATGCCAGTCGGCAGCGTACCAGACGGTGCCGAACGGGCTGCTCTGATTAACCTGCAGGAACGGCCGCAGCAAGCTGGTATCGGATGGCACCGTAAAGCGCCAGGTGGCTCGTTTCCACGCGGAGGTGGTCTTAGTGTTGCCCCCGGACGCTTTCGCTCCGATGCCACCGGTGGCGGTAGTAGCCCGACCGATATAGAAGTTAAAGTCAGCACTGCCGGTACCACACGCTACCAGAGCAGACATTTCGAAAACGTCGCCCGGTGTCACGGCGATATTGTTGATTTTTGGCACATGGTCTCGCCCGGCCAGCCGGACGGCATACCTGAACGGGCAGTCAGTCGGCACACCATCGGCGGTGGTCTCCACCACGTCATAACCCATGCGGTCATACTCCGGATCAAATGACGGGTTTGGAATGTAATCATCCCCGGCAGCATTCCCGGCGTTCACCGCCGCCGTCAGGCTGACGATGTTGCTGTTGGCTGCCGTGAGGCCTGCCTCGGTTTTCTCCACCCGGCCAGTCAGCGCGTTAAGCGCCGTCTGATCCGCTTTGGTGTTGACCTTATCGGTGGTGCTGCTCAAATCGCCCTGCAGCTTCGTGATAGCCTGCCCCTGGGAGGTGATTTTGCCTTCCGCACTGGTGACCCGGCTGGTGAGATCACTCACCGACTGCGCGCTGGCCTTTTGTGCCACGTTGTTGTTGGTGGTGTTCAGGCTGTTCTGCAGATTCGTGATGCTCTGAGACTGCGCGGTCAGTTGCCCCTCGGCATTCGTCACCCGACTGGTGAGGCTGTTAATGGCCGATGTGTTCGCGGTAATACCGCTGGCCGCATCATCCGGACTCGGTGACCAGTCGGTCATCACGGTCCCGGTTTCCAGCTGAGGGCGGCAGAGCCAGACTTCTTTGTCGGCAGACGTCGCGCTTTCCAGACGCGCGGCAATCAGCCGTTTGGTGCCACTGGTGGCAGGAATAACCCATTTCACCCAGTAACGCGCCCATGCGGTGGTCAGTTTCGTGACCGCCTTGCCGTCACCGGCCCCGCCTTTAACGCCCTGGCTGGTTTCCGTGGTGGTGGTGTTCGACGGGTTATAGAAATAACTCGCCATCTCCTGCCCGTCATAAGCCCCTTTCGCATAGAAGCTGAATACAAATTCCGTACGCCCGGTAACGTCCAGCGTCTGTTCATCCAGCTGGGTATAACCGGATGCACCTTTCGCCAGCCGGGTGTAGGCCACGCGGTCGCCCAGATAGGTTTCTGTGGCGTGGCGGCTGCTCCATCCCTCCAGTGTGTCCGCATTGCGGATAAGGTTGGTCCCGCCCACGGCCAGGGAGGAAAAGTTGTTTTCCAGGTTCGTCAGCGCGCTGCTTTGCGTGGTCAGATCCCTGCCATGCTGTTCAACGGTGTTCTGCAGGCTCTGCAGCGCCGTTGCATCAGCCTTCTTCGCCACATTGCTGTTAGTCGTATTCAGGCTGTTCTGCAGGCTGGTCAGGCTGTCTCCCTGCGATTTCAGGCTGCCTTCGGTAGCCGTCACGCGGGTCGTCAGATTCGTCAGCGCGCTGGCATCGGCCTTGCCGCTGATATCCTTACCAAGTTGCGTCACATCCGACTGCAGTTTCGTGATCGCGCTGCCCTGAGACGTAATATTCTTCCCGTTCTGCGTGACTGACGCGGACAGACTGGAAAGCGCCTGCGCATTCGCATCGGCGGCATCGAGCGCCGCTTTCGCATCGGTCACGTCAGTGATGATCAGATCATCAATCAGGAAGGCGTCACCCAGGCGAACTTTTGGTGTATTCGGGATGGAGATCCTCACCATTGCCTGTTTCAGCGCGGTTCGGTTGTTGGTCAGATAGCCACTGACTTTTGTCCAGTTGTCCACCGACAACTCGGAGACTTTCACGTTCAGGCCAGGCCACGACCAGCCATTGGCTGAATCCTGGAAGGAAAATCCGAGTACCATATAAACGGTCGGATCGGCGGTCGAGCCAGCCGGCAACTTAACCCACGCCTCCACGTAATAGACCGCGTTATCGCGAACCTGCATGCCTGAAAAGATATGGGTATCGTTATTATCCGTCGCGTTCGGGTTGTACTCCGTACTGCGCGTAACACGCAGGCTTTTGGTCCCGCTGTGAGCAGCTTCACTGGTGATAACGGCGCGGGTATTACTGAGAACATCGCCGACGGCATAGGATTCAAAACTGCCGTCCGGCAGTACGTTGGCTCCCCGTGTCGCCTGCTGCTTCAGCGATGTATTCAGGCTGGTCAGGCTGTCGGCCTGGCTACGGATATCCTTTTCAGTCTGGGTAACCCGGTTGGTCAGTGAACTGACCGCCGACGCATCAGCCTTCTTCGCCACATCGCCTTTGACCCCTTCCAGCGCGTTATTCAGCGCCGTGATGGATTGCCCCTGTGATGTCAGGGTGTTCCCCTGGTTCGTCACCGTCCCGGTCAGAGACGAAACAGCATCGCTGGTCGCCTTGATGTTGGTTTCATTGGTGATATCAAACACCCGGACGGAATCGAGCCAGATTTCACCGTTTGTCGGATGAGAATAAACTTTGAAGTTCTGCCCGTCCGCGCCGGCTGCCGTCAATCCGGTTTCCCAGGTGATGGTTTGCCAGTCAGTGGTCAGCGTGACCGTTTTATCCTCATACGTGCTATCCGTCTGGCCAATTTTGTTCTGGCGACGGATCAGCAGACTCATCGCTCCGGAAACACCTTTGGCCTTCACCACCACCCGGTACTTGCGCTGGCCATTCAGCGGCACCGGCTTGTTGTTGTTGGAGAAAATGCCTGGGCTGATAGTGGTCGTCCGGTTCAGCCGGACCCCCGCTTTCCCGTCCCCGAAATCGCCAAAGGTCACACCGGCTGGATACTGAATATCCCAGGCAGTGCTGCCCTGCAGAAAATCAAAGTTCGGGATCAGGTTGTCGCCGGCGTTGCGGGTGGCCGTCAGCACATTCGCCAGATTTGTCAGCTGCTGGCTCTGTGTGGTCAGTTTCCCTTCCGCCTCTGTCACCCGATTATCGACCGAAGTCAGTGCCGTGGCATCGGCCTTCTTCGACACATTGCTGTTGGTCGTGTTCAGGCTGTTCTGCAGGTTCGTCAGCTGCTGGCTTTGTGAGGTGATGGCCCCTTCCGCTGTGCTGACCCGGCTCGTCAGTCCGGTAACGGCGCCGGCGGTGGCATCGATGTCCACCCGGTCGGTAACGTCAGTGACGTAAAAATCATCGAAGTAGCGGCTGCCGCTAATCAGATAGTTACTCAGCGTCACCGGCAGGCTGGCTGTCTCCGTCGCTTTCCAGCGACCGGAAATCAGGGTCCAGTTCGTCCCCACCGTACCGCTGTTGTATGGACGCTCAAAAACCGGCTGGCCGGCAGAGTTGCCGATCCGCAGCTTGTTGTTCCCCGCGCCATTATCCGTCGTCGCTCCGGGTTCCTTGACCCACACCCCGATTTCATAGGTTCGCCCCTGAACAAACGGGATGTATTGCCCCGGAGTCACATTCCCCGGATCAACCTTCAGCGCCCGCGTCCCGCTGTGAGGAACGGAAACCTCCACCACACTGGTCGCGGTTGACCGCCCGGTGTAGCCATCCAGCCCACGTTCAAACGAGGGATTCACGACCAGGTTACCCGGTATCTGACCGCTGGCATCGATATCTGCCGCAACCTGCGAGAGACTGTTCGACAGGTTCGTCAGCGAATTGCTCTGGCTCTCCAGCGTTTTACCCTGCTGCGTCACTTTCGTGTCGAGCGTGGCCAGCGCAGTCGCATCGGCTTTCTGCGCCAGCGCTTTATCGGTATTCGCCAGATTTCCGGTCAGTTTCGTGATGGCGCTGTTCGCAGCAGTCAGATCGTTGCCCAGTTGTGTGACGGTATTGGTCAAATCCTGCACTGCTGTCGCATCAGCCTTTTTGGCCACTGCGGCATTGGTGGTTGCCAGCCCGTTTTCCAGCTGGGTTGTCCGGTTGCCGGTCGAGGTCAGCAGATTACCCTGTTGCGTCACGGTGGTGGTCAGAGAGTCAACCGCCGCCGCCGTGGCATCCGCAGTATCCTGAACCTTTTGCGCCGCTGTCACATTTCGCATATGCCAGTCCGTAACGAACCATACGGTGCCATACGGGCTGTTCTGCGAGATCTGCAGGAACGGGCGGATATAACCCCTGTCCACCATCGCCTGCGTGACCTTGAAGCGCCAGGTGGTTCTCTGCCAGGTCGCGGAGGGTGATTTCCCGCCCCCCGCCATGAGTGGCGCACCGGTGCTCGTATCTGGCCGAACGGCGGTGCCAACATACAGATTAAAATTCGCCGTGCCGGCGCCGCAGGCAACCAGTGCGCTGATCTCAATCACATCGTTAAGCGTGGCCGGGAACGCGGCAAAGTTAGGATGGTGATCCCGGCTGGCAATTCGGGCCGCATAACCATACGGGCAGCCCGGCGGGACCTCCTCAGCCGTCGTGGCTACCACGCTGAACCCCATCTGGTCATACGCCGGGTCAAACGTCGGGTTGGGAATTAAATCCCCGCCTGATGCGTTTCCGGCCCGTACAGCGGATTTCAGCGAGGTAATGTTGGCGTTAGCAGCCGTCAGCCCGGATTCCGTCTTCTCCACTCGTCCGGTTAGCGAGTTCATCGCCGTCTGATCCGCTTTGCTGGCCACGTTCGCGTCTGTCTGCGTCAGCGCATTCCGGAGCTGGGTGATACTCTGCGAATTGCTGACCACATCGTTGCCAATCTGGCTGACATTCGAGCTGAGCACGCCGGCTGCGTTTGCCAGCGCGGAAACCCCGAGACCGGAGTACATCTCAGCAACCTTGTCTGACAGCTTCAGACCCAGGTTGATATACGCCTGGCCCGTCCACTGATTCACCAGAAACTCAACGGTGTTCCAGCCGGCTTTCAGTTCAAAACTGACGGTATTCCAGCTGGCGTTACCCCAGGCGACCTGTACCCCATTCACAAATATGGCGCCGGTATCATCAAAAACCCTGGCGCCGGGCGCCAGTGTGATGGTGGTATCTGCGACCACTTTCACCTGGCAGGAATACAGCGCGATCAGATAGCTGCCGGCGGACGTAAAGTCCAGTTTGGCCGCGTCGGCCACCTCATCCACGACCGTTGGCGCCACGGCGCGAACATCGCTGAATGACGGGGCTGTCCCGGCGTTAGCCAGCTGCACAGGATAGAGTCGACGGGACCAGTGATTCGGCTGGCCATTGACCAGTTGATTCGACAGGCTGGTGATGCTGTCAGTATTGCTGCGAATATCCCGCCCGTTTTGCTCTACCTGCTGCGTTAAGGCAGTGACCGCAGCCGCTTCGGCTTTCTTCGCCAGCGCGGTATTTGTCGTGCCCAAATCGCTCGTCAGTTTCGTGATGGACTGACCCTGGCTGGTTATCCTGTCGCCCTGCTGGGTAACAACAGACTGCAGCCCGCTCAGTGCCTCATTCGTACCAGCCAGGCCCGTTTCCGTCTGGCCATCCCGGTTAGTGAGCGATGTTAACGCGGCTCCCTGCGATGTCAGCGTGGTGCCCTGTTGCTCAACTTTCTGCGTCAGGGACGTCAGCGCGGCCGCATCGGCTTTTTTCCCGAGGCTGGTTTCCAGGCCACCGATACGGCTCGCCTGCGCGCTCTGCTCTGTCGTCAGAGAACTCAGTTCACCAGAAACAGCAGCTTTGTTGTCGTTAAACTGCGTCTGCAGGGACTCTCTGGCCTTAACTTCCGCCGAGATGGCGGTAACGCGCGCGGTTTTTTCCTGGTACAGCAGCCCGGAGGTGACTTTCTCCAGATCGCTCCCATCATAGGAGCCACGCATCTGCGCCGCCAGCGTGCTGCGTGCCTGCGCTTCGGCGGTCAGCGCGTTACTCAGCGTACTGCGCACATCCTGCAAAGCCGCCGTACTGGCGCCGGGTGCTGGCCGGCCAACGGCGATCCAGTCGAATTCGATAAAGTTGCTGGCATCCTGCTGGTTCGTCAGGTCCAGGCGAATACGATCAATGTTCCCTGTCCACGGAATATCACGCACCGTCAGGGTTGCCACCCCATCGGCATACTCCGGCTCAGCAACAATGTATCGCTTCGTGTTAGTGAAGTTTTCGCCGGCAGACACCCAGCGGATCTCACCCGCCCAGACTGGTTTGCCGGTTTTACGAAAGCGCAGCATGATGAAACGGTACGCCGCACCATCGACAGCCAGCCCGCCAGGAGAGGTAATGTACGGATCGGTGGCGCTGTCCGCCGGGCGTAACCAGCCATCCTGTGACACACCCGGTACGCCGGCGCTGCCGGTCCAGCCCTCGGTCGTCTGATTGTTGAAATGCCAGATAACCTGCGAATCGAACTGGATATTAGCGCCGGCAGCGAGGCTGGACATTTCCCGCGCCAGATTTTCATCGGCGGTCTTCATCACCTGAGTCAGGCTCTCGATACTCGCCTCAATCCCCTGCGTTGCCGCCAGCAGTTCATCAGCGGCCTGTGACGCCTTCGCGTTAACATCGGCAATACGATCCGCGGTCTCCTGCTTCACCGCATTGGTCAGCGTGGTGTTGACCTGAGACAGCGACTGCTTCAGGCCATTTTCAGCAGTCTTTATCTGCGCATTCAATGCGGCATCGCCGTCGGCCAGCGTTTTGCTGACCCTGGCAATCTCCAGGTCGATGGTGGAGTTGATTTCCGCAGCCGTATCGGTGACTGACTGTCTTACCTGGGTGATGTTGTCGGTCAGCGACTTGTTCACAGATGCGATCTGCTTGTTCGCATCTGCGACGGCGGATTTTGCCTCCTGAACGCCTTTGTTTGCCTGAGCCAGACCAGAATCGAGAGCCTCATTGACCGAGGTTATCTCATCCGTGATGGTTTTATTCACGGCGGAGATCTTCCCGTCAACATCAGCAGTGATGCTTTTCGCCGATGCGTCAATATCCTGGCTGACCTGCTTCGCCTGGTCTTCGGCTTCCTTACGCAGAGCTTCAGCGGTCTGCTCCAGTTCCTGCTGCGTATTGCGGATACCTTCCTGCGTTTCGCTAATGGTGCGCTGCGTTTCCTCCCAGGCAGCCGTATCCTTGATCGCGTCGGTCAGGTTTTCGTAGTAGTCATCAAAGTTATCGCTGGCCATCCCCTGGACCCAGCCGGTCCACGGGCTTTCATTGCCAAGACGATCCACAAGGCGCGCCCGGTACCAGAATTCGGCGCCCATACTGAGGCCCATCTGCTGATAGCTTTTCCCCGGATAGGCCACGTCTGATAACGGCATTGGCGCACTGCCGTCCTGGTTTTTGCTGTACTGCAGTTCCGTGCGCAGCGTATCCCCGGAGCCGGTCGGGAACTCCCAGCTAACCTGGACCCCATGAACCAGCGAACGGGTTGCCAGCGCCAGCGGTGCCAGCGGCTCGCCGACCTTGCCGGTCAGGGTTTTCTCTTCGGAATACGCCCAGCCGCTCGAGATCTCCGCCGCATTGATCGCACGGACGCGAACCAGGTAACGACCGGCATAAATGCCGCTGACCTCAAACGAGGTGGTCGAGCTGCGCGGCACATTAATCCAGTTCCCGTCGTTACGGCGCCACTGCGCCTCGTAGGCAATAGCGCCGCTGACCGCTGACCAGTTAACCTGCATCGTTTCGACGCTGATCCCCTGATTCACGACCGAGCGGGATGTGATGACAATATCGTCAGGAGGTGACTGGTTGCCCGCCGGCAATACGCTAACCGGGCGCTGATCGATAATCGCGCCGGTATCGATGCGGGCGAATTTATCCGGGTCATGTGACACGCCGGTGATTGTGAGGGTGGCATCGCCGTTCTCTTTTACCCCTGTGACCCGGTACTGCTGCAGAAAGAGGTCATTAGATTCTACGGCCCAGACGCATTCCCGTTCTGGCGTCTCACTGTACGCCGTTGTGACCGTAATCTGCCGGCGTCCGTTAACGGCCTGGATGGTCCGGCTCTGTGAGATCCCGGATGGCAGGTTTAGCTGGAGGCGGTCGCCAGGTTTGGCATCCACATCACGATCCAGCGTAATCACCCGGCCATTCACCGCGCTGATCCGCCCGCCGTTGACCCGTCCGGCCAGCAACTCATCCGCCAGGGCAATGATATAACCGGGTTGAGGAATGCGACCGTCCAGCCCCACATCAAACTCAACGACCCGGTCTTTGTTGTTGGTCAGTATGCCCCACAGCCCCTTACGGTGGGCTTCGCTCTGGCGCGTACAGCCAATCGCGGTCATTTCGAGCTGGTTAAAACTGTAGCGGGAAACCAGTTCCGGGATAAACGCCGGCTCCATTGCATCAGCATAAGCATTATCCGGATCAGACCAGGAAACCAGGGCGTTGGTGTACCGAACCTGGCTGCTGCTGCTCGAATAACGGGGTTTGCCGACAATATTGGCGCGCGTATAGGTAAAATCGACATCACGCGGCATATCAGCCTGCACAACAATCTGCTCACCGTTCCAGCAAGTCATGCCCCGGAAAATGGCGGCAAAGTCTCGCAGCACGGTGTAAGCATCGTTGCGTTCCTGGACGTAGACGTTACAGGTATAGCGCGGCTCCATGCCGTCACCACCGCGCCCGTCAGGAACCAGCTGATCGCAGTACTGTGCAATCTGGTACAGCGTCCATTTCGAAATATTGGCGCTGCTCAGACGATTACCGAGACCAAAACGGTCAGCTGTAACAATGTCGTAATAGATCCAGGCCGGGTTATCCGTCCAAGCCCATTTAAACCCGCCGGTCCAGACGCCGGTATATTCGCGGGTTTCCGGATTGTAGTTATCCGGCACACGAATCACGCGCCCACGCGGCTCACAGGAAATTTGCGGAATGGAGCCATTAAACTGGCTGGAGTCGAACTCGATATAAAGCAGCGCGGTGTTGGGATAACGCAGCTTCGCGTCAATCACTTCGGTATAGCTCTGCAGCGTCATCACGTCGCCAACTTTGACACTGTTTGCATCCGGAGAGATTTTACGCAGGCGTAGCGTCCAGGTACTGCCGGCATGGGGCAGATCAATACGATGGCTCCGCTCATAACCGGAGGTGGTTTTACCCGTGACAGTGGTTTCCAGTACCGTCTGCCAGGCGCCACCATCGGTCTGCAGGTCAATCGCATACTTGACGGTATTGCCCACCACGTCGCCGTCATCTTCCTGTTTCATCAGGGACGGCCATTTCAGGCGGACACGAACGGCAGAAAGCTGGGTATTAGTAAAGGTATGGGTCCAGGCTGTCTTGCTGGAAACTTCCGCTCCTACACTGATTTCATTTTCAGTACCGGGAATACCCTGAATATAAGTCTGAGCCTGCGTGCCGGGGCGAAATTCCCAGGACACGCCACTGAAGTTTTGCGAACCATCAGCATTTTCAAGCGGGGTGCCATCAAGATAAATATCTTTCCCGGTTAAACCACCTGCAAATTCACCCTCACCTAATGCGAGAAGAATTTTGGCTTTCGCAACGGACTGTAAATCATCCGGCTGTTCCGTCGGTGTACGCTGCTTTGAGCCGCCACCCTTGCGCCCTTTAATTATGTTATTTGCCATATTACGCCCATAAAAAAAGCCACCGCAAGGTGGCCTGAATTGGATGGTTTACTGAATAAAACTTATTGCTGGTCTTCTACGTAAATACCGGCAGATATAATGGCTCCGCCAATTCGGCGTTTGCCATAAAGCAAAGGGACCGGGTATCCCTGAGAGGCAGTATTCGTCACGCCCCCAAAGGCGTAGGACGCTTTATTGTCAGCGGATTCTTTTCGGGCCAGGCCTGCTGGCTGTGGGGAGAGCATCTGAACAACGCCGCCGAGCATCATAGCAGCCCCCATTTTATAACCAAATGCTGACACGGGGTTGCCAGGAACAAAGTAAGAGCCGACAGCAGAGGCAACAATAATAACTGCTCCAAGAATTGTTTGAAGCAGTCCCGCCTTTTTACTACCAATTAAAACAGGAACAATTCGGATGACTTCACCACCAACAGGAAATCCTAAATCATCCTTACCGATATTTTTCTTTCCTTTGAAAACAGCAAAGGTCAATCCTTTTTCTTTGCTGTTATTCATGAAATGTTCAAATCCAGGGATGGTGGTAGCCAGCGCTATGCCTGCTTCTTGGACTGTTGAAATCAACCGATGATGAATCTTCCCGAAAGTTTTGCCAAGAATTCCAGAAAGCTCAATTCTTGTCATTATTTCCTGCATAATAGCTCCAGTTGGTGGGAAACTAGTTAATTAATAGTGGTTGGCCTTATATCCAAATCGCCATTAGCATCCGTAAAAACTCTTGCTGTTTTTTTCTCTCCAGCTTTAATATTGAAAAATCGTTCTTGCCTCTCTCGGTTTAAACTGCAAAGTCCTTTCCCTTCAAGATTAGCACCGACAGCCCACTCTCCTTCTGATAAATAAAATGTCGCTTTTTCTTTCGGATCCAGTTTCGCTACTCGCTCACCATTCAAATAAACTGTTGCATAGCATCCTGCCCCCACGAATCCTGAATCACGAACGATTGTCAGGCTACCGTTATTACCATCGTTTTCTTGATATTTAAAAACATGCTCTTTTGAGGCGGAAATAGCTTGGCTGGGAGGTACAACTCTTGTCGAACAACCTGTTACTGTGACAATTGCCAATGCTAGAGCTATTTTTTTCATTTCAGTGTCCCTTGGATTTATAGTTAAAATTCCACAAGAGATTAACACAGAGAATGGTATCGGATGATTTTCATCGTCCTGTCTAACCAGTATCCACCATACGGCACGCGCTTGCTGAGATGGCCATACAGGTGATGCAGCAGCATATTCCCTTCCAGCAGAATCCCGGCGTGGTTCCACTTATCCGCCTGCACCTGCATGATCACCATGTCACCCGGTTGCGGTGGACCATCAAACTCACGGAACCCGCATTCATACCAGCAGTCCTGATAAAAATTGTCCGGATACTCCTTTTCCCACCACGGATAATCAACGCGGTAATCGTGCAGCTCGATGCCGTGGGTTTGCCGAAAATAGCTCATCACCAGGCCCCAGCAATCGTAGTGGCCCAGCACGAATGGTCGCTCGAGGAGCGGCAACTCACCACGCGGGTGGATGGTACGGAGATCGCCTTCTGGCCAGCTGATAATATGCCAGGGAAGAAGGGTCGCGTCGCATTGTGCTTTATCCAGTTCGCTTGGCTGGGTGGTGGCATCAGGATGGCTGTGAACAATACCGGTGATCGTTCCCCATTCCTCAACCTCCGCATAATCCTCCGGCGCCAGCACAAAATTATCTTTCGACTCTGTGGCCAGGTTCCGGCAGGGGAAATAACGCTCCGCTCGCCCCCTCTGGGCGACGAGGCCGCAGGCCTCGCGCGGATATTCTGCGGCCGCATGTTCCTCGATGGCCTTAATCGTTTTCTGACGCATATCAGCTCCTGATTAATGAGGTGCCGGGGAACCCGCCAAACGGCAGTTCGCTATTCTCACCATGACGTAATTTGCAGGCCGTGAGCGTTCCGTTGCAGACATCCTGCGACGGGTCATCAACTGGCTGATTGTTCCTGTCAAAATATCGGGTGCCGGCATAGTCGCACCCGTTACCACTGCGGTACTGATTGCGGATACACCAGGTACAAATCGCATGCAGCTGGCGAGTGGGGATCATCATCCCCTGCAGGGCAAACGGGCTGGAGAGAGTAAATTCCACCTTCTCATCGTCTTCATAATGCTTTACGTCAATGAAGAAAAGGCGCCGTTTCTCCTGCGTCGGATCAGCTGAGGCATTCCCGTCCGGAAAGTTCTTCGCATCGAGATACTGTTTTTGCGTGTCGTGGATGACAACCCGCGCCAGAGCCAGATCGTCGTAATGAAGACAGAGCGCGGATATCTTTCCGTCGATGTTCCCTACCCGCAGCGTTGGCTGCGCGTCGCTGCCAGTGGTGGATGACTCGATCCCTTCGATTTCACATGGCCAGGCTTTATACTCCCGCCCCTGCCACCAGATGCTTTTCGCCGGCAGCTTATCCAGGTCGCCGCCAGCGGAGAGGATTTCGGCTGCAGTATGGGGAACGTTATAACCGTGGAAATACAAAACCTCATCCAGGCCAAACGCCTGGCCATCGATCTCCAGGAGACGAACCTCATCGCCTGGCTCTAACTTCTGATAATTCGCGTTAAGGCTCATGGTTTAAATGCCTGAATAAAAGTAGCTGAAAGTGAGTAATTTCCGCCGCCCAGCGGCACCGGTTTATATTGTTCGCAGCGGTAAAGCCCCACCTCTTCCAGAGGCGGGGTCCACTGAAACGCGCGGGTGCCGGCATGACGGTCGAGGAACTGCTTAATCGGGCGGATATAGTCCTCCGTACCGACAAAACTCAGCTCCCAGTCCTGTGATCGGGTGTTAATACCATCACCGCATACCTGCGCATACCCGTCACCGAACTGTGCCTTCCGGACACGAAAGTTAACGGTCTGCTGGGGATTAACCCGCGGACTCCAGGTGAATATCTCAATAGCCATCAACGTTGCCCTTTAACTGCATTCCAGACCATCCCGCCAGGGCGCATCTCCTGCGCCATCAGCTCCCTGTATTTTTTCTCCACAAACGAGCCGATCTGCTGGCCAAACTGCTCAAAACCAGACGGCGCCTGCGTTGAGGTGTTTCCGCCTTCAATCGTGATATAGACTTTTGGCCCTTCCGACGCGCCGGCGTTCTGACCACCACCGACAGCGCGTACACCCAGCGAACCATCGCCGGCACGCGTCAGCGGCATGATGGCCTCCGGCCCGGCCTCGCCAAATACGCCGGCCCCTTTTGCGAAAGCGAAGAACTGCGGAGAGTCGTAGACCTGGTTGCTGTATGCGCTCAGCGACGGTGAGTCGTAAACGCCGCCTTTGGCGTTGAACTGGAAGTTACTGGCGGCATTCTGGATCGCCGTCCCCGAGCCTGCGCCCGCAGCGCCCGTGACAACGCTGGTCCCGACGCCCACCACGCCCATAATGGTTTGCATGACGGAACTGGTGACCAGCGCCTGAGCGGCCATATCAACGAGGTTTTTTATGATCGACTGCGTGAGCGAGGAAAACAGGTCAGCCATGTTCTCCTTAAAGCTTCTCGTCCGCGTCAGCATGCTCGTCAGGAAGTTACTTGAGCGCTCATGGGCCGTTTCAAATAACCCGACGGCCAGGCTCTGGAATTCTCCCTGTGATCGGTATAACTCCAGTGACGTCTGATACTGCGCATCGGCGGATTCTTTCGTCGCCTTCTGCATCAGCATTTCGTACTGTTCTTTGCTGATCGCGCTGCCCTGGTAGTACGCCTGCAGCAATGCCTGCCGCTGAGCAAGCTGATTGCGCAGCGAGACCAGTGGATCAACTTCGCCGGCGATATCCAGTGCCGGCGCAGCGATTTCATCGGCATGCGCCTGCAGCAGCTCTTTCGCAGTATCTCTGGCCAGCGTTATTCGTGCGGCCTGGTACTCTTTTTCATCAAGAAGGCGGGCTTTGAAAAGCTCAGCCAGGTCCCGGCTGGCTTCCCGCTCTTTTCGCAGAGTTTCCTGGGCGGGGGAATATTGCGCAGCCAGATCCAGTCGCTGTTTCTGGTAGTTCTCTGCATTCATTAACAGCGCGCGCTGCAGGTCAGCATCACTGGCGCCATTTTTCTTCGCCGCTTCCTGCAGCTCCCTGTTGCTGTCCTTTTCCTGCAGGTTAATTCTGGCCAGGCTGGACGCATGGGCTTCTTCAATTTGCTGCCGCAGCGTTTTGAACTGGTCGACCTGGGACTTACTGCCTTTCCCCGTGCCGGTACCGCCATCGCCGCCCCAGGGATTTCCATCTCCGGTCTCTTTGGGGGGCGTGCTTAACGCTCCTTTCAGATCGTCCGTAAGGGAGGTTATTTTTCCCGACAAACCCAGCTGAGCCAGTGTTTTTGCATCACTGACACGCTTAATGTTTTCCTCGGTTTTGCGGAGTCCCTCGTTAACGCTATCGAGATCCGCCCGCGCCCGCGTCTGGTCTTTTGTCACCCCTTCCAGCTGGCCGAAGGGGTCAAACCCTTTCAGGCTGTCGATACGACTGTCGGCATCCTGAATCTCTTTTATCAGCTGGTTACGCTGCACGACCTGGTTTTCGTACTTATCCTCCAGGTCGAACTGCTTCACATTTAACTGGTTAAGCGAGAGGCGCATCAGCGCTTCACTGGTTTCCACTACGGCATCTTTTAAATCAATGGCCGATTGCCGGGCTTCTTTTGCCTGTTGATGGAAATATAGTAATGCAGATCCAGCCAGCGTCGCCGCGCCAACCGGACCACCAACAAAAGCCAGGGCGCCTCTTGCCAGGCCCACCGCAACGGAGGCCGCACGGGCTGATATCGACAATTGCCGGTTTGCCGCCGCCAGTTTCAGTTTCGCCTGGCTGGCCAGGTTCGTTTGCTCAGTTTCCTGCCGGATAAGCCGGGTAAACTCATCCTGGTAACTGATATTCATCCCGTACTGTTTAGCCGTCCGCTCCATCTGCCGGTAGTGGCCAAACTCAGCGTCGTTCTGTTTCAGGATGGCAGTTGTCGAATCCAGCGTTTTGCGGGCGATCTCCGCATCAGCCTGCGCCCGCGCTTTTACCGCCGCCTGGCTTTCCCGCCAGGCCGCGATATTCTCCCGCAGCCCTGCAGTCAGTTTCGTGGATAACACGGGGATCAGGCTGTAAAGCGCCACGCTGGAGACGGTGTTGAAATTGTCTGCCAGGCTGTTCAGTGCCTCCGTGGCAACCTGAATCCCGCTGCGGAGTGGCCCGTTACTGCTCTGGCCGATCTTAATGACCATCCCCTCAAACGCACTGCTCAGCCCCAGCAAATCGCCGTTCAGGTTGTTAACCCTGATGGATGCCTGCTCATGCGCCGTTTTGGTACCGGTCAGGGAAGCGGTCAGCTCATCAAGCTTTGAACGGTTCTGGACCAGGATAGACGCCGCATTCAGGTTCTCCACGCCAAACAGTTTTACGGCCTGGGCCGTGGAGAGATTTTTCCCGGAAAGAGTGGTCAGCGCCTGGCTGAGACCAACCACGGACGGCTTGAGGCTCTTGTCTGTGCCCTTTTCCAGGTTCAGGATGACGTTACGCAGCGCCGTGCCGGCTTCACCGCCTTTAATTTCACGCTCTGCCAGCACCTGAATCGCGGCATTCAGCTGCTCAAAACCAACGCCGGCCTGTGCGGCTGCGACGCCACCATTTTTAATGGCAGCCGCCGTATCAACAATCTCCGACGACCCATACTTCGCGCCGGCGGCCAGCACGTTGATATAACGATCCGCTTCCTGCGCGCTCGCCCCGTACTGGTTTAAGGAGAGCGCCAGCGTTCTGGTCGCATCGGGCAGCGTTGTGCCGGCGGCCTGCGCCAGGATAAGCGCGCTGTTCGTAGCCTTCTGCAGTCCATCGGACGTTTTTAAAAGCTCCGGTTTAGCCGACGCCATCAGCTTTAACGCTTCGGCGGCCTGGCTGGCGCTGTACTCTGTCGTGCGCCCCATTTCCTGCGCAGCCAGATCCAGCGCTTTCATTTCAGCTGCAGTCGCACCGGTGATGGCCTGCAGGTCTGATAATGCCTGTCCATATTGTCTGGACGTGGTGACGATCGTGCCGATGGAAAGGCCGGCTCCTGCCAGCCCCGCCAGCCGGCTGGCCATCCCGGATATCGACAGACCGACCTTCTTATAGGCGTCCTCCGTCTTTTTCGCGTCCGCCTGGGCATTACGGTTAAACCGTCGTGACTGGTTCTCCGCATCGCCATACGCTCCCAGCAGCTGGGATTTAAAACTGGCTGCGTTCAGGTGCAGCCCGACCGCTAAAGATGCGACGTCTGCCATTACATTAACGCCCTCATGACTGCCGCGCATTCATCATCGACCCGGGATGGCGCAGGTGTGGTTTCGGTAGGTGGCGCGTTTTCATCGCCAGGACGGCGGAAAATGCCCTGTTTCAGGAAGTAGGCTCGCCAGTGGTACAGCGTGTTTGCCGGCAATGCGGCAATTTTGGATGGGTCAGGCTCGCCCCAGCGGTCGGCCAGCCAGAAGATAAGCTCCAGCCAGGGCGAGTCACTCAATTTTTTTCCGCTTCCTCCAGCTTGCCGATTGCGTGTTGCTTCACTTTTTCCACTGCGGCCAGCAGTTCGGGGTTTTCATGGGCCTTCAGCAGTTCGGCTGCCGTGGGTTTAAACTCATCCGGAATGGCCGTTCCATCCGGCTGAACCAGTGCATCGATGACGATCTGGATGACTTGCTCCGATGCCTCGCGCGCTGCGCCAGCTTTTGCGGTTTCAGCCATTTTCTCTTCGTAGCTGATGAGGTAATCCCCGGTCAGGCGGCGGATGAATACGGTGGCGCCAAATAACTCGGTTTTAATGACGGTTGGCTCCGATTTAAGCAACGCGGATTTCAGCGTGGACAGGTAATCTTTATCTTTCACAGGTAGTCCTTAAAAATAAAAAGCCACCCGAAGGTGGCTGTTTAAAGGTTAAGTTAATCAGGCACCGCCGGAGACAGCGACGGTTCCCCAGGCGATCTTGTTCTGTTTACCCTGAACAGTGATCTGGATGACCTCATTCGCCGGAGCGGCGATTTCATTCATCTGCCACCCGGACAGCGCCAGGAGCATCGTCGCTGTTCGCTTGTTGGGTAATTCGACGTATAACTGGATGGTCTTGCGGGCCTCTGCTGCGTTCAGCAGCGCGGCAAAATCGGTATTGCCCGGATCATCAATGAAGCCCAGCGACTTTTCAGGCCCGTCAGGCAGATCGCTGATGGACTGTTTCTGCTTATCCAGTAACGTGGTGCAGTCGACAAAGCCCCCCGTCTGCCCCATTGCACCCAGCGCTTTACAGTTAATCAGCGGTTTCAGCGCTGACGTGGCAGCGCCAGGCTCTCCGTATTTCACAATGGTGCCCGCCGGCAACATCGCATATTCAGGCGAAGTTTTATCAGCCATGTTTCTCTCTCTTTTTATACGGCAGCGGATGCTACCTGTTTTCAATGCCGTTTTGGATTTCCACGGTTAACACGCGCAAAACGGTCTGGAGGTTGTAATCCAGGGCGGGTCGGATAAAGGGGTCTGCAACCTGTTTAACCGTGCCAAACTCCTGCGCCAGCGCCTTCATATGGTGCTGCTTGCTGGGGCCAACACGGAGCGTTACAACCGCGTTCCCTTTACCCTTGCGGGTGGAAGAGCGGATTTTGATTGAGTCCCGCATGTGCGGCCCGGCAGACGTTTCGTCAAAGCCGGCATGCTGCTTCATATCTTCCTCGACGACCTTTAGCGCTTCGCGCCCGGCATCCCGCAATACCTTCGTCGCCACTTTTTCGCCCAGGGCCATTAACTGCCGCTCCAGCTCATCCAGTCCTTTAACTTCCATTCGGATCACGAGGAGTCCTCCACGTAGTGAATGATGAAATCGCGGGTCAGGCGATACTGAATGCGACGATTCGTCAGCTGGTTTTTATCCTGATGGATGCCGCCTCGTTCCACATACTGAACCGGAATACCCTCCAGCTGGCCATGAACGACGGACTTCAGTTCCGTCCAGATTTTTTTATCCAGCTGCAGCAGTGAGGTGTAATCATCCAGACGGTACAGATTCACCTGGATACGGGCAGATACGATCCCCGTTCGCAACATTCCAGAGACCATTTCCGGGTCAGAGATACGCTGAAAGGTCGCTCCTTCCTGGACCGTGTCCGGCAGTAAAAGCGGATACGCATTCATGCCGGTGATGCGCTCCAGCGCACCCTTAATCGCCAGCTCTATCATGCCGCCCGTCAGCCTCCCCCGTGATAATGATCCGGTCCGTTTTGCGGTCGATATTCCGGACGGTATAAACCAGATTTTTCGTCGTGATTTTCCAGTCAATATCAACCAGCACACCCGGATAGACCGTAAACAGGCAGGTTTCCACCACCTGCTGCTGATCCAGCGTGCGGACTTTCCGCCCCGATACCAGCTCCCGTTTCGCCCACGCTTTTCCCGATTCAACCTGCTTTTCCGGTAGCGGTTCGCCCAGCGGCCCCCGATCGGACTGAACGTAGCTAATCGCAATGCGACAGTTCATATCACCCGGTTTCAGGCTCATAGCGTATGCTCCTGCAGGGGGAAAAGAAGATGCCTCACCGCAGCGGTTTCCAGCCACTGTCCGGTATGGCCATTCAGATACGCATCGCTGACCAGAAACTGAATGGCCAGCCGGATATCTTCATCCGCGATAAATCCGCGGACGGTCTCCGGGAGTGCCTGCAGCTCTTCATCACTGGTGACCAGCTTGCAGTAATAATCACGCTCGATGCTCCGCTGCGCGGCGTTCACCATTTGCGTGAGCATGGCGTCGTGCTCCGTGAAATCCAGTTCCAGGCGTAGCTGGGTTTTCACATCATCCAATGTCAGTATCAAAATCGCTGTCTCCCGGCTTCGGTTTCAGCGCACGTTCGGCATCCTCCGGCCATACCGCGATACGCCGGTTAACCAGCTCTTCGGCGCGCGTTCCTTCAAAGCACGCGATATCTCCACGGGAATAACGGTGGTGCGGCCCAAGGAACACAACGGATTTACGCTCTGCCTGTGCGACCACGGTCGCATGGTTGTCCTGTGCGACCGTTTCTTCCGACTCCACTGCTTTATTTTTCGCAGCCATAACATTCTCCTGAAAGGGAAAAGCCCGCATATGCGGGCCGTATTTACTGAGGGATGGGTTAGAACAGGACGCCGGTACCCAGCACCAGGCCTTCCGGATGACGGAAGCCAATATCATGCTCAGTAACAACGCGGATTAGCGACTGGTTACGGGAAAACGCAGATACCAGGGTGCCATCGGCATCGATGTAAGAGGCTTCCTTCGAGAAGTCGACTTTCATATTGCCGTCTTCAGCAATAACCACATCATTGAAGTCAGCAAAGTAAATCTCAGTCTCCTTACCCCCGGTCCCCAGATTCGCAGGGATCGCGCTGGTACGCTGAACCGGATATCCTTTAAGTAATCCCTGAGCCATTTCCGGATAGACTTTGTTGCCGTTGCCGTCACGCAGCCCAAACAACTTCATATAGGTACGGTTCGACATGCCCCAGCCGCTGCTGATCATATTGCTGTTGCCGTCCATCGCCATCAAAATGATCTTGTCCAGGTACTCGTCAACCGTGTTCAGGTTGATCGCTGCATCAGCTTCCCACGGCAGCAGGCGGTTCCACTGCGTCGCGCGCGCCTTCATACCAATCGGTGTATCGCCGGTACCGTCATCGCGCATAAAGGCTTTATCCTCACGCACTGAGATGGCGGTCAGAATATCCTGCAGGACCAGCTGCTCGACGTTGAATCCGGCGCGGCCAATCAGTGCATTGGAAATAGGCACCATCGCAATCAGAGTTTTCGCCGTAAGTTTTACATCATCAAAGCGTGTTTCTGATGTCTTGGCGTCTTTGTTTTCTCCTGTGTAGCTTGCCGTTGCTCCACCGGCCACGCGTGGTAGCGTCATATTACCGTTAGGCAGCGGAACGGGACGGGCACCCAGCTTGCGGACGATGGTTCGGTCGCTCAGTAGCTCGATCACCTCACTGTGGAGGTTCTGCGGAATAAGCACCCCCCCGGACGCCGCTGCGGTGGAAATGGCCATCGATACGGACTGGTCATTCAGCTCTTCTGAAGCGAATTTTGCCGCGTCCTGCAGATTCCCTGCGCCTGCGGCGACAGACATAACCAGTCGGGTCATGCCAGCACCGGTGTACTGTTTCGGCTCCTGCTTAACAATAATGCCGGGGGCCTGCTGAGTCGCTTTCACGGGTTTTGCGACCAGCGCCGCAGCACGTTCGGCGGCTTCCAGGCGTTCAATTTTGGCGCTGATATCAGTGAACTGCTGCTGCAGGTTCGCAAACTCCGTCAGCTGCTCCGCAGTCAGCGTTCTGCCGCTGGCGTCAATGGTTGCCAGGGCCTGAACCTGTTCGTTGATACCCGCACGCTTACGACGCAATTCTTCAATATGTGGCATTTTATTTCTCTCTTTTTAGACATAAAAAAAGCAGCCTGCTGGCTGCTTAAGGTGACGCGGTTTATGTTTGCGCCGGGTTACATTTTGGTTTGCAGATCCATCGCGGCTGCCTGCATCTGAATGGAGGTTTTTTGACGGGGTTGCTGATACTTTGCCGCGATAGCATTGATCGCCGCCTGGGGGTCAGAGACTTCATCCGCCAGGCCGGCGGACACAGCGCCAGGGCCAAAATACAGCCCCGCCTGCGTATCAATGACGGCCTGCTGATTCAGGCCGCGATATTCGGCCACCGACCCCGTAAACGTCTCGTACATTTCGTCGATCATGTCCTGGAACATACCCAGCGACTCTTCACTCAGTGGTTCATGTTGGGTGCCGTTATTTTTGTTATCTCCCCGGTAAATGGTGGTGAACGTCAGCCCCATTTTTTCTTCCATCTTCGACGTATCGAGGTGCTCCATGATCACACCAATCGACCCCACGCCACTGGTCTGGCTGACGATGATTTTGCTGCAGGCCGATGCGATGAAATACGCGGCGGAATACGCGCTGTAGTTCACAATCGCCGTGATGGGTTTCGTGTCGCGAGACTGATAAATGTAATCGGCCAGCTCCTTGCACCCCACCGCTGCGCCGCCGCCGGAGTTAATATCCAGAACGATTTCGCTGATTGAGGGGTCGTTTAATGCCGCCTGCAGCTGCCCGCGGATCCGCTCGTAGCTGGTCAGCTCGGAGCACATCGCCGTAATCTGCCCCCGGCGTGGAACAAGAATGCCGTGAACGGGGATCACTGCCACCCCGCCGGTGGGCTGAACCTGCTCAGCTGCAGGTGATTTACCCGGATTCAGCGCCATCTGAATGACGGCATCTTCGGTGATCCCCTGAATACGGGGGATGAGCACCGCTTTCACGGAGTCCATTGTTTGCCGCGTCACGTAATGCGGCACGCCAAAGACCATATCTGCCAGGTGCGGCAGGTTAATTAATTTCGTTGTCATGTTGTCTTCCAGGTCATCCCGCGCGGCGGGAAATAATCAGGCTCTGGCCAGAAGGGATTCTATTTCGGCCAGCTGTTTTGCTGTCGGCGACTTATCGCCAGGAAGGATCTTCGCGCTGTCGACCATATTGAGCGGCGTCAGGTATTTGTCCCCGCCAGCAATTGGCGGCAGATTCTCCATACGCCGGATATCGTTAGTGGATAGCCATCCCCACTGGCGGCCCAGCGCATACGATTCATAGCGTGACTTCTGGTCGCCTCGCAGCAGCCCGGAAACGTTGAACTCGATGTACAAATCGCGGCGTTCGCTGGGCAGAAGCAGATCGCGCTGCATCGCACCCTCATGGCGTTTCAGCCAGGCCAGCAGCGTATACATCACGAACTGCAGGCCCTGGTGCTCGATGTTGTTGTTGGTCGCTTTCGCCAGCATCTGCACCATATGTGGCGGGATTTTATAGAGCCGGCAGACCTCTTCCACGCCCCACTGCCGCGACTGTAGCAGCTGCGCCTTTTCGTTATCCTGCGACAGTTGTTTGTAGCTCATGCCCTCCTGCAGCAGTGCCACAGAGAACATATTGTGAATACCGGAATGGCGTTCGGTCCATTTCGCCAGCAGGCGATCAATAGCATCCTGGCTTTTAATGGTCGCAGCCTCTTTCGGACGCTCTATCACCCCGCTCATCGTTGTCCCGCGCCGGAATGTCGCTGCCGCATGCTCCTCAACGGCCAGATTCAGCCCCAAGACATCGGCGTTCGTCTGAATGGGGGAACTGCCGATATAGCCATCCAGAGAAAAGACCTTCACATGGTGCATCATGCGCATCGGCAGAATTTCACCGACTTCCGGGAGTTCGTAATACGGCATACCGTCCGGCCCTTTCAGCACAATGACCTTTTTCGGGTTAATGGGGATCAGCTCTTTCGGGTAGCCTTTTCCGTCCCGTTCGATGATCGAGTAGCAATTTCCCTCAAGCCCCAGCAACCCCTGCTGCTGCTCGAAATACTCGAATGAGGTGTCTTTCCTGTTGGGCTGGGAGTGAATCAGGTCATAAACCGGGTGGTCCGTCGCACGCTGGCGCCCGCCATTTTTATCCCGCCGGTAAAGTTCGCACGGCAGCTGCGCGACTGACTCCGCCAGGAGGGTGACACAGGCCCGGACCGCTGAAAGTCCAAGAGCGGTTTCCGGCGTGATTATGATGCCAGTTTTGCTCTGGCTTGAACGAACCCCGCCCAGCATGGCTTCCCAGAAGCTATTACCCGAGTATTGTCGGCCCCTGAACATCTGGGGTAGGAACATTATTTACCTCCGCCATTGCTGACGCCGGAGGAAAAGGCCCGGGTTGTCATATATGACCAGCCCAGACAAATAATCCCTCCTGTTATCAATCCCACTGATGGAGAAATAAGCCAGGCACCTGCGGATAACAATCCAGCACCAGTGAGGCCGACAATAAAACTCAGAACTGAAATTAGCATGCTATATCTTCCTCATCGTATACGGATGTCATCACTGAACTGTTAAGCATGGCGCGCCCCAGCCCCATCATTAAACCAACCGCACCATCTATCTTGTTCTGCCGCCCTTCTTTCCCGGGACGCACAATATCGTCACTTCCGGGAAGGTACTGGCCGACGATATTGGAAATACACCAGTTCATGACAGGGTGTCCGTCATGATGGAATCTCCCCGAGATGAGCGCAGCCTCAATCTCTCTCATAGGATCACTCATATGGGTAAAATTTTGTCTTATCTCGACAGGCTCAAGCCCCTCTTCCTCAAGCATGTGACGTAATGAAGTCGCGCCATAAGGATCAATGGGGCATTGGGCAATTTTTACGGTATTCCGCAGCTTCAGGATCGTTTCAAATATCAGCCTGTAATCAACTTCGCCACCATCGGTCGGGATCAACTTACCCTGCCGGACAAAGGACTGATAACGTTCTGCGGTACTTTTCAGCGCGGTCTCCTGCGAGTAAATGGTTTCTTCTGGTGCCCAAAACAGAGGAGAAACACAGTAAAAATGTGTTATTCCGTCTATTTCACGACGAAAAACTGGAACCACGGCATTGAGGTCAACTTTCGAGGCCAGATCGATACCCAGCCAGCATTCTTCCCCTTCAAAATCTGACAACTTAAGGTTTTTATCGGCTGCATCCATCCATTTTCTCAGGTCGTAATAAGCTGATTTTGCGCTTACCCAGCGATTGAAATGCTTGGTCAGAATCTTGTTTGTCTGCCCGGGCGTCGACATACCCAATAATTGTTTAGCCCGGAGAAAATCTGCTTTTACCGAAATGCCATAGTTGGGGTTTGCTTTGATTAATGCCTCAGGAGTCGTCCAGTCATCATCGTCATCAAGGCCATAAATCAGACCAAATATGGTTTCATTTTCCTCGCCATTACGGGTTCTCCGCAGGATCTCTACAACCTGAGTACGCTTTTCATAGCAAGGGGATGTAATGTCATAGCCGGCAGTGGTGATGATCAGTGTCATCGGTTGTTCACGAGCCCCCATACCGGTGGTCATGGTGGTGTAAAGCGCATCAGTAGTATGTTCGTGATATTCATCAATGATGGCGCATGATGGCGAATCACCATCCCCCGGGTCACCGATCACAGGCGCAAAAACCGAACCGTCAGGGCGCGTCATTTTTTTTGCCCAGGGTTTTATCGAGAATTTTTGCCGCAATGCCGGCAGCTTTTTCACCATTTGCAGCGCCGGAGAAAATACCTTCCATGCCTGTTTTTCAGTCGTGGCGCCGCAATAGACTTCTGCACCATGCTCGCCATCTGCACAAAACATATAATTTCCTACAGCAGCGGCAATAGCGGATTTCCCGTTCTTCCTGGGCACCTCGATATAGATTTCAGAGAAACGACGCAGGCCTGTCTTCTTGTGTACCCATCCAAACGGTACGCCAAGAGCGAACTTCTGCCAGGCTTCAAATTCAATCCGGAGTTTACGCCGGGCCCATTCCCCTGAGGTATGAGGCATTTTCTGGGCAAAACGAAGAAATCGTTCTGCTTTGTTTTTATCGAAGCGGTAGGGCCAGTGGGGATCCTTTGCTCGTTCGAGGTCGTCCAGATGTCGCTGACAGGCAAGTATCGTTAACTGACACGCCAGAATCTTCCCGCCAACGATATCCCGCGCATACTGGTTCGCTGCATTGACGTTCGGATAGGTTGCCATCAGTCAAACTCATCGAATTCATTCCCGTCATCGTCCGGATCCTTTTGTCCGCTGGTCATGCGAAGACGACTGAGCGGATCTAACCCCAACAGAGAGCCCAGGCGGGCAAGCTGGGAAACCGAGTCATTCCGGACATTAACTGCAGGGTGTTTTTTCAGCCCCCCCATTTCACTTTCTGAGGTCAGTCCGCTGGCCAGCATTTTTTCGGCTTCGAGCATCAGATGAAAAGCATTGCAGTAAGCCAGTAACAAAGGTGCGTCCTCCAGCTCAAACACCCCTCGGTCGATGAGTATTTTGCTTTGCGTCTTCCACATTCTTATTGCCGCCTCCCCCATTAACTCAGCGGGAGGCGCAATACGTGTTAATTTGCTTTTTTGCCCGGTGGGTAAAGTGGGTTTTCGGCCACCACCGGACGATCGAATTCCTCCGGCCATAAACGTTCCTTTGATAGATGAAACCTTCCGGAAAAAAGTTTCTTATTTCTGGCGTGTAAAAATAGACTTCAACGGGCAGTCCCGAAGCGCGAAAGGGGTCAGGGATTTGATCCCCCCTCCCCCCTGGCTGCAGCTGCCTCAGTCGAGGTGAAGGTCGCCATTCCGGCTGCGCCGGCGGCGCATACGGTTCACATTGCGAGGTCCGGAAAATCCCAGGTTCTTTGTGAGCACCTGACGTAATGCCTGCTGTCAGGCCCCTGTCGCTGTAGCGGAGCCCCCATCGGCCTGCAGTACGCTTTCTGGTAGCCGTTCAGCTAATGGCTGGTTCTCGAACACCTTCATCCCAAACTGGCCGATCCAGGTGCTGACTGAGTTGATGTTCCCTGCGATGAAGTCGGTCACCTCGGCAATCAACCCTTTAACGACGACATCCGTACTCTGACGCCAGTAATTCTCAATCGCGACCAGCAACGGATCGGAACCATTACTGACAGATTGTTCACCTACGCTATACGTTTTTTTCTTCGCGCTATCGGTGATACATCGCAGCTGGCTGGTCTGGACGGCTCCAACCTCTGCTGCAATTACCTGCATCGTCAACGTAGCCACTTTGTTCCCGTCTGCATCAGCGCTGGATGCATAGAACATGGAGAGCGTCAGATCCGTGCGTTTATACATCATTGCTTACCTCCCCTACGATGGCGGGAACGACGACCGCCGGGAAACGGAGATTGTTGATCCTGTACCAGCTCACCCACTAAAGGTTCCTGAGCCGACTCAGCAGCCGGTGCCGGTGCAATATCATGCGCAATCGTCAGTTTCAGCAGTGGGCGGCCGCCCTGGACATGCTCAAAATGGATGCCATGCACGGCTTCATTCATTCGTGACTGACCATCCGTCTCCAGAACGATCAAAACGCCATCAACGTATTCAATTTTGAAACTCTTCATCGGGTTCTCTCTGTTGCTGTTTTCTTGCTGTGGCAGGTCCAGCACAATGACTCCAGATTAAAGTCATCATCGGTACCGCCATGAGCTTTAGGAATGATGTGGTCGACACTTGAGGCTTTCGTGGCAATACCGTCTCGCCTGCAGTTCTGACAAAGGTATTTATCCCTCTTCATGATACGGGCCCGTTTAATTTCCCACGGACGACCATAACCACGTTCCTGCCGAGTTTTTCCGGGCTGATAGTTACGCCAGCCATCACCGGCGTGTTGCTGCCGATGGATCTCACAGAACCCACTGACATCATTCGTTACTGCCGTGCATCCTCTGTGCCGGCAAGGTCGTTTAGCGCGTGGTGGCATAACTTTTTCCGAAGTTAGTGATAACGCAGTCGTTAACACCGTTTTGTGTTACAGGGATGATGCCAGGGTGAACTTGATACCATATTCACCCCAATAAAAAGCCCCACATAAGCGGGGCTGTAGATTCAGAAATATGGTTTTGGCTACTGGTAGGTATCTGCGAAATGCCCTTCGATCTGAGATCTGACATCAACAGTTTCGTCTAACTTTAAGGAGTCATAGCCCTTAATATGGAAATGAGGCTCATATGCATAAATCGTAATAAACGCATATGAACCTTCATCTCCTGAGAAAATCTCATATTTGACGCGAGAAAGACCGGCACCAACTAACATGTATGTATCCAGAAGCTTATGGGTATTCATCATCCATTCCTTTTCCTTTAAAAATCCTTAATCAGCATACATGAATTCGATGGATGACGGCAGCAATGAATTCTTGCAGACTTCGAAAAAACTTCAATATCAGTAAATTAATACCCATACAGCCCCCCAAACATGCCAAAAAATAAAGCAGCAAGCAGCCAGGCAAGCGCAGTCTTCTTCATTAAGACTCCGTAAAATGCTATAGACATTGCTAGACACAGCGTTATAAAAACTGGCCACATAGTCAATAACAAAAGCAAATAACCAAAAAACCCACTATTAATAGTTATATTCACCGCTAACTTAACCCTGACGTTCTAAATATGAGCTGTATCGCATGACACCATGCAATCTGTTCTTTCTGGCGAACTATAGCAATATCAAAGCCACTTAGTGAATGCTTGATGCCTTAGCCGCTGAGCCCCGTTAACTGATTTACACCCGCTACGCTTGTTGTATCCGGAGTGTTGTCTAAACTATCTAATGACTTTGCTCTGCCATGACAAAGTCCGTCGTTCTACCCGTGAGCTCAGGGATGAGCCACTTCCTGTAGTGTCTGACCTTCCATTTTTACTCAAAACCAGTAGAAAAACATCCCGCAATCTGACTAAACTCCGACATTGGCTGCCCCTGCAGCACCCCGTCAATTTGTCGGATTTACTCCACGGGGTTTTTTATAACCTGAAGCTGCTGGACAAAAGGCTCCAAGAACAAAGCCCACCAGCAGCACATTTCCAGGATATCCAGAAACAGGATACCTAAGAGTTGTTATGTCCTTCTAACATATAAGGAGCGTATCATGATTAGTTATATTCAAACCTGAGCTCATCAAGCCTTAATGGTTTTCTTATAAAAGTCTTTTTGCATTCGATAATGAGTATCTGCCCCTCGCACAATGCGCCAAGTACAGGAGAGGATTTATCGAAATCACCATTCCCGCCGGTGTAATTATTAACCACCCAAAGAGTGTAATCAATCGTGTTATTTCTGACAAGATTGATATGCCCGGCATTCCGTTCACCTTGTAAAATATACTTACCCTGCTTATCTTTTATACCATGAGAGAGAGTCGCCACGCCTTTATTAAAATCATAGATGAAAATCTTAAGTCCACCATCTGATACAAGTACTTCCAATGACAGTTTGTCACCTGAAGCTCGATCAGACATTCTTACATAACATTTTCTAATCACAACCCACCTACTCATTTTTAGGTAGAAAATAAGCAAGGCAGGGACTGAATTCAACAAGAAAATAACCTATCGGGCTATCGCTTTATAATAAGCCTGCCAGCGGTACTTATCCAATCTCAGTTGCCGCAAGCACTGAGTGCTTTCAATATCAGCCTGCAGATCTTCGTCGCTGTCCTTCGCGGCGTCACTTGCTTTGCACGGGGGGCTCATCAAATCCGGGGATGGAGTTGGCAGCATCGATGGCGCGCTGACGCAGCTGCACAGCATCATCATCAAACCTACATACAATACGATTCGGAGACTGAACATATTTCACCACGTCACGGGTTATTGTTTTGTAGATGACCTTACCCGCTTCGTTAGCAGTAGCGGCCTTTTCCTCTACAGGCTTAATGGCATTCTCGGCCTTCTCTCTCTTCTTCGCAGCCTGAGCATTGATGTGATCAGCGTGGGAACTCCATCCCATACGCCATGAAATGGCACAGGACATTAGCAGGATTGCTATTGCGATGATAACGGCGGTTAAGCGACTCATCTTTGCTCCCATAAACACACTTCACGCTCAATTTCCCTCCGGGTAATAAGTCCTTTCCACTGCTTACCTTTGGCATAGGTCCAGCGGCGCAGCTGATCACACGCACCTTTCTGGTCAGCCTGGTTGATTTTGCGAAGCAGAGTAGAGGTCTGGAAGTTCCCGGCTCCGACGTTATAGGCGAATGAGTACAGAGCCCCACGCATTGTTTCTGGGATCGGTTTTTTGATGTAAGGGTTGATCTGCCTGGCGACGGTATTCAGGTCTTTATTTAGTAGCGCCCGACACTCTGCCTCGGTATAGGTTTTGCCGAGCATGATGTCTTTACCTGTGTGGCCGTAACAAACCGTCCAGACACCTACCACATCCTGATAAGGGTCGTATCGCACTCCCTCAAGCCCATCATTACCCATAGGGCCAGTGATGAGTGCAGAGGCAATCGCCAGGGCCCCGCCGCCGACTGCCGCAAGAACACTTTTACGTAGTGTCGGAGACATTATTCACCTCGCACAGCTTTTCGCCGGTCTTCTTTAATTTTGAAATACAGATTCGTCAGGTATGTCAGCAAGCCAAATACCAGACTTCCCAGAACACCGATCGCGGCCCACTGAGATGGGGATACTTTGTCGAGCAATTGCAACATCCAGAACCCCGCGTTACCTGCGGACGTTCCGTAGGCAATACCTGTTGTTAGCTTGTCCATTCGATACATACTCCACCTCCGGGTTAACGGGGTGCTTTGTGCGTGTAGGGGTCAGGCTCATCGGGCTGATTTAACAACGAGCCGTATCGATGATGATTCCCGTGAGCCTGAAATGAAAAAGGCCACGCAATAGCGCAGCCCTTAAATGTTTTTGGTTAGTTGAAGTGCCTTTTGCAGGCTAAAAAAAGCCCGCTCAGAGGAACGGGCAAAAAGTAGGCATTCTAGGTAGTAACAAACGAAAACGCACCTATTAGTCCGAGCTACCGATTTACCAGGAGAGCGCTCGCTTTTTCCGTTACTGCCTTTTAAACATAGCTGGAGAAGCCGAAGCGGCAACCCACAACCTAATGTCTTAGTAGTATTGCATGGTGCCGGGTGCCTCCCGGTGAGCATGTCCCAGCCGACATGGCTCGCGCTGCATTTACAGATCACTGTAAGTGACTGGTCGCCCCACCGCACAGGGGGATTCACCACATCAATAATTTATGATCCAAACATTCGAGGCGTCAATGACAGAAAAATAACTACCAGTGTTTACTAAGTCTCCAAGCCTTAACTACAGAAAGCAACACAGCGCCGATCGGCATATCTCAGCGCCACCAGCTCTGCAGCAGCTCCAGCAGATCAGTCCAGTTGCTCGGGTTATTAGGCATTTTCATAGTATCTAATCTCCGTGTATACGGAGGGCGTAGTGGGTTATGTAAAGATTTGAGCGCTCTAACCTTTATATAAAGAGTTTATTCAGAAGTGGTTTCAGAATTCTATAAATGCGAATCCCCGGCAGACACCAGGGATTTTTTCAATGAATCCACGTTGATTCTCAAGGCAAAAATATAATTCAATTACCTGCTTGGTGACACATTAATATATAACTAGGCATTCTAGGGTCAGTTATTTTATACGCACCTCGTCGAACAAGTGTTAAAATATTCCCTCGAGTCGGCTTTGTTAACTTACCAGTATAGTTATTCATACTGCCATTGGTTAGTTCAATGTTGTGATCTATGCTAATTTGCTCAATCCATTGTTTAACAGTAAACTGTTCATTATTAAACTTAGCAGCTGACAGCAATATTTTAGGGTACATATCTGTACGAGAAGAAGTCGAGGCGATATCGTAACTACGCTTTAATTGCCCTTCAGTATTTTTAACGGCCTGAATCAGAGCTGATTTAAAGGTATCCTCACCTATATTTTTCACTTTTCCTCTAAGGGCCTCTTCTGCGCACTCTTTGCATAAAAGATGTGTAAAGTATGGAAATCCGCTGCTGATTTCTATTATTTTATTTTTAACATTCCTTTCGAATACCAGACCCAGGCCGCCCTCACCATTGGTGATGATTTCTTCAAGATATTTATCTTCAACGCGCGGCAACTTAATTTCATGCATACATCTAATCACTGACTGATGCCCTGCAATTAAAGCCTCTCCATCACTACCTATTCCTACGATGAGAACTTTAAATGGACTGTTAGCATCACTTAACTGTTTAACAAATTCGGCAATTTCATGCTTAACCTCATCTGAAACAACATCAAACTCGTCAATCAAAAGTACTGCATCTAGATGCTGAAAAAGGGAAGCAGCTTTATTAGCTGTTAACTCCTCTCGCTCAATTGTTATCTTCTCTTCGCGACTACCTTCCAAACTAAAAAGATCAAGTAATTTAGCTCGAGCCCCATATTTCTGAGTGGATTCAATTTTATTTGCAGTATAAGAACGATCGATAAATACAGCAGGGGCTTCAATAATATCTTTAAATGTTGTTCTTTTAATACATCTGTACTGAAAAATGTCTGTCGGTAGAATTTGATTATCCTTTCCACCTTCTAAAGTCGATAATGCGAGAGAGCTTTTACCTATTCCACGGTCACCATAAATCATGCAGTGCATGCCCGGTGTAGTAAGAGCACCCAAAATTTTTCCGATTTCCTCATCTCGACCGCGAAGGTTAGTTGGAGAAGAAACGGGTTTAGATGGAGTAAAAAAAGTATCCACCATTTGGCTTTTTTCTTTTTCTGCCTTAAAGGATTTAAATACGTCCATTGTTCCTCCTGTCATCATGCAAGCCGACATTAGCAGATAGCCAAGACAGTAAAAAGGATTTTCAATAAAAAACCCGCCATTATGCGGGTTTGTTGATGTTTTGCTGCTCAGTTCGCTTTAACATCCCGAGCCTATCACAATTCAAGCAGTTTTTGGCTCACTTTGCAAGTAAAATCTGTCGCCATTTGTGCCGAATGCGTCACACATTGGTTCGTACAGCATCGATTCTGCCAAACTAAGCCACGTATCAACTCTGCGTCTACAGGTCATAAAGCACCAGTCTGGATGCTTTTCATAGAGCTCTTCCGCTATGCGGCGTTTGCTCTTCCGTAACCGGTAATGCTCCACCAGCAGGTGATACAGCTCTTTGTGACCACCCGTAATAAGGACTGCCCCCAGTACCTTATCAATCAGCAGTCCTTCATCGTCTGTACAGAAGGCCAGGCCGCTTTTGTTTTTCCCCGCGAGTATTTCACGAAAAAACGCCTCAAGCTCTGGCTTCGAGA